>SDBS01006667.1_pt1 | contig 11230 bp, 8 predicted proteins | sample 2277091 | NCBI WGS metagenome assembly SDBS01 (sample SAMN10404972, study PRJNA504765) | marine sediment metagenome | isolation source: marine sediment core GS10_PC15, 163 cmbsf | place: Arctic Ocean: Southern Knipovich Ridge | collected 2010 | reverse complement strand
AATATCCAGGCGGATATTAAGATACAGACCGCACTCGTATCAGATGCCGAGATGTCTAATGACACTGTAAACGCAGATAAAGCCAGAACGAAGTTAGCAACACTTGTAAAGCTGGCCGAGTCTGATGATAGTGCCGATGAAATGTCCGGCCTTATGTGCGAGATATTAGGGGCAGAGAAGGCAGACATTGACAAACTTGGTATGCGTAAACTCATGCTACTTGTAACACAGGTAATGAAGGTCGTCAGTGAGGAGATAGAAGGAAAAAACGTCCCAAAGGTCGTAGCGAAGAAATAGCCACTATAGCTGCAGCCTTCCCAGGTATGTTTACCTGGCGTGAGCTTCTTGATATGAGGGTTAGGCAGAAGTCTTATTGGTTAAGGCAGGCTGACGCGCTAAGACGGCAGACAATCGCTACTATTGCCTATGGTGTAGGGATAGGAATGTCAGGAGAGAGTGAGAAGGCAATGGATGCATTGGAGCTCACAATGACCAAAGAGGAGAGCCAAGCACAACTTTCTGAGGCTACTTGGACTATGTTGAAATTTATGAAAGGAGGCTTCGGTGTTTAATGTAGGGAGTGTACAGGGGTATTTGAAGCTGAATACTGCTGGATGGGTGAGTGGTATGGGGATTGCGAACAGCTCAATCATGCGTTTAACTCGCACATTTGCCAAAATGGGTGCGGTAACTGTAGGATCATTACTCCTTATTGAGCGTGAGTTTGGGAGGTTTGATAAAGCGATACGACACGCCACATCCGTAAGCGAGACCAACGCTGAACAGTTTAAGCAGATGTCGGATATGGCACTGGATGCCTCGGTTAAGTGGAACAAGGCTGCCAAGGCTACTGCGCAGGCATTCTACTTCCTTGGTTCTGCTGGTTTGTCTGTCACTGAGCAGATGGAAGCATTCAATACCACTATCATGCTCTCACGAGCTATGGGAAGTGAGTTGTCCCGAACTGTAGAAGGTACAGTTGATGTGGTTAGAGCGTTCGGGTTGGAGTTTGCCAATATTGATAGGATAGCCGACCAACTAACCAAAACAGTTATTAGCTCCAACCAGACCTTTGACATCCTGACACGAGCTTTATCATATGCCTCATCCACAGCCCGACTTACCAATAATACACTCGCTGAGACCACCGCCATGCTTGGAGTTATGGCTAACGCTGGTATAAAGGGGAGTATGGCAGGCACCGTACTCAGACGTGCTATGACGAATCTCATGGCACCTACTGGCGATATGGCTGAACTTGTTTATGCACTCGGTCTCAATATTTATGATACTACAGGTAAAATGCGCCCATTTATTGACATCATGGGGCAAATCAGTGACGCACTGCAAGGAACATCGGCTCGATATAAGAACTTAGTGTTTGAGACCTTATTTGGGCGTAGGGCTATTGCAGGGCAGATTGTACTGTTCAATTATGGCTCGGATGCATTACGGAAATACGCTGATGAGATAGAGAATGCTGCTGGGACTACAGAGAAGGTTGCTGGGAAACAGATGAAAGCGTTCACAGAGATATTGGGGCAGTTATGGCAGGAAATACGCAGAGTGGCTATAGAGTTGGGTGATACGCTCGCTCCAGCAATAGGAAAGGTAGCAACTCGTATCCGAGCCAATGTTAAAGATTTCAGGGAATACGTGGAAGCTAATAAGGAACTAATTGCCTCAACCTTGAAATGGGTATCTGTGGTAAGTGTGGCGGCAATAGTCGTACCCGCCTTTGCCCTATTGGTAGTGGGTATCACTAACCAGTTTATTCAGTTGGGAGTGGCTATTGCAAAAGCAGGAATAGCAATGATTAGCAGCCCGCTTATGTGGCAGTTAGGTTTACTGGCTGGGCTGTTATATACACTGCGAACCACACTTGCTACTGACTTCTGGAAGCAAGCATGGGAAAACCAGATAAAGCCCTTCCTCGATGTCTTCCTTGAAGGATTTACACAGACAATTACAGAGATTATGTGGCGGTTCTCACTTATACCAGATGCCATAGAGGCAGCATTCTCTAAACAGTCAATGTTGAATACTATTCTGTATTTCACGAAAGCACTACAGCAAATAGGACTTGTAGCCCGTATAGGATTCGCCTTTAAACGAGGGGATATTGGAAAAGCACTTGGACTTCAGGATGAGCTCAGAAAACTCAATGAAGAAATGCGTACATTGTTGACCGGGACTCCCGAAGAAGAAGGTGGTCTGGGTGCATTTGGGAATATACTTTTTGGTAGTAAAGCAGAAATGGAAGCATCTCTCGATGAGTTTAGAAATTCTATGAAGATTGTTGGTGCAGAACTCAAGTACGAAGGTAGGGAGATAGCAATTAACTTTGGAAAAGCATTCAAGGAGCAAGTAGCCAAAGATGCTAAGGCAATAGGTGGGCTATTTGAAAAACTCATCACAAAACTACCCGCTTCCATGCAAGACACAATAGACCAATTAAAAGCTATGTATGCCGAGATAGCAAACATAGTTGACATCTTCATGCAAAAGCCCTCTAAACTCGCAGGAATACAGATGCCTGCACTTGCTTATAGAGAGGACTTCAAACAGCTATTTGGGGACTATCTTATATATATGGATGAGTTAATAAAAGCACAGCGAGCACTATTAAAAATACCCACTATATGGCAAACGAGGTGGATTTCTGGTGTGAGAATTGTAATTAACAGTATGGATAGCTGGTGGGATGTCTTCGCAAGAGTGAATATGGATATAAAGTCTGGGTGGGAGGATACTATAGGTAGTTTCATAAATGACACAATGGGGATGGCAAGGACATTTGAGAATATCATGGAGAATATGTTCAACAATGTTCTCGATGCATTCAATAAGTTTGTAGCTCAGGTACTTGCAAGCGACTTATGGTATACACTATTCGGTAAAGGTGTAGCATTGCCATTTGGTACTGCGACCTTTTTCCATGGAGGTAAAGTGGCGGCGGACTCAAGAGGCACACAACTTCCAGATTGGGGAGAGTTCATGCCTCAGAAGTTTAAACCATTCGACCCAGCAGGGAGTCTTGGACAGTTTGCACCAAAGGCAGCACCCGGCGTAAGTGTTATCATCGAGAACAATACAGGAGACCAAATAAAACAGAGTGCCTCAAAGCCAACATTCAATGGTAAAGAGTATGTTGTTAATGTGGTATTGGAGGCGTACAGGACTGACCCTAATGTGAGGAGCATACTCGGTGGCTAATTTCCCAACATTGGCGTCTCGTGAAGTGGTTAGTGAGTTCAATAATGCACTCGCTCATGACCCAACAGTCAGGAGTTTGTCTGAGGGTGGGTATGTTACGTCCCGGGCGAGATTCACACGTATGACTAACCGGTGGAATGTAGTGTATATGTGGCTGACTCAGGCCAATAAGAATACACTCAAGACATTTGTAGAGGGTACATCACTCGGGGGGTCAGAGAGCTTCTCATGGACAAACCCGGAAGACAGTGTGACTTATACTGTGCGTTTCCTCGGTGAAGTTAAGTATACCCCGCAAGCACATGTCAATTTCCTCTTCTGGACAGTGGAGTTTGTTCTGGAGGAAGTGTAGTGAATACCACATACATTACCGAATCCAATAAAATAGCATCGCCTTACGCGTGGATATGGCTACTGGAGATTACCACGGTGGGATATGGTACGCCATTACGATATACTAATGACAATCACCTCATTTCTGCGGGGCCACCTGCCATCTACGGGCGTGTATGGCCAACAGCAGGTGGTGATACCTATACTACTATGCCCTTTACGGTAGATGACATTCAGGTGTCTACCAGCGGGGAGTTCCCGGAGTATAAGTTGGTGATAGGGGATGTGAATCTGTCAGGTGCTCTCCGAACACGTATTGCAGCCGCAGGGGGGCTTGTAGGGAGCACAGTACGCTTCCTCGTGGTGCATTCCAATCACTTAGACCTCACAACAGCCGCCATTGATGAGTATGCTGATATACTTAGCTGTGAACTCACGGCTCAAGCAGTAGTGTTTACTATAGGAATGCCCAGTCTACTCAGTAGGCGGTTCCCGAGAGACAGGTATGTGCCCGGGTATTGCAGGCATAGGTTCGAGGGGACGTTATGTCAATATGAACAGCCGGAAGACAGTGTGGATAGTAATAATATAGTGTTCTCATCTCCCGCCTATGCAGAAGGGCATCCAGTAGACCAGATAACAGTTAATGACGTGGGTATAAATCTTATAACATCGCTGTTCATTAATGCCTTACCGAAGCGAGATGTGAATACCAATGGAAGTTTATCCTTGGCTAAAGACACAGGTTTCACAATATCCAGATCCGTATCCAATGATGGGTTCTTCCTCGCAGATAGCTGGTATGCAGTATACCCGACCCACGTCTTTGTGAAAAGGCAAGCGGAAAGCGGAAAGGCATTCACACCTGAGACGGTATTAACAGGAGTTACTATACAGCTTGGCTACAATGCTTGTGACCACACGTTAAACGCGTGTAAGTTCAGGGATAATATGCAGAATTACGGCGGGAGTCCCGGGATAGTAGGAGGGATTTATGGTTAGGGTGGAGGATCTCGTTGGTGTGCCGTTCGTGAACGGTGGGAGGGATATTGCCCTTGGATTGGATTGCTGGGGGTTGGTGATAGAGGTATTTAAGCGTTATGGGATAGACTTACCTGACTTCATGGTGGATGCATTCGCATACACGGCTATTGACACGCTTATCAGGGAGGCGACACTATCCCAGTCATGGGAAGAGGTATTTCAGCCGTGTGACGAGGATGTGCCGTTGGTGGTGTTAATGAGTATACATCCCATACTCACCACACATGCGGGAGTGTACATTGGGCACAATAAGATTATTCATACAATGGAGAACTCTAACACAGTTATATCTAAGACAGGGTTATTAGGCAAACACATAGTAGGGTATTATAGACGATGTTCACAATTATAACCATATTAAACCCACTCACAGGCGGGGAGACTCGGAAAGAGTATAAATGGGAGAGAGGGAAGTCTCTTGCCCACTATCTTGAGTATGAGGGGAAGGCGGTAGTTACGTGGGAGCAGGTTGTTATTGAACTCCCATTAGCCAAGATATTCCCTGCGAGGAAAGAGGTGTATACGGTTCTGGTGATACCAGAGGGTATGGCAGCCCCAATACTCGCGTCTATAATATCAGGGGGTTCCGGTATATTAGCCCCCATATTAGCCTCAAAATGGGGACGCTTTGCACTTTGGGTAGGTGCTAATTGGCTCAGTAATTTCCTGAAGGATAAAGAAAAGGACATAGACACATCCCAATCCTATTCATGGAGGCATATTAGTAGCCCCGCAGCGGCGTTCGGGAGTGCAATGCCTATTGTGTATGGGAAGACGAGAGTGCGCCCCACAGTGAAGAACAGGTATGTGACAGTGGACGGGGATATACAGACGTTATATGCACTCTACGGCGTGACAGGGCACTTGGTGGATGAATTAAGCACGATAGAGGCTCCAAGGTGGAGTATTGCGGGTGAGTATGCCATAGACGATATTGTCAGACCTACAGCCGATGCAGATGAGAAAGGCAAGACATATCTCTGTAAAAGAGTGAATGGCGGGTATGATTATAGAGGGAGGTATACGGATGCAGTACACTATTCCGATACGGACTATTGGGAGGTAGGACATGGGTCAGCCTCCTTCAACAGCGATGTATATGTTAATGGGCAAGCAATAGGGGGTTACAATAGAGATGTGAAGTGGGAGACACGTCCTGGATTGGCACAACAGATATTCATTGAGGGGTTTGATGTTACATATACTAATTATGCGCAGGATGAGTCACTCTATCTTGACCAAGCGATTGTGAATAGGAATGAGATTAAAATAGTATTTAATGCACAACAGGATACACTGCACTGGAGCAGACACACTATGTTCTTAGCAGGTACGACATACGTGATAGCGGGTACAGAGATAGGTGTGCCACTCCTTCCAAATGCTGTAGCATACCTTATCTGGAGGTCGAGCTACAGTACAACAAAGTATTTGACAACTCTTTTCCCACAACCTACCGATTATATTATAGCGAGTATCAATACTGGCACAAACAAAATAACCCACGTAGCCGCAGAAATAGACAATCTGGATTGGACTACATTTAGCATCACATTCACCAACACACACAACATTGAGCTCTTATTTGAGCTTCCATACGGATTACAGAGTTTTAATGTCTCAGGAGGGCTCACAACCAACAAATGCAGCCTATTTGCTCAATACAGGAAATATACGGCGGGTAGTACGGAGAAATGGAATGATTTTGCGTATCAATTCTCCAGTTCTTTACACATAGAGGATTATGCGAATGGTACACTATTAGCGGGGGTTTTAAGTAGGAAGACAACCAAACCGCTCGCTGTCTCTGTTAAAGCACTCCCTGATGGTGAATATCTTGACCCGGACAACACCTATGAGATACGGGTCACAGCAGCATCCTCGTCTCATGTGAGATTGATTAACATTGCAACACTTATATATGGAATGGAGGATGCCGATGGTAGCTACGACGGGTTTACATACCCTGGTGAGGCTCTACTCGGGGTTAAGGCATTGGCATCAGGACAGGTGAACAGTGATCTCGATATACAGGTGGATGTGGAGAGGAGTAAGGTGTGGGTATGGAATCCCAATCTGACAGCCGACTGTAAGTGGCAGCAGGTGGATGCTAACCTGCATTGCTGGGCAGTGTACGATATACTTGTCAATGGGTACTACAATGCGTCGTCCAACCTCATTCATCCGGCTTATCCAGAGCCTAATATAGAAAGGCGTACATGGACGAACTCGACAGGCACGTACACTAACCAGGCAGAGGCAATATACGGGTGTGGTATCAATCCCGCACGTATAGACTTCGACTCATTTAACGAATGGGGGACGTATCTCTGGCAAACACTCGACTACGAGCTTAATATTGTGTTCGACACCTTTATGACCGCATGGGATGCCATATTACGGATATGCCAGGAGGGTAGAGGTATGGTTTATCCCATTGGGAGTAAGATATACGCATTTACAGATAAGGCAGAGGATGTCTCACAGATATTCACCATGGGGAGCATCCACACCGACACATTCACTCAGAAGTATGTAGAGTCCAAGCAACAAGTGAACCTGATAGAGGCAGACTTCTTCAATAAGGATAATAACTATGAGAAGACATCTATAACCGCCCGGACATCGGATTGGGATAGTAGTAGGGATATGAGTGTGCCATCCAAGATAACACTGTACGGGACGGACACATTTGACCAAGCGCAGTCCATAATCCAGTATATGCTCATGAGGGCGGAACTATTAGACAATGTTGTAGCATTTAGTGTGGATATTGACTCATTGGCGTCGCAGGTAGGTGAGGTAGTAGGGATACAGCATAGTGTGACTGATATAGGTATTAGTTGTGGGGGTAGAGTTGTTTCCTCCACATCAGCAGGGGCAAATGATGCTGTTGTGATTGACCAGGAGTTCACGCTTGAGGCGAACGTGACATACACCATGGAGGTTAAGCATAGCGACGGCACCCTTGAGACCAACAATATCATCGTACAGGGCGTAGAAACGACCACGGCGAATATGGGGTTTACTGCTGACTGGGCGACTCTACCGCCTGTCTATACCACCTTCACCATTTTTAAGACGGCGAACGCACTCAAGAAGTACCGTATAATTAAGATAAGCCGTACCACAGAACTCATGCGTACACTTACTCTGGAACAATATGATGAGAGGGTGTATGAGAGTTGGGCTCCGGGTAGTCCGCCGGTAACAACAGACCCGGGTGAGTTCACAGACCCCAAAGTTCCAGTGGGGGGCGATCCGTGGAGCGATGCCCTTATCAGTATCCTTAATCTGGCATCCAATGTACGATTGCGGGAGGTTGTGTCTATGAACAAGGTCTCCGGGGAGTATGAATCGAGCGTCATTGTGACATGGGACACGGAGAATGGAGAACCAAGAGGGGAGTGGGAAGTATATTTTAGGGATGTAGATGTGAGTGATATTGATTGGTACGGGGAATGGCTATTAGGGGATACGTATAATTACGGGAATAAAGTGGAACATGATGGAAGGACGTATATCAGTATGGTGGATGACAATGTAGGAAGTCTGCCGTTTTACCGATAGGAGAGGGCTATGTATATTAGAAGTAAGCGACGCTGGAGAGGGAAGCTGTATGTCAGGGTGTTTGACCCAGACGGAAGGTTGATAGAGGATAGAGGTCTGGTGAGCGACAGGGTAGTCACGGATGACTTTGCAAAATACTACATCGACTGTTTGCATGGCGGTGAGACAGGGATAGCAGACTTTAAGTATCATGACTCAGGGACAGGGACGACTATAGAGGACGAGACAGATGACAAGCTGGTTACGCCCACAGGAGTAGCTCGTGTAGTGGGTAGTCAGGGTGAGGGTGCTACGGCTAATATTTATCGCACAGTAGCCATTATCACGTATGATGGGGCGTATGACATCACGGAGTGGGGGTTGTTTAACGCTGCGGCTGGCAATATCATGATGGACAGGGCAGTAGTCGATGCCATTACTGTAGGGAACAATTATCAGGTTGAATGGACTTATGACCATGAAGCACTAAGTGGAGGGTAGGATATGGCTCTTGTTGGACATTGGAAACTTACAGAGGATAGTCTGTTTCTCGGAACAGAGCTTGTCACAAATGGCAATATGGAGCTTGATAGTGATTGGGATAACCAGGCTTCTCCTGCCGCAAATGTGCGAAGTGACGAACAAGCGCACAGTGGAATATACAGCCGTAAGATAACACTTAATGGTATTGGAAGTTTTGGCGGCATTAGTAGTGCCGATGCAATAACTTTCGTTGTAGGAAAAAGCTATATAATAACAGGTTGGGCGTATAATCTCAATATGAGTAATGGTGAGCGTCTGGTAATGGATTGTACTCAATTTTCTGCGGGGGCTTTTAGTATATATCCAAATCAAGGTGTATGGGCTCAATGGAGCGAGGTAGTTGTTGCAACCGAGACCTCGGGCAAAATACTTCTTTATAATTATCCAACTGACATAGCCAATGCTAATGCCTCTTTCTACATTGATGATGTTTCAATAAAAGAAATCTACTTCGAGGATGACTCTGGGAATGGGAACAACGGTACGCCTGCTAATCCCCCGATCTTCACTACCAATCAGCAAGGGCGGGAGAATCGGGCTACAATACTTACTTCTCCGAACGATGATATTAACATGGGACAACCATCTGAATTAAATACAGGAATAACTAATTTTACCATCTCCGGTTGGATAAAACTGGTTGCATTAGGAAGTGCACCAACTAATTATGCTTTATTTTCAAATAATTCATTTAATAATCATGGTTACTATTTAAGAATTGGGGACGATAATGGTGCAAACTGGGGTAGAATAGTGTTGGCAACAAGTCAAGCTGCTGGTTCAACTTTTCTCTTGACAGCAATACAGCAATATCCAAATGACCAATCATGGCATCATATAGCTGGCGTTAAGGATGGTGTAAATTTCAAAATATATCTAGATTATTCGACTACATTCACAGGCGGTGGAGCACTCGCACCTGTAGATTCTATAACTAATAGCACAATAGGCAGATGGGCAGCACAGCTTTTTGATGGGGGTATTTGTGATGTACGAGTATTCAATTCTGCACTAACCGATTCAGAGATAAAAGCAATATACGATTCCGAACTCTTCTGGCACACAGAGACAATCACAGGGCAAATGGACTTCGCGGGGAGATTATCCGCACAAAACCCGAAATGGCTCCTCCTTGACAAGTCCCTCAACTGGATAGGCGAATGGGATGAGTCCTACTCCTACAACATCAATGATACTGTCCTCTACAAGATAGACGATGGTAACGAGTGGCATATATTCGTATCCAAGACCAATCATAACGTGGGTAATGTGCCTACTACATCAGCGGCTTACTGGCGTCGCTACTACCAGGAGCAACTCTTATGATACGTGATAAAGACAGACGAGCGACCCTTGTACATAATTTCATCGCAGGACACGAATATGAGGTAGTGGTGAGGGCTGTTGGACCCGATGGTGTGCAGGAGGCACGGGAGAGTGCCGCCAGAGCCACGATTATGATAAAAGGTAAGCAAACCACACCAAGTCCACCTACTGACCTCGCAACAGACGGCTATCTCACGTCTATTCTCCTAACATGGGTCAATCCACTTGACTATGACGTAAAACACGTGGAAATATGGCGAGCAACGACCAATGCGTTGGCTCTGGCGGTTAAAATAGCCAATGTTACAGGTATTACGTATATTGATGCAATAGGAGCGTCTAATTCCACGCGATATTACTGGTTGCGGGCGGTAAACACGTCTGGAGAGGTATCTGACTACACGGATAGCGTTGTAGGGACGTCCTCGGGGATAGCTGCGACTGATATTGATGATTTCTCCGTCGTAGCCACCAAGATGTTCACGAACACAGTCATACTCTCGGGCGACGTGTGGTCGAATAACACCCCGGGAGGAGGAAGTATAGCATGGAATGCCCATTACATCACGTTTGGGGGCGCATACTACCTCATCTCGGCGGGAAACACGGCTCTACGGTATGTTACATGGACTGAGGGGGATACAGGGGGCTCAGGGACGGTTGCAGACCCCTATCTCTCATCGTATGCAGGGGGAGCATCCTGGACTGCTGTGGTTAATAAGTTTAACATTGCAGTCAATGAGAGTGGGATACATCAGCTCGTATGGAACTCCTCTGCCAATATGGTCATCGGGAGTGCATTCATCCTTGATGCGGCTATAGTTGAGGCGAAAATAGGCAACCTCGCTGTGACAAGTGCCAAGATATTAAGCCTTGATGCGCCTAAAATCAATGTTGGAGTATTGACAGGGCAGACACTCCAAACAGCGGCTTCCGGGCAACGAATAGTTGTAGATGGACCAAGTAATAAACTTTCATTCTTCGTGGGAGCAGGTGCAGGAACAGAAGTTCTGGAAATTGATGACAATGTGGAATCGGGATTGCCCGGAATTAAGATGAGCTCCGGTGGGATTTTACATATCGAAGATGGCAGTGACTATGTAGATGTAGTGGCAGGGCAGATAGCAATAGAGGGCACAGCAGGAATTACGGTTGTGGAAGCAACGACAACTGCGAGTATCGCAGTAACATCCGGTATATATTATGCTTCGTATGAAGG
>SDBS01006666.1_pt1 | contig 11232 bp, 5 predicted proteins | sample 2277091 | NCBI WGS metagenome assembly SDBS01 (sample SAMN10404972, study PRJNA504765) | marine sediment metagenome | isolation source: marine sediment core GS10_PC15, 163 cmbsf | place: Arctic Ocean: Southern Knipovich Ridge | collected 2010 | reverse complement strand
TTTTTACCACCATCAAATATTAATGTGGGTGGCGGACTTCATTATGAAATTATTTTTGTCTCTGGCATGATCGCCATGGTTATTCCAGCGTTTATTTTGCTTGCAGTCCGACGAAAACATATTCAGCAGTAAAAGCGTGTCAGACACGCTTTTTCTACAATTCTCTGCCATCTAATGAAATAATCATTTCTTTAAAAGGAATGTCTGTTGTTTCAGATTGCGCCATTGCTTGTTGAATAATCATGGTTAAACCACTACAACATGGTACTTCCATGCGCGGCACTGTAATTGATTTTGGTTTATTTGCTTTAAATATTTCAGCTAGCTTTTCAACATAAGCATTGCCGTCATCAAGCTTCGGACAGCCAATGATATAAATCGCATCTTCTGGCATGTGATCTCTCAAATCAGTCATCGCAAACGCGGCACAATCTGCAGCAATCACCAAATCACAGTCTTGAAAAAATGGCGCATAAGGTGAAACAAGTGAAATTTGAATTGGCCAACTTTGAAGACTACCTGCTTTTTTCTGTTCTTTTGTATCGATGTTTTGCAACGATGGACAGCCACAAGCAGGTTGTTGCACTTTCTGAGGTGCGGCTTTTGCTTTCTGAACCGCAAGATGTTTTTCAGTCGCTTCTAAATCAAATTCAGGTGCTTCACGCTCGATGATTTTTAGCGCACCTGTCGGACAATGACCGATACAAACACCTAAGCCGTCGCAGTATTGATCGGATACGATCTTTGCCTTGCCATCGATCATTTGAATCGCGCCTTCAGCACAAGCTGTCACACAATGGCCACAACCATTACACAAATCTTCATTTATTTCGATAATATTTCGTTTCATGGCTAATCCTCTTCAATAAATATGGTGCAACTATAGCGCAAATCCCCTAAAATACCCGTGACTTAAATCACAATTTGTTGATCTTTATAAGTAAAACCATTTTTGACGAACTGTAAAGCGAATTTATTAATTATGAAACCAACTGACTTTTCAATATTCCTTTCAAATCTTCCACTATTTTCGAAGATTACTTCCGATCATATTAACAATATTAAGGGTTTGTTTTGCTTTCAAGAATGCAAAAAAGGAGAAGTTGTTTTTAAAGAAGAACAGAACAGCAGTAAAATGTTTTTTGTTTTGCATGGTCAATTTAAAATTTTCAAAACCTCACCAAATGGCAAAGAACAGATTCTTCACATTATGAAAAGTGGGGATATCTTGGCAGAAGCAGCCATGTTCGAAGGAAAAGCTTATCCTGCTAATTGTGCTGCCATTCAAGATGGCGCACTTCTTTCAATCGTTAGACATGATTTTGTGAACCTTATTAAAACAGAACCTCAAATTGCATTAAATTTATTAGCCATTCAGGCAAAACGGCTGCGAACACTCACCAAGCAAATTGAAAACTTATCGCTAAATGAAACCTCACAAAAACTTAAAAATTATTTATTGGAAAATAGCACAAACAATATTTTTAATATGACAATATCGATGAGTGAGCTTGCAAGTCTTTTAGGCGTGACCCGCGAAAACGTATCTCGCACGTTCAGCCAGCTCATTAAACAAGGATTTATTGAAGAAAAGTCTAAGAAACAATTTGTAATAAACCAACTAAAACTAAAAGCACTGACGACTTAAGAAAGCACCGGTGCATCCCAACCGCATTCGTCTTCGCTGTCGTTGTCGCTCTCGTCCTCATCTTCTCTTATGTTCTTGAATTTCGATGCAAACGCATTCACAAGCACAGATCCAAGATCACCATCATCTCTTTTGACATCAATAACTTTATTTGCGGAGTTTAGTGCAGCTCCTCTTCGTATTTCACCAAACAAACTATTTCGCGCACCTGCTACATCCGACGTCACTACATTTGACGAAACAGACATAACGGGAGCAGCTGGAATAATGGGAGCAGCTGGAGCATCTGAAACAACGGGGGCAGCTGGAATCTGAGACGTCGTTTCAACTTCATTTCCTTTTTTATCCTTTACTTTTAGTTCAACATATTCCACTACAGGCGTTTGTTTTAAACCTCTATTACTTTCATTTTTGGGAGGAGATTTCTGTGCTTGTTGTATTTCACTTAAGGCCCAAAGCTGGCTTTTTAAAACCCCCAAATCAGCACTGCTTTTATCGGATAACATATCATGAATTTCAACTGCAATTCGATTAGAATCAGCCTCACCAAGATTGCCGAATACTCTCAAAATTAGCGGCTTAAATGATACTTTATGTTCACTGGCGATCTTTTTATGAAAATCTTTTACGAAATTCCTATGTTCCTCGGGAACTCCTAGAAAATCTTCAGTTCGTTTCTTTAAATTACCTAAAGAAAGCTTTAGCATATTATCACTAACAACCGGACCAACAGCTTCTTTTTTTTCAAGTGGATGCTTTTCTTTCCAAGCATTCATTAAACTAACTTTGAGTTGCTCACCTTTTCCTTTCTGATCCGCATTCCCATTTGGAAGTCTGGTTAAACCCAACAACTTATCTATATGCTTTTTTGTTTTTGCTTCAGTTGTTTGTGATTGAAGCTGTTCTAGTAACCCCTGACATTTTTTTGGCTCTTCTGTATTGCTAAATATTTCTTTAATTAAAAACACTCTTTTTATGCCACAAGCATCGGCTAATCGTTTTACTTCCCCTGTTGAGATTCCTGAGCTTTCTTTCTTTGCACTTACAATCTCCGAAGGTGATGCTGGAGCGTGCACAACTGGAGGTATAACAGGCTCTTTTGGCTCTTCTTGAGCTGGTGCAAAATTTTGTAGCATGTCCGGAGGCGGTGGTGGCAAGTCATTCATAGCAATTGGAGGAGTCAACGTTGCTGCATTCAATTGTGCATTCATAAGCACAGTCGAGTCTATTACATCAGGTTGAACTTCTTTTTGTGCTTCTTGAAGTTCACTCATAAGTTCAGAATTTGCTTCAATGACATGCTTCACAACACCGCTTCGATTTAATAAATTACTGGCAACTTCAACATCGCTTGTTCCAAGCTTTGCATTTTTGCCAAGCGCAATTACTTGATCAACAGTAAGCTTAGAAAGAACCCATGGATAATAGAAACAAAGTGTAGAAACTCCAGGGTGAAGCATCGCGAGTTTTTCAATCGTATCTGAATATAAGCGATTAATAAATTCATCATCGCGCAATAATTCAAGTATTGATTTTTCATCTAATTTTTCATAATAGTCTTTACAACCCAATAAGGTGTTTAGCAACTCATCCCAATTATTTTCCTGACACACCGTAATAATATTTTGACGAGATTTATCGTCTTCTGCAGATATGAAGCAGTTGAAGATCTTAGCATCTTTTTCTTTTGCCTCATTTGAAGCATTCGCAGCATTACTTCTAAAATTTTTCGCTTCGTTCAGATACTTTTCTTTTTCTTTTTTAAAAGCTTTATCTCTCTGGAGAGTTCCTTGCTTAGCATTAGATGCTTTGTTTTCGAATTCTTGAGCTTTCTTTTCATCCAAAGAAGCAATACTCTCTAAATAAAGCACCGATTTCACCAGCGAATCAAAATCTAAGTGACCCTTAATGGCTTGATACTGCTTATCGGAAATTAAAATTGTTTTTTCTGCGCTTCGTAATGGCGGATGTGCCTTTTTAAATACGCTCAACTTCTTTTGCGTTACAGGCGCCACTGAACTTAATTGTGTGGCTTCTTCTAAAAATGCACGAAAGTGCTCAGTTGGATTTGTTAATAATGCATCATGCTGATTGGAGACTTGAAGCAAATCGAGAAATGTTTCGATCAAAAAATCAGCCTGGTCAAATAATTCAGCGTTTTCAACAATCTTTTTTGCAACTTCTAAATCAGTCTCGAATAAATGCTGAGAAGTTGCTTGATCGGCTAATAATAATTTCAATAAAGCATCATCGGATTTGATTTTTACTTTGATATGTTCGTTGGTATCAAATAAAATCTTAAGCTCTTCGCCATTTTCTAAAACAGCTTGCAAACCAACATCAGCTTTATGTTCAAATAAAAGGCCCACCAATTCTTTATCGGCGGTTTTGAGTAACAAGGATAACGACTCTGATTTTCCTTTAAAAACCGTTTGACGAGCCGCTTCGTTTTCTAGAACTTTTTTAAGCAAAACTTGATTTTCTTTAAACACATCATCATTTTCAAAAATTTTCTGTATAAATCCGCGAAAATATGGTGACTTAATTCCCAGATCAGAAAAAACAATTTCAACAATGTCGCCAAAGGAACATAATTTATAAACTGTATCAGCCTGGACAAACATGGAAAACTTTGATCGAGCAGAACTATTGAGAAAAAGCGCCTTTTTCAATACTATAGTGGCGTTGTATGCATATTGGTCCAGCATATCCAATATTTCATCCGTTAATAAGCCATCACCATTGCCGCTTCCAATCGCCTGCAACATAATATCCTTTTCGCCATCTGAGAAGCTATGTTGGGACTCTATTAACTTATTCACATAATTTACATTTGAGAAAAGGATCTTCTGAAGTCGTTTACTATGTTCGTCAAAAGCATCATCTTTAAAACGATTGATGAGCTTTTCTTGTAATGCTTGGAGGTCAAAATCATCAACAATATAATCAATATGTTTTTCGACTGCACCCAAGACTTTTGCTTTATCTAGCGCTTCCGATTCAACGTCTGAAACGATTAATTTCTTTAACAATTCAGGATGTTTCAAAATCTGGTCATAAAATTCATCTTGAGTATCTTTACTTGAGGAAATAGCAAGTCGTTTTGCTGCAATCGGCTCATAGGCCTGAATAATGTTTTGGTCATCCGGATCTGGGAAAATCGCATCTAGCCCAATTGCTTTAACGAGAATTTTAGAAAAATCATTATCTTGGTTATTCAGAATGCTTGGGATGTAGGTTGCTGGATTGGCTTTAATGAGTTTATCAGCAATGGATCTATATTTTTGTACGCTTGATTGAAGCAAGCTGATAACGTCAGTCTCACTCAACTCACTCTGAATTTTTAGAAAAATCCGATAAAATACATCCTGATTATTTGTCGCTAGATTTTCGTTGAACTTATCTGAGCGAAACAGTTTAAGCAATAGTTCGGGTTGTTTTTCAAAATAAGGCACCAAATCTTTTTCGAGTTGATCGTCAATAAAAAACTTACCGAGCATTATTTCTACTGTATGATTTTTAAAATAGTCTGTCGCATCATTTAAAATTGGCTTGAAGAAATTAAAATTCTCAACAATTGTTTTTGCGGTAATGAAATCTTTTTCAAAGAAATCTTTAACTTCTTCTTTATTTGTCTCATAAAATTTTTCGAACTCACTTTTATCTAAAGTTGAATTTTCAAAAACGCCAATCTCAAGCAGTCTTTCTAAATTAACCGCTGTTACAACACCTTGACTTTCTAACAATTGCTCCACTAATACCGGATAATCTTTAAAAATAGCTTTGGCTTTGTCATCACTTAATTCTACCAAGATAAGAACTGATTCCGGACGATTGGCGAAAAGTGTATTGGGAGAACCTTTAATAAACTTTCCATCTTTATCAAATAGCTTATCAAGTCGACCGATGATGGTCTCTTTCTCGCCTTGAAACACTGCGCCATTATCAATCAACGATCCAAACAAATTCATATAATCTTTGATCAAAACGGCGTCGCTTGCATCAAAACATTTTAAGCGCAAGTCTTCGGATAAATTAGCAAGTGCATTTTTATCACGAATTTGCTTAAAAAAGCTTATAAAATCAACACCTAAAATAGCTTTTCTGGTAATCTCACTTTTGAAATTATCGTCAACACTAGAGTCATGCAGAGACACTAAATGATCTGTAGTAAGTGGCGCATCAAGCAAAGCTTTTTGAACTGCTTTGTCTGCAATCTTCGAAAGGACAGTGACTTTATCATTATTCATTAAATCAACGAATGATTTGTTTTCTAATTTTGCTTTACAAAATAGACTTGCGTTTATTAATGCGTCTTGTTTAGTTTCATCAGCGGTTAGCGCAAGCCACAGCTTAGAACGGCTGCTTGTAATATATCGCCATTCGGATTCACTGAAATCCACTTTGTCAGCAAAAAATCTCTTTGCAACACTTTTAGATGAACTAAAGAGCGTGCTATGCTTTTTTACCTTATCTTTAACGGATACTGCGGTTTTTAAAGATTCAGCCAAATAATTATCAGCAGCATTATTTTGTAATTGAGTTGTCTCATCAGATGTAAAATTTAATTTATTAAAGACTGCATATGAATTAATTGCATTTGATAAATCAGTTTTTTCCACATCGGTCAAGTTCAAGCTACTCTTCTCTCGAAGCTCATGTGCATATTGACGCAATTTACGTCGGGGCGTTTTTCCTAATCCCCAACCAAAATAACTACTAAACTCATCTTGAGTTAAAATTTCTTTGTCGCTTAAAACTGGTGCAATTTGTAATAAAATTTTGCCATTTAACCAAGAAGATTGTGATGTTAAGAATTTTTTGACATTGACGCCATCATTTTTCATGGAAGACAGCAACGAAATAAATTCGTCGACCTTATTCTCAAAAAGATTCTTACAAAGCTCAGGATAGGCCTTAAAAAATGTAAACGCTTCATTCGCGCTTTCACGAAAATATGAATGTTTGCCATAAGAGCGCTCTCTAATTGCATCTAGCGCTTGCTGTTGAATCGTTGTTGAAATTTTATTATCGGCAAGCCTGAAGTCATTGTCATCACTTGCTGTTTTTTCGAAAAAATCTTGCTGGATAAATATCTTTCTTGGCTTTTCTTCTGTCATGACAAATTTTATTAATTTCTCAAAACGATCGTTTGTATTTGCTTGAGCAAACATTGAAATCAAATGTTTTGTTTCAATTAATGTTCGATACATGCCTCTGAGGCCAATGAGATCTTCAATGTTTTTCCATTTTTGATCAGCATCAGTTTCTATATCAAGGAAAAATAAGTCTAATGCAGTTTCTCGTTCATCACTTGTCACTGGTTTTGTGGGGGCTCGTTTTTTGTCATATATTAACCACAGCCCAAGACAAACTAAAATGTCGTTACGTGCTTTTGTTAATTGCCTAATTGCGCCAGGTATCTCGTTAGCCAAAAAATCATCAACTTTTTCTTTCAAATCGGAAGGATCCTTTTCCCAACCTTCAGCATTCTCGCAAATAACTTTAAGATTTTTAGAATGGAACACACTGTTAACTTCATGAAGCCACAAAAGCTCGTCTAATTCAGGCGATGGCTCTTCAGAATCATTTTCATCAGACAAATTGTTTGTAAGCTCAGATAAACGGGATTCAAATTTAGCAAGTTCAGCTCGCGCAGTATTTATTTTTTGCTCCTCAGTCTCAATTTTTTCATCTAAATCTTTTAAAGCTTCAACCGATATAACTTTTCCCTCTTGCGCACGTTCAGCTTGTAACTTCTGATATCTCTCTAAGGCACTTGATAAATCTAACAATAGTTGCTTAACATTGTGTAAACGATAGCCCTCAGACACCACATGCTGATTGTCTTCTTGTGATTTCTTGAGGTTTGTTATATCGTCTACTTCATCGCCTCTTAGAACTGCTAAAGCGCCTGTAAATTTATAGCGGCTTTTGCCAAAATCGCTCGAATCATCGTCAAGAAAACGTGTTGCACCAGATGCAATCAATAAATCCGAGAAATACAAACTTTTAGGATAAAACTTTAACATTTCATGCGTATAAATAAATTCATCTGCTTCCAAGCCTTGCTTTACTTTTCGCCGATATTCGCCGGTCCGCTGTCTTTGAGATATTTCAAGCTGCTTACCATATAAGGGATGGCTAAAAATATATCTTGCTGCATCGAAATTAACTGTTGATAGTTGGTACAAATCTTCTGCTTCCAACTTTGCACAGAATTTTGGGGTTTCTTTCAATGTCTTAAGTATGCTTGCTTCTTTAAAAAACAAGGAAAGACTTTCAGATATTGCTTTAAGCTTTTTAACTCTTACAGTCGGCGTCATGATACAGTCGAATACTCTGGGTTCATCTTCCGAATCACTCAAAAACAATTCAGGGCTGTGATTTAATAAATCATAAACTGCTTGTTTAGATGCCTCTGCTGAGTCCTCATCACTCCAAGCATTTTCGGCAACAGTTACAATCAGTTCATATAATTTCGAACGATTGACATCGTTGTTGAATTTTTGAACTAAATTTCTTTGCGATAAAATATACGCAGCAACTTCAATTTTGCTTTCTGCCATTTTAATTAATAAATCAACTGGGCAGTGGGAGAGAAATGCGGGGCATGCTTTTAATGTTTCTAGTAACTCGCCGTCATTGAAAATTTCAGTCGATAAATTTCCAATGGCAAGTTTGGCAACAGCGCTGATCTTCGTTTCGTATTTTTCATCCTTAAAAAGTGTCTCGCATTTTGCGTTTAAATCGAAGTTGGAATCTTTCTGATAATCGAATAATGTATTTAACAATACCCACAAATCACTCTCTTGCTCGCCAAGCGATGTTTGAGAAACGTATTCTAATATTTTTCGAAGTTCTGTTTTTGTCTCTTCATCATCACCGCTGACACCGTATGCAAACACGCCGAGCAATTGATAAAATTCTCGAATTTCACGTTGATCACCTGATTTTTTTGCACGTGCAAGCTTTTGAAGTTGGCGTTTAGCGAAATCTTTTTTGCTCTCCTCTGGACTACTTTGAAAATCATCGGTCGGAAACAAGCCCAGGTCTGTTTTAATAAGCTTGTAATTAAAATTACCCCACTCCCACCAACGTTTTTTTTCGAATGAATTCGAATTCACACTAGGCATAAGCTCTCTCCCTATCATCTGCTAAGATGATCACGACATCCATCGCAACCATCTTTTAACACCAACTTCCTTTGTTTTTTTATTTTCTGATTGGTATTTCGTTTGTTTTAATTGACCTTAGCTTCTTACATACGGCCGGAATTTTTATTCCTCTCAGCTCCGATTATATAGATCAAACCTTAAGGAAATCTTAAGGAAAAAAATAAGCGGTGAATTTGAACATAAATAGAGCTATCTGTCTAGGCTTTTAAATCCACCTTTTGCCTTATCAAGAATGTATTCCATTAGAACGCGTATTACGCCTAGCTCCGTCATTTTTTCGTTGTGCTTTCTTTGGAGGCTCTACATTATTAGTATTTTCTTGATCCTGAGGTCTCTTTTTCCCTAGAGAAAACAATTCTGTCACGACCAGGCAACCCTTTCCAGAGCCGACTTCTTTTTGGTCCTGCGCTATAATGTTTTGCACTGTTTTTTCTTCAAACATCGATGGTGCCTCGCTAAAAAATACTGCAAGATTTGAGGCATAGTCAATATGTGCTTGCATAAAGTACTCTTGATATCTTTTATTATACGCTTGAAATGAGGACCTTTTTTCGTTAGCAAGTAATTTATCGTATTGCTCTTTCTTATTTTCAGGCAAATTACCGCCAATCTGATCATATTCGGCGAACGTTGTTGTCAACCAATCAACTTTGGGTTGGCCCAGAAATTCCAAAAAATCCCACCGTTTCTCAATGGGAAAAGTCATCATAAGCAAAATAAGCTCACCCGATGATTTAACCATTTTGTTTACGTCGTCAGCACCTAATCTATTCAGAAAATACATTTTGTTTTCACCTTTTAGACGTCGAATAAATGGCCTAAGGCGATCGCACACAGTCATTGTACGATTGATCTCCATAAAAACTAAGGACTTTAATTCATCAGCAGAAAAAGCATCCAAGGCAACTTTTTCTTGGCTTTCTGATAAAGAGGAAAGCAGATTTGAAAACTGACTGTGCTTTTGAAGCAAAACAGGATAAATATCTTTTTTATGGTTATTAAATAGCCTCTTTATTGTATCTTCGGGATAAACTAATAACATTTCACCGAACTGAAAAGCGCTTATTGTTTTATCTTGCTCTGAATCTTCTGGCATACTCTTCTCCTATTTTTGTTTTTTTATTATATTAAATCGCGACCAGCGGAATTAATCGCGGAGTGTATCATACGTATTTTAAAAACATAGCTGGAAATTAACTCGATGATTTATTATCCTAAAAACTGCAGTTGGATCGCAAAAAACAGAGATCATTCAACCGTCACGGATTTCGCGAGATTTCTAGGATGATCGACATCTGTACCTTTAATAAGTGCGACATAATATGCCAATAATTGTAATGGGACGGTATAAACGATTGGCGCAATAATGGGATCGACCGAAGGCATTTCAAAATGTATGACGCCATCTTTATTTTTCATCCCTGCTTCTTTATCGGCAAAAACAATCAACTCTCCTCCGCGTGCACGTACTTCTTGCAAATTTGATTTTAATTTCTCGAGAAGCTCATCATTTGGCGCAACAGTAATGACCGGCATTTCTTTATCAACAAGCGCCAAAGGACCGTGCTTTAATTCACCCGCCGGATATGCTTCTGCATGGATGTATGAAATTTCTTTTAGCTTTAAGGCTCCTTCGACAGCGATTGGATATTGCAAACCTCGACCTAAAAATAACGCATGTTCTTTTTCAGAAAAATAATCGGCAAGCGCTTTTATTTTATCATTTAATTTTAATGCATCAGAGACTGCTTTTGGCACATGCTTAATAAGCTTAATTAATTTTTCGCGCATTTCTTTGCTGATTTTATCTTGTGATAAAACAATTGTAAAAATTAATAATGCGAGCAATTGTGTCGTAAACGCTTTTGTTGAGGCAACGCCAATTTCGCGCCCAGCACGTGTCATAAAAACAAGATCAGATTCGCGCATCAATGAACTTTCCGGCACATTACAAATAGAAAGTGTCGCAAGATACCCAAGTTCTTTTGCTTGCCGAAGCGCAGCTAGCGTATCTGCTGTTTCACCTGATTGCGAAATCGTTACAAACAATGTACCCGGCAAAACAACGGCTTTTCTATAACGAAGCTCGCTCGCAATCTCGACATGACAAGGAATTCCCGCAATATCTTCAATCCAATAGCGCGCAACCATACCTGCATTATAACTTGTGCCACAAGCAACAATTTGAATATGTTTTATTTTTTCGAAAATTTCTTTTGCTTTAATGCCAAAAGATTCCATAAGAATATGGTCGTTGACAATACGCCCCTCAAGCGTTTCTTGAAGAGAAGCTGGCTGCTCAAAAATTTCTTTTAGCATGAAGTGGCGGTAACCATCCAAATTAAAATTCCCTGCTTAAAGATCTTAACTATGAATATTAAAGAGCACTTTTTTGCCATTATTATT
>SDBS01006665.1_pt1 | contig 11233 bp, 7 predicted proteins | sample 2277091 | NCBI WGS metagenome assembly SDBS01 (sample SAMN10404972, study PRJNA504765) | marine sediment metagenome | isolation source: marine sediment core GS10_PC15, 163 cmbsf | place: Arctic Ocean: Southern Knipovich Ridge | collected 2010 | reverse complement strand
CCTAAGGACTTCAGAAAATTGAACTATATTGCAGCCGAAAAACTGCTGAATGAAGCATATTACAATCAAATCCAAGGAAAGAAATATTATAAACTCCAAATGGCTGGATTAAATATTCAAAATTTAACTGAATCAATTTTAAATATCTACAAGCTTGGAAAGCTCAACGAATTGGATTTTCTTGATGGAAATATCATTAAAAAAATTGAACATTTATTCGTAGACAAAAAAACGAACACATTAGATGATTTTCTCTAATTAAGACTTAGTATTTCTTTTAGTTTTAATCCGAATTCAGTAATTTTATCCAATGAGAACGGCACTGTCAAGTTCTCAAGATGCCAATGTATTCCATCAATATGTTTCCCCCTATTTTCATTGCAAATATCCAGCCAATGCATGATATCCTCGGAATTTTGAAGGATTTTTTCCTGTTTTAGACCATTTCTACTTGGATGATTGAAGAATTCAAGAGAATTTGGTATGATATGAGAGTCTAAATTTCCATCGTTCACGTGTATATGAAACGCCTTAATATTTTTTGCAAAGATCGGAAGATATTCATCAATTTCTTGTTCTGCAGTTGTTAATCCCATTGGATGTTGATCCCTCCAGATTAAAAGGTGTCCCGTATCAAAACAGAAGAGATGGCGATTAATTAAGTCTTTTAAGCCCATTTCTTTTAATCTGTCAACAAGTTCAAATCTAAAATCAACCAAATTTTTCAACGAGCCGAAAAATCCGACAAATCCATAAAAATTAAGACAATCTGTATTTTCCCATGCTAATGCTAATACTTGTTTAGTTCCCGTTAGAACGTTGATAATTTTATCACTAGTTAAATTATCAACCAGTTTTTTTATACAATCATCTTGAGTATCAGGAGAATGTTCTGCTAATACTGAAATATCTAATAAGTCACAATATTCTAGATCTTGTCTTAGTGTTTCATGAAAATTTTCATGGTGGGGAGGAAACACATCTTTAAAAGTACAATGCATTCCAATTTCTATGGGTATATTGGTTTCTAACGTAAATTTCTTCTTAGCTGAGGATAGTTGTTGTCCAAGATTTGATTGTTTTAAGAATTTGGCAATTTTACTTGATATATGATAACACCCGCCAAAATTCTCGATCAATCCGCTTTTTTTTAAAATGGCACCCAATTTGGAAAAAAGTTTAGACCACCCCTCTTTATCCAAAATGAAATCTTTCGGTAGCTCAAACGAGTCAAACCAATATTTATCTTTATATAAAAGTTCGTTCCACAGAGAAAAGCCAAAATGATCGAAATAATCCATATAAAAAATAGGGTTTTTTTACTTATAGTTTTGATGAACAACTGAATATGAGATGTGATCCTTGTTCTCTCAAAAATATTTTTGAAGGAAGACTTACATAACAATTGATATCGAATGAATGAAAAAATTTATAATCAGATCAAAAACAAAATCCTCGAATTTTTTGAAGATATTGATCAACGAGGGGAAAAAAATATCCCACTATCTTCTATAATACAACCAGATCTGATTTTATTTTGGGATGATTTTATTTGGGATGAGTTTTCTAGCCTAAATAATCAAGGGGATTCTATTATTATCGGTCCAAGAATTTTCAGCGATATTTTTGAAAAATTCTACCTTCAAAAAAAGAATCTATCGAAAAAAAAAGGGGCTTATTTTACGCCTTCAAATATCGCGTCCTACTTAATTGAATGCATTTTTCAATTCAAAGGTAAAACTGGGAAAATTATCGATTCAAAAATATTAGACCCGTCATGTGGAGGAGGGGAATTCTTAATTCAAGCCGCCCAGTTCCTACTAAATGAGCTAAAATCAAAGAAAATCTATAATAAAACAGAAACTGAAGAAATATTGCTTCGGAAAAGTATAGTAATTGATAGTATATTCGGTATAGATATCGATCCCATGGCAATTCTTATTACAAAATTACGGTTATTATTCTGGATATATATGCCCAAATTAAATTCTCGTAAAATAGACGTTAAATCAATTTTAAACGAAATTATTGAACTTGAAGATTTTTTGGATAAAAATTTATCATGCAACGATTATTTGGGAATAAATGATGATAATCTCGTTAGGTTTGGTTTAAAAATCGATAGTTTTGATATAATAGTGGGAAACCCTCCGTTCAATGTTAGTATACCAAAAACTACTGAAAAATATGTGAAAAACCATTTTAATAAACCGATCAAAAATTCTGCGGCTTATTTTCTGTTAATGAGCCGATTACGACTTAAAAATTTTGGAATCATTGGATTGATCCTCCCGAAATCACTTGGATTCAGCCGTGCATGGAATACAGTAAAAAATATCGTACTTAAGGATCTATTACATGTTACTGACATTAGTAAAGCCTTTTTAGGTGTAAAATTAGAACAAATCATCATTATAACGGGAAAGGATTTAATTAACTATCATGAATTTGAGGTTTATAAGAAAAATTACTACTGTGAAAGCTTATCTGACATTTCAACAAGAAAAAAATCACTTATGGTGCCAAAAGAATTCAGCGAAAAAGGGGATGGAACCAATCCTCTTCTCATCGATCTTTCACCTGCAGATTATTCTCTTTTCAACAAAATCGAGTCAGGATTATCCAAAAAACTTGGAGAATTTATTTTCGCAAAAAGAGGTTTAAATATCCAAAAGAAAGCAATATTGATGAAAGATCAAAGAAATGATCCTAAAAACCTAATTCACTGCTTCGGTGGGGCAGATATAAAGAAATTTTCGTTGAAAACAGCCTCAAGGGCTATAAATCCAGAGACATTTAATTCTAGAAATAATAAAGATACTGAAACATCTTTGAGAATTATAGGTCAATTAGCAAATGCACATGTAAAAAATCCCATACCACACTATAAATTGGCGTTTTTTCCCTTAATCGGGAAAAATTATAAAGAGTTCATAACTTTTGACACGATAATAAACATTTTTCCTAAAAAAAATGGCAAACAAATCTATTATATACTGGGATTTCTGAACTCCAATCTTTTCGCTTGGTACCTTTATAAAATCATTTATTCGGGAGCAATCCGTTCAACGAGGTTAGACTATATTTACTTACAGAACATACCATGTATTAATATTGAAAAATCGGACGCACCTTCAGAATCAAGTGATAATTATTATGATATATGTATTCTAATAGGAGCAATAGTTCGAGTACTAATCACGCTCAATCAATGTAATTTATCTATAAGGGATGGCAAAAATGATGTTTTTGATTTATTTTCAGATGATCCTGATCTAAATGGGGTAATAAACTACTTTGATGGATTCTATAACGATTTAATCTGTATTTTACATCTTCATAAAAAAAGCGATTTGAAAAAATTTAAAATTGAGGATGAGATTGTTAATACCATTAGAAATTTCAACCAATTCTGGGATGATAATATCTCTTATCTTCTTTTAAATGAAATCCCGCTTGGAAAAAAGGAGATTAAAAGCAGTGTTCTAGAAGTTATTAAGAAATTTCAGCCAAAAATTGCGAATTTAAAGAAAATTATAATAAAAATCGAAAATTCAGACGAAATTAAATCAATTTTACATGAAATGAGAAATTCGGTGGAATATCAAATAATTCGATCCCCATTCAAGCCAGAAAATGAATAAAAAAAAAATTATTTGAAAAAAAAATTAATAGTGAACCGTATGAATTCGAGAGAAAGAGTAAACCTGGCATTAAATCACAAGGAACCAGATAAAATCCCTCTTGATTTAGGAGGAAATCAGTCTGGAATACACATAAAAGCATACAAAAGATTAATTGACCATTTAGGCATTGTAGATGATAAAATCCAGTATTACGATTTTGCTCAACAATTGGTGAATCCGTGTGAAAAACTGCTGCAGAGATTCCAAATAGATGTGAGATATATTCGTCCTCTAGGAGGTATGGTTAATATAGACATGATTGAGCCGGAGTACGAGGGGAAATATGTAGGTAACTGGGATGCGTTCGGTTGCTTCTGGGGAAATGATGCTAACAAGAAAATTGAGGATATTTTGTACTACGATCCCGTCATCCATCCATTTAAAGATTTCACCACAGTGGCTGAGATTGAAAATTTTGATTGGCCTGACGGGAAGAATAAAACACCTTTTGAGGGATTGAGGGATTTTGCAAAAGATCTTTATGAAAATACTGATTATGCGTTATCAACCTCTCCAACAGGATGTGTTTATGAATACACAACGTTTCTTTTCGGATTTGTGAAAGTTCTGCGCTATTTACGAACCAAACCAGAATTGATAATTGCTGCTATGAAGGGGTTACTAAAATATTGGATGGATTATAATATTACGTTTATTGGGGAAGTAGGCGAATTTCTTCAAATAATTTGTATTAACGGTGATCTGGCTGAACAGGCTGGTCCTATTATGAACATGAAAATGTATGAAGAAATTATTGAACCCTATGAACTTGAACTCTCGAAAAAAATTCATGAACTTGCCAACGTTAAGATCAATTATCACTGCTGCGGTTCAGTCCCCCAATTTATTCCTTATTGGGCAGAAATTGGATATGATGCTATCAATCCTGTTCAAATTTCTGCTTTTGACATGGATCCGTGCAGTTTAAAGAAGCGATTTGGTGATAGTATAACCTTCTGGGGGGGACTCTGTAATTCACAAAATACACTCCCATTCGGAACTCCCGAACAGATAAGGGAAGAAGTAAAGAGAAACTTTGAATGTTTCAAACCAAACGGGGGATATATCGCAGCAAATATACATAATATAACTGCTGAGGTACCTGCAAAAAATATCGTTGCAATGTTTGATGCCGCAATTGAGTTTCGAAATTATTGATTTATTGATATTAAGATAATTTACTGATGAAATTCCAATTAATCACAAAGAAAACTGCATTCGATCTTTATTAATCACTTATTTCAGAGTTGATTTAATTTCCTAAATTTTGAAAACATTTAAAAAATTTTACGTTGATAGAAAAAAGAGTTTATAATGAGCGTAAAAACTGTTAAAACCATCTGTTTCGATTGCCATTCTCGATGTGGTGTTATAGTAGAAAATGACAATGGCAAACTTGTCGGTATCAAGGGAGATAAAGATCATCCCTTTTCACATGGTTATATCTGTCCAAAAGGATTGGCAGCCGCAGAGATCATTTATCATCCCGATCGGATTAAATATCCATTAAAACGAATTGGTAAAAAAGGTGAGGGAAAATTTGAGAGGATTTCCTGGGAAGAAGCGCTGAATACCATATCAAAAAAATTGCTCGAATATCGTGAACAATTCGGCGCTGAATCAGTTGTTTTCGGACAAGGCACAACTCGTGGAATGCCACCATGGATCGGTCCTTTCTTATCTCAATTCGGATCCCCAAACTATTACGCCCCAGTGAATTACTCGGGAGGACCTGTAATGTATGGTTCTATTTTGACATGCGGTTATGTTATGTTCCCTCCTGATTTTGCTAATAGCAAATGTATCGTTTTATGGGCAACTAATCCTGAACAGAGCTGGCACGGGCTTTTTATGCACGATATAAGGGAAGGACTAAAATCGGGAGCCAAACTTATCGTGGTGGATCCGCGCGGAGTTAAAATTGCCCAAAAAGCGGATCATTGGCTACCTGTTAGACCAGGAACTGATGTTGCTTTGGTATTGAGTTTCATAAATATTATCATTAAAAATGAGTTATATGATAAAGAATTTGTAGAAAAATGGACTTTTGGGTTTGAACAACTACGGGAGCATGTTTCCCGCTACACTGCTGAATATTGTTCTGAGATTACTTGGATACCTGCCGATGATATCGAAAGGGCAGCATTAACATATGGTAAAACCAAAGCGGCTTGTATAATGCCCGGGATTGCTGGAGCTTGTCAATCGGTGAATTCGCTTGATTTGTCAAGATCATTGACTATTTTAGCAGCCATTACTGGAAATTTGGATGTTCCGGGAGGAAACATGAATTATATCACCCCATTAGGTGCGAGAGCTTGCTACGGAAGTGATTACTCCGTATCAAAATACCTATCTCCCGAACAAGCACAGAAGAGTCTGGCAAGGATACCGTATCCGTTGTTAGGGGGAGGTCTTATCCCACCCGAAGTAGTCTGGAAAGCCATCTTAGAAAAGAAACCATATCCCGTTAAAGCTGTAGGAATATTTGCAGATAATGCTTTATGTGCTTTTGGAGATTCCAAGTACATAAAAAGCGCATTTGAGGTTTTGGATTTTCTGTTTGCTGTTGATTATTTCCATACGCCAACAACGGCAATGGCGGATATAATCCTACCCGCGGCTCATTGGACCGAACGAGATGATATTGAGGATTTATCAATGAAAAATTATGTATTCTGTCAGCCTAAAGCATTGGAGCCTGTTTCTGAGTGTAGAAGTGAAAAACAGATCCTTGTTGATCTTGCTAAAAAGATGGGCTTGAATGACTACTGGAAAACCGTTGAGGAGTCTTTAAATTACCGTCTTGAACCCATTGGAATAACGTGGGAGGAATTTAAAAAAATGGGCAAATATTCCGTTCCCGTGGAATACAAGAAGCATGAAAAAACGGGATTTCCAACAGGTATTGGCAAAGTAGCTATTTATGCAGATTTTCTTAAACAGATAGGTGGTTCACCATTACCTGAATATAGGGAACCTCCTGAGAGCCCCATTAGCACTCCTGACTTATGGAAGGAATTTCCCCTAGTATTGACAACAGGGGGCAGGCAAATTGCCTTTTACCATTCAGCTCACCGTAATATTCCATCCTTACGCAAACGCGCACCGGATCCTTTACTTCAAATCCATCCTAAAACGGCAGCTGAACTCGGTGTTAAGGATGGCGAATGGGTATATTTGTCGTCTCCTCGGGGTCGTGTTGAAATAAAAATAAAATTCTTTGAACATTTGCACCCTAAGGTGGTGCACGCCTTTCATGGGTACTGGTATGGCACAGAAAACGGATGGAGTAAATTAAATATCAATATATTAACTGCTCATGAACCTACTGATCCAGTTATGGCTTCAGTTCCTATAAAAGGATTATTGTGTAGAGTTGAAAAAATGAATTCTGGATGAAATGGAAAAAAAAAAGTTATGTTGATTTCAGTAATTACATACAGTCATACACAGCCTTACCAAGTTTATTCGTTCTTGGATCGCCCGTTAACGACTGAATCATCTTATTCATAGCGTAAGCAAAACACAATTTTGCATCTAGGTCCATTATAAGTCGGGATCCACCCCAACCCCCCCAATAACAAGTTCTTGAATTGGGACTCACCGGATTTTCCTTACTAACAAGTCCCCAACCCAACCCATAACGGATCGGACCTCCAAGGACTAAATCTGTTTTATATATTTGTTCTTGTATGGCTTTTTCCAAAGTCTCGGGCGAAAATAATCTTATTCCGTCAACTTCACCACCGCATGCTACAACACTTCCTATTCGTGCCATTGAACGTGCGTTTCCCTGACCATTTGAGGCAGGAATTTCGGCTGCAAGCCATTCTCGGGATGTTGCGGATTTTGGGGATATAAGCGGATTAAGTAATACCTTATAGGCTATTGATTCTGGATCAAAAGTCTCCGATCCATCGCCTGCTGGTGGTTTAGGAGGGATTAATTCCGCAACTCTGGAATCATGTGCTTTAGGCAGTCCTATATGGAAATCTGCATTTAAAGGTTCAGCCACTTCCTCTCGAAAAAAAGTTCCAAGAGATTTACCGGTAATTTTGAGAACTAGATGTCCCAATAAATAACCAAATGTGTCGCTATGATAGGCTTCCTGCATTCCGGGTTCATGCCATGGTTTCTGAGCAGCAAGTAAGCTAGTAATCTTATTCCAATCGTATAAATCTTTCTCTTTTAAGGGAACATCCCAACCGGGAAGACCAGAGGAATGGGATAATAAATATTTTACAGGAAGATTTTCTTTTCCAGCTTGTGCAAATTCCGGCCAATATTTAGCTACGGGCTTTTCAACATCGAGTAACCCTCTATCAACAAGCATATGTATGCAAATTGCTGTCATCACTTTCGTACTGGAATAGACAGTAACGATTGTATCTTTTTCCCATGGTTTCGTTTTCGCGGCGTCTTTATATCCCGCCCATATATCAACAACAAATTTTCCGTTTAGAGTTACAGCACATGAGGAACCAACTTCAAGATCTTCCTTATAATTTTTCGCAAATGCCTCCTTTACAGCTTTAAATCTCGGATCACAGTATCCATGTACTTCAATTTTTGCAGCCATATTACTAATTTCAACATCAAGACTTAAAATATTAATTTTCAACCGTAGTTAAATAAAGAAATATTGAGTAGTAGATTTTATTAGGTCGTATTTAATTTTGGAAAAAAATTTTCTGCCAAATTTTTTTACATAAAGCAACCGATTAATAGAATATGAAAGATTTTGCAACTCCCACAAGTGCAAAAATTTACGGATTGAGGGAAGAGGAATACACAAGATTTAATGAGAAGAATCACGCCATTTTTCGATCTTATACTGATCCAGATTATACATATTACCAACAAGGATTGCAAACCAATATGATTCCACTTGTTAAATCTGGAGAAAAAGGATATACACGTTTAGATCTTGCTCTTTATTCAGCTGCATGGACATTAAAGCGCCGTTTTAGATTTGCTGGGCGTTGGGATATTAAACCTTCACCAAATGATTTCATGCCGCCAGAAATTCGAAATAAACCGCCCGAAGAGATATTTACTTCAGAGGAAATTACAAAACACATTAAAAGAGCATCCAAATTTTTAGGGGCTTCGCTCGTAGGTGTAGCCAAATTAGAACCGGGTTGGGTATATAAACATGTTACATTAGAAAAAAAGGGGGAAATCGTTGAAAATAAGAGAGAGAAAATAAAAAATAATAGATTTATTCCGAAAGAAATGAAAAATGCGATAGTTATTGCTGTGGAAATGAATGCTTCCGGTATAAGATGTGCCCCTACATTCTTACAAACGGCATCAGCGGGATTGGGATACTCTGAAATGGCATTTGTTTCCGCTAGTGTTGCTGAATTTATCAGAAATATTGGATATAAAGCATATCCTTGCCAAAATGACACGATTTTATCCGTCCCATTAGCTATTGATGCAGGTTTAGGAGCACTGGGAAGGCTAGGACTTTTAGTTACAAAGGAATTCGGTCCCAGAATTAGAATAGCAAAAATATTAACTGATGCCCCTGTAATTCCAGATGGTCCCGATATCAAATTTATAGATCGAATGAATAAATTTTGTGAAAATTGTAAAAAATGTGCTGAAATTTGTGAATCGGAAGCTATTTCCTTCGAGAAAAAGTCATACGATGCGAAATGTAAATCGAATAATCCAGGTGTAAAGAAGTGGTATACAGACGTAGAAAAATGCTATAGAATATGGGTAGAGACTTCAGGTGATTGTGGTAAATGCCTACAAGTATGTCCTTTCAGCAAAACGGAGACAGAACTTACACCGGATCAATTTTGGAATGAATAATGTTCATACACCTGAATTTTTCAAGAGAAAAATATGATTTTATCCATTTCCGGAACCGCTTGAATCTTTTTACTTGATTGGCAATGAAAAATTCCTCAGTCAATTACATTTTTTATTTGGGGAGTTATAAAATACCATAATGGATTCAAAAACTAATTCGTATGACACCGAAATAGAAAAAAATGGGACGAGTATAACAAATAACAAGTCTATTCGAAATAATCATGAAAGTCTTAAATTGAAGATAAAACTTAATGTTTTATTAATTTCTATTGTTTCCGTATTTTTATTCATAATTGGGCATTATATTAATGGTACCATACCTATTTTACCCGAATTACCTGCGCTGAGAATTTTCTTAATAGAATATATCATAATCTGTAATTTTCTTCTTGCAATAATGCTCCTTCATATTCGAATTAAAAAGCCTATGAAGAATGAAAAATTGGGGGATGCTTACATGAGAATGGGCTGGTTCGTTATAAAACTCTCCCATCATAAGAAGAATAAATTGGAGCATGAAATTAAAGTAGGTGACTATTATATTTGTACTGGATGTTTCGGAGGTTTACTTGGTTTAATGATTGGAGGTGTTATAGGCGTGGTTTATTTATTCTATTTTGAAGTTATAATTACATCTCTGGGTTTCATCTTATGGATGATAGGGATATTATTTACTGCCATTTCATTTATGAAATATGTTTTTAAAATCAGAAATGCAAATCGTTTTTTCATAAATGCAAGTTTAACGGCAGGAATTTGGTTTTTAATCATCGGAGCAGATATTTTTTTTAAAAATGTTTTATTTATTATGTATTTTTTTACAGTAATCTCTTTTCTTGGATTTGAAATATTTTTTGACCCATTTAGCTAATGTTATTTAAGAATTAATTAAATCGATTCATCAATTTCACGCAAATGTTTTAGGGCTGAAAGTGAATAAACTATCGCTGTTATGCTTGCATGGATAAATATTGAATACAATGAGACTATAGGGATTCCCATGATAACTGTAATGAGGATATGGATGTTAAAAAGGTTTCTTCTGCCTGCAATTCTTTTAAATTTCCTTTCAAACCTTCCGCTATCATCCAGACTTTTTCCTGCCGATTTTCTGAACTGGTCGTAAACATGTCGATAGAATGAAACAAGCATAATTATCCCTGCAGATAAGATTAATGAAAATGGATCCTGAATTGTTAAATAAACGGATATTGATAAAGCTATAATCCAAGAAAATTCAAACAATAAATCAAATGAATGTTCCATAGAACCGACTTTAGTTGTTTCTAATTTCACACGTGCTAATTTTCCATCAAGTCCATCAACAATACCAACGATAAAAGTTAATATAGAGGCAAATAATAATTTTCCAAATAGGAATAAAAACATTGCAGTATATGCAATTATATTAACAATAATCGTTAGTTGGTTTGGAGTTATATTATATTTTGAGATTTTTTCAACGATCTTATTTTCAATAGGTTTATGAATATAAGCAGCAAGAAAATCAGATGGATTTTTGCTCGCATTTTCAATAATGATTCTCTTCCCTTTTTGCAAATCCTCTAATGTGATTTCATGAGTCTCGCCAGATTTATCAACTTTTACAAACGGGCTGAATGTGAGGTCTTTCTTCAATAGTTCGGATAGTGGAAGTACTGGATCACTTTTCAAGCCATATTTAGCATTATAGTCAATCCGCTTCTCAAATTTTT
>SDBS01006664.1_pt1 | contig 11233 bp, 21 predicted proteins | sample 2277091 | NCBI WGS metagenome assembly SDBS01 (sample SAMN10404972, study PRJNA504765) | marine sediment metagenome | isolation source: marine sediment core GS10_PC15, 163 cmbsf | place: Arctic Ocean: Southern Knipovich Ridge | collected 2010 | reverse complement strand
TAACTGATTTAGGAATTTTCTTATTTGGTGTTATAAAAAGAGTTATCTTGTTTCTGTTCCTAATCTTTTCCATTGTCTTTCCTAATTCTATTGAGAATTTACTTTTATATCGTGTTCCTTCAAATAGCTGCCTTTCGGCTAACTTATGATCTGCTTCCAGGATAAGAAGGCCACCCCCTCCATCCTTTGAGGAAAGACTATTAGTTTGCATTTTGTTTCTCCTTGTCCCAATAATAGCTCTTACATCTAGGACAGGTCTTTGGCCTTTCTAATTCCGAACTCCATTCATATTCACAGCGTTTACATTTGTTTTCCATTTCAGTTACCTCCTCTTGTATAATATGTATAATATGTATAAGTATATAAACCTTTCGATTGGACTACCGCTATACTGTGGTGTCCTTTTTTTCTTCCTTAACTTCTGATTTTATCCAGGCTCTGCCTTTAAGTCTGTACTGCTGCTTCTTTAAATCTAGGATCATCTTTTCTTTCCTTGTACTCTCCTGGCCTAACTTTAATATCTCATTCTTTAATCTCCATTGCTTATTTCCATTACTTCTTATGGCATCATACTCTTTATCTATATTCATATCCAATCTCAAAAACTCATCTATTTGTTTTTTATCCATTGTTTTCACCCTTAAACATTTTAATTATATCATACCTTTACTAATGAGGTATGCCATTTATTTAATCTTAAATCAAAAAGATTTTAAAAGCCCACCCATCGAAGAAATGATTAACTCCTGTGGTGGGCCCTCTTAATCTGTGGGATTTCACTTCACGAGGTTAGCTTGATTTCTTCCTCTTCTTCCTTTTTAACGAATGTTTCGTTTATTCCTAGCTTTTTCATTCTTATCTTCCCTGCACTTATTGCAGTTTACTAATCCTCTTTTCTTTTGGTTTTTGGTTATCCTCTTTCTTCCGCAGCTTTCACACATACCTTCAGCTTTCCTTTTTGCCCTTAATCGTTTTAGATAGAATAAATCTGGGTTATATATTCTCTCCCTCTTTTTCTTATATGCTTCCTTCAATCCTATAAAAGTTTCTTTTACCATTGTTCACCTTCCAAATAATTCCTTTCTCATTTTCCTTATCTTTAGTTGTTTTTTTGATAATACATCTTCTTCTTCATAGTATTTCCAACACTTCTTACACCATAGCCTTTGGCTTAGATTAGTTACCCTTAGTGCAGTCTTGCACTTTGGACATTTATGTTGTGTTGTGTATGACATTTTAATCGGAAGGTTTATATAGTTAATATACATATTAGTATATTAGTAGGAGGAAATGGGGTATTGGCTCGTTGGTGCGAACAATTACCCTTATGCCTTCTTATAACCATTTTCTTATATCCTTATTATTAATTGGCCTAGACTTATGCCTTTGAATCCTAGTTACATCCTTTCTTAGTTTAGTCATTTCCATATTTAAATTGGTAATCTGTATTAGTGTTGGCCGCATCCCAGTAATCATCGCCCCTACATCCTTGTAAAGGTTATCCATGTGGGTTACTATCTCTTTTTGGGTATTGTTTAGATTATCTAATGAATTGGATATTTCTGGGGAAAATTCCTTTAAAGCAAAGTTCGATACTGTATTCTTTATATTTACAGGATCATAGAATTCTACCTTACCATTATAAACTTTCTTAAAAATAGTATCATGGATTATCATATCTTCTGGAATCTTATCTAAATAATCAATCCCATGTATTCCATGTTCCCCCCTTACCTTGATTATCTTTAAATCGGAAATACCCCCAAAACGTCTTATAAGGCTATTTAAGGCACTTGTTCCTTGTTTGTTTAGTTGGGTTACCAATTCATCTATTTTATCCTTAATTTGAGGTATAGAATTGGCTGTGATAAGCCTCCATTGTTTATGATGTGATTTATTGATTACTTCCACCATATTCTTCTTAATGGCTATCTTACAGCTTTCCCAATCATAAAAATGGTGTTCAGAACCATAATTCTTTAATTCGTATCTAAAACTATGGGTTTTATAAATAGTTTTACTTGTTGGTGGTATAAAAGTAGATTTATCAAAATTGAAGTATAGACGATAGTTGTGTGGTTGCCATAGAAATTTGATTTCTTTTTTTTGAACCCTACCCACCATCATAGGGTTGTTATTACTTTCCAATAGGACTTTATTGAAAATTGGGTTTGTTATCTCTTCTATATAGTCTTTAATACTTTTGTTAGAACCATCCTTTTTATCTTTCATTGTTCCACTAGAAGTCAAGGGGTGGGGGTTATCTTACTTTTCCACCTTCTTTTATTCTTTCTTTGATAATATCAATATATTCTAATTCTTTTTCTATTAATATCCAATTTCTTTTAGTTTCGATACAAGCAATAGCTGTAGAACCAGAACCTGCAAAAGGATCTAAAATAGTTTCATTTTCAACAGTAGAATTTTTAATTAAAAATTTCAATAAATCAACAGGCTTTTCTGTTGGATGTAATTCACTAACTACCCTATCATACTGTAAAACATTAGTTGGTCTTTTTTCTTCAAAATTCAATTCTTTCTTTCCTTTAGAACAAAATAATATAAGCTCATATTGTTCCGCATAGTTTCCTTCTAAATCTCCCATAGACCAATTATTTTTAACCCACACTAAAATATTCTTAATTGGAAAATATTTATTTATAATTGGTCTAAGATTAATCAAAACTTTCCAAGAAGTGAAAATATAGATATGGGCTTTTTCTTTTAGTTTTGGAGAGATTAATTCTAATGTTTTAGCCAATAGTTCATAAACAGTATTATCATCTTGCAGTATTTTATTATGTTTTACAGTTGCTGTTCTATGTTGTGATTGGAAACCAATACCATAAGGTGGATCAGTTATTAAACAATCAATAGAATTATCTTTTAACTTCTTTATTTCTTCTAAGCAGTTACCTTCTATTAACTGTGCTATTTTTATATCCTTTACTTTCTCTTTTCTTTGTTTAGTCTTTTTTTGTTTCTTTTTTTTATTGATGTATTTTCTTACTTCACTTTGAGTTTTATCTTTAATTTCGTCAACGATACTATCTGTTTCGTCAACGATACTATCTGTTTCGTCAACGATACTATTTGCTATTTCACTAACATTACCAAAAGGTAATTGTTTATATTTAGGGTATTTTAATGTAAAATTTATTACTTGTATAGATTTAACAAAAGAAGAATAAGCAATAGTCATCCTTTTGGATTCTTTCTTTAGATTTATATAGACTTGTTTCTTAGTTAAACTATACTCCCTTTCTGCTTCATCATATATCTCCTTGAACTTTTCAGCTATGCCATACAAATTCTTTTCACCTATCTCAAATAACTTATCTATTTCTTGTGCTTTTTGTTTAAAAAAATCATCTAATCGAGTTTGTATATTATTTACCATTTTTAAACCTCCATTTCAAATATATTGGGATAAATTTATCAAATCCAGATAATGGAATATAAGTATCCATTCTAGATTGATTACTGTCATGATTACCTATATCTCGAAAACCAACAATACCAATATGTAATGCAGTTTCTATATCCTCTTTTTTTGATGGTTCAATATCAAAGTAAACTTCCCTATTTTCTACTTTCGCTAATTTTCCATTAGTTTGAAAAACTGATGCCCTACATTGATTCTTGAAAGTATATTGCAAAAGAATTTCTGGTACTGGTTGTTTACCTTCTCTTGCAATTGGTGGATCTATTTTTTCTTCACTCATTCTTTACCCAACCCCATCACATAACATGGCTTAATCTCTTCATTATCTTCAACACTACTCTTAGTGCTAAATATCTTCATTATTTTATATCCCTTTGCCAAAAGCTCATTTACTTTGTTTTGGTCGTATGTTTGTTCTACCTTATTTACTTCATCCATTTTCATTTTCATCTACCTCCATAGATTTTTTATTTATTTCGCCAATTCCTTATTACCATATCCTTCCTTAACTTCCCAATTACCATGTATTGTTTCTTTATATTCTGGTTTTAGATAATGTACTTTACCATAATTCTCTGCTTGTATTAATGTTTTAAACTTTGCCATTTTCGATATAAGTAGGTTTTATGATCTTAACTAACTCACCATTAACTACAGTATATCTTAATTTGTAAAACCATCTAGGTGTCATTCTTCCATACCCTCCAAACCATTATCCCTTAAGTACTTCTCCTTATCGGACAAAGGTGAACGTGGTTTTTTGTTTATCATTGTTCTTGGTACATTCCAATAAGGACTTCTACACTTTGCACAAGTAAACACTTCTTCTGTTCTCGGTAGCCATTCATAGCCACATCTTAAGCATTTAAGCTTTTCTCCTAATTTTATTTTTGTTACCATCTTACAGATATGTATATCATATAAATATATAAACCTTTCTAAATAAACTTAGAAGTAATTACAAATAAAACCGCAGTATTATTGCTTACCCGCTATATTGTGGGTTAAGTATTATCAAAACATCTTTCCCTGTAAGAAAATAGAATATTCCTATAATCCTCTATCCAATACCCATAATAATAATCCATAGAATTAGAATAAATCATTGAAGAAAGTTCTCTTTACCAATAGTATAGCCATTGCCAGGATGAATAGTGCGAAGAATAATACCGTTAATCTTAATATGCTTCTTGCTGCTGAACCTCTGACGAAGTTATCTGGAGTGTATGCGTAGCCTATATTCCCTGCTGAGTTCATTGTGTTGTTGCATAATAATGTTCCTGAAGATAAAGTTACATTACAGAAACCAGTTAAATCAGGACTTGCTAAAGAAGCGTTTGTTATAAAATTAATGGTTGTTACTTCGTCATTGTCTAGTGTCTCGCTTCTGCCGCTTATGTATGTGTAATCGAAGAATAACTGTGCAGGGTATCCAGTAAAGTTGCAGCCTACAAATCCACTGTCTAATGTTACGTTGCAATCCCCTGTTACAATCTGGGCACTTATATTCCTTATCTCTGTTATTGCTGTTAGATCAATAAAAGTTAAATTCCCAGTTAAATTGTGGATAGTTCCGTTAGTCATAATAATCGCTTCATTTACTACATCTGTAGTTATAGTTGTAAATGATAATGTTTCATTAGCTACAGTGACAGTAGATTCACTTACTGATTCAATATCGTCTGCGATAACACCCAATAGAATTGTTCCTAATATGAGTAATACAAATACTCCAACAAGAATAGTTAGATTGTTTAATTGAGTTTCTGCCACTTATTTACACTTCCTTTAGTTTTTTAAAAGGTTATAATATATAAGTACTCACTTGAAAACAAGGCTAGGATACAAGAACTCTAAAAACATCGGGGGTGTTTAAAAAGTGTATCCTGGCCTTATCTCAAAAATGAGCTATGATTTTTTAGAAGGTTTACTTCTTTCTTGAACTCTTGCTTGTTGTTATCCAGTAAGCTGTTTCCAGAAAGTATGCTCCCCTGATTTGATAATATCTTTACTTTCTTTTCTTTTAACAGGTTTACTTTGTTTATAGTTTCTATCTTGCTTAGTATGTTTCTTTTCTTTTCCATCAGTTCTTTCTTGTCCTTTATCCCAAACATATGTCTGGCTGTTCTTTCTCTGTTGAACTCTGCTATCTCTTTCTTTAGCTTTACTTTCTCTAGTTCATTCTCCTGTACCTGTTTCATCCTTCTTAGGCCATCTAATCTTCTGTCTACTACCACTTTTGGTATGTATTCAACTTCTTCTCCCTTACCACCTATCTTTCTTATAGTATCCATTAGTCCCATTTTGTTTACCTCACGCCGTTACGTTAAATATTTCAATTATTAAGATTATAATCAAAAATTATAGCACCAGCACTACCTGTATCATTTAAAGTATAAGTTCCAAAGTCTAAAGTCAAATCACCAGTAACAGTACAATCCTCTACAGGCACAGCAGTACAAGGTGCACCCATAACACTTATACTACTTAATACACCAATCAAAACCATAACTAATATCCATATTATTGTTTTTTTCATGTTAATACACCTCTTAAAGCAAACACGATTATTAATATTATTTTGTTCATTTTCACCCACTCCTTATTATTTTTGAAATCCTATAGTAGAATACCAATCCTACCCCTAGTACTGTGAAAACCCATAATGTTGTTAATCCTGTCTTTGCGAATATTGCAGCTAGGAATAATACTGAGAACATAGCTGATACTTGCACTGGTAGCTTTGACCTTATAGTCATAAAAAATATTACTATCAATCCTAAGAATATGGCTAACCAAATGTTTCCTATTAATTCATTTACCCATATGTCGTAAATGTCTAAAAACTTGTCTGTGTTTGCTACCATTTAATCCCTTCCTCTCCACCATTCTAAAATTGTGATTACGTAAAAGAATAAAAACGGTGCGAAGAACAATAATGCTAAAACTTTATTTGCCTGTAATACTCTTTGGAATACTGCTAAAAAGTCCCAACCTAATGCAAAGAGATATATTGCCATAGTACTCATAATTGCTAATTCTACATTACCTATGAATAGTCCTGCTGCAATTATCAATACTGCACCTGCACCAGTCATGGCTAGGATTGTATTCCTTCCGAATGTTCCTTCCTTCATGCAGTCTGGCTGCAATAAGATATTCAAGAGTTTTGCATTAGGGGTATCCCCTTCACAAACTCCATCATCAGTTACGGTTTGTATCAGGCCTGTAAAATAGAACAATAACATAAGTCCAGTCATCAAGATCATATATGTTGCGAATTTTCCCATTTTATTTGCTAAACTTTTCTATGATAAAAGCTCCTCCTGATAGTGTTACAAGTATTGCGATTATATATTTCTTTAGGTCGAATCCCGCTATTGTTGGTATTGGTGCGAAGTCCAGGAAAAACCATCCAACAAATGAGAAGAACCATACCTGTGCTATGACTAGGAGAATTAATATCTCTGGATTTGTGAATGAAGTAAAGCCAGTTATCTCTCTTGCTGCCAAAGCTGTTATTATGAATATAATTATAATTGCCAGAATCATCCTACCGAAAGAATCGAATCCTGCCCCACCAAACTCTGATAAATCATCAAGGAAATTCTTTAATGAGAACTGACCTTCGTATGTGAAGATTACCCTGTATTGTTGTATTACTGTGAAGTTAAACTGTGAATCTAGTTCGTATACTGCCTCGCTTGTTATGTTTGACATATTGCCTGTGTTTTGTTCTATGCTTAGAAAACAGGAGTTTGATGTGAAACTTGAAGTTTGGTTTAATATTTGGCTTCCATTCTTTAAGAACAAAGTACAATTTGTTAATGGCCATACTGAACTGTTTAGAGTGAATGTAAAGTTAAAGTTTGTGTTGTTGTTTAGAACTTCATTTATTGGAGAAAAACTATATCTTATTCCTTCGTGAACGCTTTGATTGTATTTACCTACGCTTCTTACCATTTGTATTACATACTCTGATTTCTTTGGTTCTAGTTTTATCTGTTGGTCCTCGTAGTCTGCCCTTGTAAAGTTTATTGTATATTGTGTATCACTATTCAAAGTTAATACTACCTGCCCTGCAAAGTCTGATATTTCTTCAGCTATTAATTCATCACTTCCATTTATCACTTTTGTAAATACTGTTTTTACATCTGATAAGGGATTTAACCCTTCGTCTACTATATTGAATGTTATCTCTGAACCTAGAGTTGAATTCAAAAGGTAAATAGTTTTGTTTACCTGACTTCCTATTCCTGTTAAATCTAGGTCTAAATACTGCCTTTCAAGATAATTAGTTGAAGATATTTTAAGTTGGGTATATATTCCTATACCTAAACCTATTATCAAATGGGGATTATCTGCAAATGAATCTGATTGTGAAAAACCTGTTTTCTGCAAATTTGTACTAAATGTTTCTCCTAATATTAATTGGTTTGATGTTTCATCCCTTATGATTAAATTTAAATCTGTAATGTCCTGTAATACCCATGTAATTGCTTCTTCATAAAAGACATTGCTATTACCCCCTGTAAAAGAATCTAAAACTGTAAACGCAGTACCATTCCAACAGGTAAAGTTTAAATGTGGTGTTGCTGCACGACCAGTTACTTGTAATTGAATAGGGTTTTGGTCTTCACAAGTTTGATTTAATGTCATATTTGTTTTATTAAAACCTGCATCTGTTGCGTATTTTACTGTCCAGATAATACTTGATAGTGTTGCATTAGGTTTACTATAATTAATTGAAAAGTTTTGGTTATCTCCAATAGCAAATGTTCCAAAAGTGTCAAAATCTCCATCTGCCATTCTTGAAGCAAAGCCAAAATTTCCAGGATCAACCCAACTATAATTACCAGTATAATCCTGATTACAATTTCCATCTCCTACTGTAGAACCATTTGCTTGTTCTTGATAACATAATTGGTCTAATCCCGCAGCATAAGTAAAGCTACTTAAAAGAAGCAATATACATGGAATCAATAATAATTTATATTTCATCATAGCTCTCCATTTTTATTCTGTAATAGCTTAACCAATAAAAGCTATCATGTTTTATACTTTGTCTGTCTAAATGTGCTAGTTCATGGATTAAAGTATCTGGATTTCTACAACCATCATAGATATGTATTATATTAGAAAGGAAGTAAAGTCCAGCAGGTTGTCCTTGTTTTGGGTGGTTATCCCATACTCTTATTTTCCTTACTTTCTTTAGTAATTTCTCATCTATATTATTTAAGATTCTTTGGCATTTCCAATCTAAACTATTGTTCATAGAAGTCCAATTATCCCAATCTCCATATGCAGTAAGTTCATCAGAATAATACTCTACCTCAAACAAGTCATAGTCATCTTCACCTAAATAATACCAATACCAACCACCTGGAAAAGGTTCAGCACTAACTAAAGGTATCATCAATAAAATCATTAATAATATTAGTTTTTTCATTATTCACCTTTGATTTTTGGCAATACTCTCTTTACAAATATTAAGGTTATAGCTACTGATATTGCAGTCACTACAAAGTAGAACAACCAAACGTCTACTACAATACAGGCTAATCTTGATCCTACTGTAATCGCTGTATTTCCACAATCTAAATGGCCTGAATCTCTTATTAATATTATGAACTCTTTTAATGGTGTGATTAAAACACTTACTACTACGAAAGTCATTATTGCTGTTATCACTCCTGTAAAACCTTTCTTCCCTGAGACAAAAGCTATGCTTATTGCCACTAATATTCCTATGTAATAGAATATTCCCATATCTAAGATTATTAATGTTGCTTTGTTTGGTATAGAAATGTTTTCATTGCTTGTGCTTAAATTACCTGAGAATGTTCCGTTTGTTGCTTTAGTTATCTCTTGTTTTAATACTGGGGCCATCATTACTATTAGAATTAGTACCATCATACTTATCATTATGAATACTATTATTTCTTGTGACTTTTTGGATTTTATTAGTTTTAACATTTTGCATTTTAACATTTTATAACCATTTGATATTGTTTTTCTGTTTTAAAGTTGGGATAAGGGATGATTCTCTTTTGTTCTTTTCGTGGACTGCTATTCTGTTTAATGTGTCTCTATCTTGAGCATGACGGAATTGTTTTGTTTTGTCTCTTAGTATTGCTCTAAGCCTTTGCTTAATGAATTGCATTGTTACATAGTTTTTTCCTTGTATTTTTTCTGACGGAACTTTCTTTGTATTTTCTGAAAAGTCTGCATAAGTTCTTCCGTCTATCTTTGACCTTACTTTGTGTGTTCCTTTGTGTTCTGCTTGTGTTACTTCAAAGAAATCTCCTCCAAATTCTTTATCTAGTTCCTGCTCTGCTTCTACTGCATCCTTTCTTGGTGTGTCTGAGAAAACGTCATAATCTCTTGTATGTCTCTTTAAGTGTTCGGGTAATCTTATAGCTACTGCCTGTTCTCCATGTATTATTTCTTTTTCTCTTATTGTTCTTAACAGTATTTCTTTTATCCTTCCTTTCAATCTGTGGAACTTTTCTACTTTTTCTAGGTCTGTCATAGGAATTTAATTGCTCCTGGTAGTTTATTATTTACTTTTTTTGAAAATTCAAATGGACTTTGAGATTTTTGTTTGTTTGATATAAAATTTATTCCAGATTGTGAACTAGGACTAGATGGTGAACTTGGATTACTAGGATTGATAGGTTGTAGGAAGTTTATCTGTTGTTGTGTTTGTGCAGCTATTATGTTTTGCAATGTTTGTTTTTTTCTTTTCTTTAATTCCCTGAAAATGCTTAACTGTCTTTTTTCTCCTAGTGTATCTATCCTATGTCTTGTTAGTTCTATTAAGGTATCTCTTGGTAATTTACTTTTAGGTACTGGCCCTCTAAACTTTGATAAGTTAGGTGCAACAAGATCATCCTGAACTTTAGGTCTTACTTTTGATTTTTCTATTCTAAATGAAGCTTCAACAAAATTATCTACAATTTCCTTTCCTTTTCTTAATGCTTTGTTTCTTGGTAATCCTTTTTCTACTACTCCGAATGTATCCCCTCTTTTTTCTCCTCTTCTTATTAATACATCAAAACCTTGCTGTTCTTCTGGTTCTCCCCCTATGAATGTTGTTGGGCTAGGTCCTGTTGGTGGTGGTGGAAGTGGAGGTGGTGAAGGTGGGCTAATTGGTGGACTTGGAGGACTAATTGAAGGTGGTGATATTGGTGGACTTATACTTGGTGGACTTGGGGGTGAAGGTGGACTAATTGAAGGTGGTGATATTGGTGGACTTATACTTGGTGGACTTGGGGGTGAAGGTGGACTTGGGGGTGAAATAGTAGTTGTAATGCTTGGGGTTGGGGATGGTGAACTAATAAAAGTGGGGGATGGTGGAGTAACAGAAGGTGGACTTGGTGGACTTATAGAGATTGGAGATAGTGGACTAGGTACTGCTGATGGAATAGGACTAGGTATTGGTGAAGGTATAGGACTTACAACTGATGGTGGACTAACTATTGGTGATGGTGGGCTTGGTAGGACTACAGCAACCGAAGCTATATTAGGACTAGCTACTAAAAAAGGAGTAAATGAGGGTGCAGGACTTACTCCCTCTTGGCTAAAATCTGCAATTTTAATCTTAACTTCTGTTGCAGATATATCTTCTAGTTCTGGGAATAATGCTCTTAATCTTTCAATATCTCTTTTTAGTTTAGGTCTTGGAATTAACTTAGATTTTGCCAAAGTTTCAGCAGAAATAAATAATTCTGGAATATCTTTAACTCTTTTCTCAGGTGGGAATATATCTATCTGCCCTGCTTCACC
>SDBS01006663.1_pt1 | contig 11234 bp, 11 predicted proteins | sample 2277091 | NCBI WGS metagenome assembly SDBS01 (sample SAMN10404972, study PRJNA504765) | marine sediment metagenome | isolation source: marine sediment core GS10_PC15, 163 cmbsf | place: Arctic Ocean: Southern Knipovich Ridge | collected 2010 | reverse complement strand
CTATCTACCACTATCTTCAGATCACCATACTCTCCTTGCCTGATCATGGTATTGATCCGATCCAGTACGGCCGGAATGCTCCCGATCTGGACCTCCCTTTGCTTGCCGTGCCACCAGCGCCGCCCTTTGATGTATGACGCCCCTCCAGCCCGCTTGTGCAACAGGGACACGGTGATTTCTCTGGCGCCGAATGCTATCTCAAGGTCGGATTGCAGGGTTTTCAACTCGCTCTCAAGTGCCTTGGCCTCAAGCCGGTGCTTTTCAGCAAGGCGAAGACTCTGCCCTAGTTTCTTTTCGAGTCTGGATTTGGCGCTCGTCATCACCCTGGCGAGTCGCTCAACGCGCCCTGATGAGACACCCTTATCCCCTATCGCCTTGAGATTCCTATTGATCTGAGTCGCCACTACCATGCTTCAATATTATCCCACAACCACAGTAACCATCTTCCACGGGTAGCAATATTACTGGGATAATTTATTGAACAGCGAGTGTAAGTGCAATTACTATTTACACTGACTATTCATAATATCTACTTTGTACTATCCCATGTCCATTGCGATCCCGTGCTATGGGTTTGTTATAGGTCATAACCTTGCCTGATCATATCGTATACTACTGCAATATAACGTACATAACTTTAATTCCTGCAAAGCTATGTCGTGCCAGATGGGGTTTTTCCCGATTGGTATTGCTAATCGAATATCCCATATACTAGCCTAATTATTACTACGTGCCATCTATCCAAATCACTGTAGGTCGCAAGTATTTCATACTTTTAGCAACTTCCTGCTCCAAAATGTTGCCCATTGCTGTGGCAGGATTGCAGAGCCGGTTAGTAATAGCCGGGATAAGTGTATCTTCGCCGATCAAAGGACCGAAGGAGCCTGATCCGAGGCCGGGTGAACCATAGGTACCGATTGCTTGGATTAGCGCGACACAGGTCATATTTTCAAGCATAAATAATCCTTGGAATCTGAAGATTAACACCTGGTGATAAGGCCGCCAATTATGAGTAAAGATCCTTACCGAAGAAGCGCCAAATGGTACGATACGCTTTTCGAGCCGCTTAATGCCGATCTGAGGAAGATCGGCCTCAAGATGTGGCCGCCAGGACCAGGAATGTCCGTCCTTGACGTAGGGTGCGGTACGGGGACGCACCTGGGCCTTTACCGGCAAGCCGGGTGTGAGGTCTTCGGAATCGACTCGTCGCCCGCTATGCTGGAAGTGGCCCGGCAGAAACTGGGTGAGCGCGCAACACTACAAAAGGGCGATGCATCACAAATGCCGTATTCCAACGGGACCTTTGATCTGGTTGTGGTAACGTTGACCTTACATGAAATGCCAAACCCGACCCGGTCGGCGGTGATGAGTGAGATCAAGCGGGTCCTCAAGAAAGACGGCCGGATTTTAGTTATCGATTACCACCCCGGTCCGATCCGATTCCCAAAGGGCTGGCTGTTCAAGGGGTTGATTACTTTTATCGAGTTTTGGGCCGGCCGTGAGCATTTTAGGAATTATCGGGATTTTTTAGCCAACGGCGGCCTGCCCGCCTTGTCGGAGCAACACGGGCTCTGCCTGGTTGAAGCAAAGATCGTAACGGGTGGTAACCTGGGGCTGTTTTTATATGGCTTAGAGTAGCGCTGCGAATCCACACTTGCCAATCGCCTGCATTTTATTATATAGGCGGGGATTTCCCTTGTCGGAGCACACAGAATCAGGAATCCGCTGCCTCACTCAGCCGTTAACCCTCAGCTCAGCATCCAGCCCTTCGGCAAGCTCAGGACCAGCCCTTCGACAGACTCGGGGCTAGCCTCAAGTCTCCAGCCACAAGCCACCGGCTCACCTCAGCGGCATCAGCTTGATGGACTTTGTGTACTCCAGCGTCACCAAGCGGACTTGTCCGGCTGGCGGTATGGTCAAGCGGGCGATGTAGATGCCGGAGGGGACATCGCGGCCCGCCAAGTCCCGAATGTTCCCCACCACACTCTGTATCCCAAGTAAGTCAACCTGCTGGAAAGAAGACTACATCTGAGGCCCACACCAAGTATCATCAGCAGGACGATCATCAGTAAAATTGAATGTGTGTGTGAAGGACAGCATGGATTAAAGTTCCTGCCTTTCAAATATGAACCTTGCCCCCATGAGAGCGGCAATAATGATCCCCACGCTGACCCCCAGGGCTGGCCAGAAAGCCTCGGCGCTGCCCGCCATCAGTTCCCCTCCCCACGTAATCAACTGCCCCGGCAGGTATTCACCCAGGCCCGGGATTGAACCGATCAGCGCCAGGATAAACAGCACGCCAAGGGCCAGTCCCCCGGCCATCGCCTGCGATTTGGTCATAACACTGAAGAACAGCGTCAACGCAACATAGACCAGCACAACCACAAGTATTAAAACGTTGAGAGCTAGCCAGCGCCCCACATCGAGCGCACCGAACATTAACCATGTGTAGTAATAGCAACCCGCACCCGCTAAGGAGATGGCGACGCCGAACGTCAGCGCCAGCGCCGTGAATTTGGCGACCAAAAAGGTCAAGCGCGGAAGCGGTTTGACCAGCATCATGGCAGCCGTGCCTTTATCTTTTTCCTGGGCTACCGCGCCCATAGTCAACAGCAAGGCGAGGATGATGCCAAACTGGCCGATGTTCTTGAGATATTGCGTCACGGCATCCATCACGGTTGGAGTGGGTATAAGTTGGGATATGGCCTCGCCGTTGGGTAATAGCTTGATTATCTCCGGCGTGTATTTGGCAATCAACGGCGATAACAGCCCAAAGGCCACCAATACAACCCCAACCACGAGCAGACGGTATGTCCGCCACTGTTCAAGCCATTCTTTACGAAGAGCAGCGAAGAAATTCACGCTTTTCTTCCTTCGGCTACCAGCCGCAGGAAAACGTCTTCTAACGATGGCCGCAGTATTTCATAGCGCGTCAGCACCAGTCCGGCCTGCACGGCCGAAGACAGCAGTTCTCGCTTAGCCGTTTCTATTTCATGGACGATAACCCGCCCCTTGAGTCCACTGATTGTAATGGATTGGACCCAACTCTTCTGTCGCAGCGCTTCGGCCCAACTGTTAAATGGCTCTGCAAAACCGCTTTCGGTCTCCACTTCCAAAACGGGTATCGCATACCGGGACATCAAAGCCTCACAGGGCGCCTGTGTCACAAGCCGCCCATCCGTGATGATGCCAATGGTGTCGCACACCCGCTCCACATCCGCCAAGATGTGGGTGGACATAAAAACGGTACACTGCCCGCGCAGGTGCTCGATCAGTTCCAATACTTCTTTCCGCCCGCCCGGGTCCAGGGCACTCACCGGTTCGTCGAGGAACAGCACCTCGGGTTTGTTGACCTGGGCCTGTGCCAGGCCCAGCCGTTGACGCATCCCCCGCGAAAAGCCGCCGATACGTCGTTTTGCCACCTCGGCTAATCCCACCAGCTCAAGGAGCTCTGTTGCGCGCGCTGTGCGTTCGCTGGCTGAGAGTCCGAATACACGCCCCACATGATCCAGAAACTCGCGCGGGGTCATCCAGGCATAAAACGCGGGTTCTTCCGGCAGATAACCAATGCGGCGGGCAACATCACGGCCATTGGCACCAATTTCCGACCCCGCTACCCAGGCGCGGCCCTCGGTGGGATGCGCCAGGCCGGTGAGAATGCGGATGGTTGTCGTCTTACCCGCGCCATTAGGGCCAAGAAAACCAAAGACAGTACCAGGCTCCACCGTGATGTCCAAGCCATCGAGCGCATGGACCGAGCCATAGTATTTTTTCAGGCCTTCGACGCGGATGGGATTCATCTAGTCCTTACGCCCGACAACAAAATAGACCAGCGGGCCAATGAGCTGGCCGAAGATAATGACAAGCGCCCAGACCCACTTAGGGCCTCTGGTTCTGTCGCGGCGGTTTAAATCCACCAGGGCAAAGGCCATCAACCCGAGTTGTAGCAGCAAGATGGGAATGAGAAAGCGAATCATGATCTAATACTTCCCATAGGTTTTTCTTTGATTGTTTTGTACGTCGTCAAAGCTTGAGGGATAGCTTATATTAAAGCTTAAGGAGAGACACTTGGCCTTTCCAATCTTTATTTACAAGTACCTTACGCTTGGTCAGATTTGTACCCCGCCAAAGGCGGTGGCTTGCCCCGCGTTCCTGCCTCAAACCTAAACTCACCGACGGAATAGCGATGAACTGAACCCCGCCACAGGCGGGATTTCATCCAGCATCCAGCCCTTCGGCAAGCTCAGGACAAGCCTCCAGCCAGCAGCACCAGGTACCTCTATTCGCTGCCACACCATCCCTTAACCTTCAGTACTCCACCACGTCTAATGGTCAGACTGAACGATTCGAAATAGTACTGATTGAAATGAACGCTGCTTCCAAAGGAAATAGAACCATGAAACAGTTTGGTAATACAATTCTGCTGGGTGGTCTGTGTGTAGCGTTTCTGTTTTCAGTTGGCTGCCAGGAGGATGAGATAACCAGCCATTGGAAGGATCGTGAAATCACTATCGATGGGGATCAAACCGACTGGCAAGGCCTGTTATCGGTTTCAGAGGCCAAGAATATCGCGTTTGGAATCATGAATGATGAATCCAATCTGTGCGTCACGCTGAGCACATCAAACCGCAACACTATGATGCAGGTCATGAGACTTGGTTTCACCGTCTGGTTTGATCCTAACGGCGGGACCAAAGAGGTCTTTGGCGTCAAGTATCCCGTTGGCATCCAGGGAATGGGTCCCCGTTCGGAGGGTAGAAGCGGACGGTCCCAAGATAGTATGCCCGATATGGAAGAACAGATTCGGTCAATATCAGAGTCCCAGCTCTGGGTTGAGGTCCTGGGTCCCGGAAAAGATGACGTTGCGCGGATCTCTGCCGTAGACACGGCGGGGATCCAGGTAAGGCTGGGTTATTCCAATTTCGGTCAGCTTGTATATGAAATGAGAATCTCCTTGAAGAGCCTGCCGCAGAGGCCCCAGGCCCTCGATGTCTCGCCGGGGGGCATCATTGGCGTTGGGTTTAAAACGGGAGTAGTGGATTGGGCTGCACGGAGAAGCCAGAGGCCGGGAGGCGGCATGCGCGGTAGCAGACCCGGAGGGATGGCCGGTGGAAGACCCGGGGGCAGGCCTGGTGGCGGCATGCGTGGCGGCAGCCCGCGGGGAGCCATGCTTGAACCGTTCACGTACTGGGCAAAAGTAACATTGGCGACTAATGAATTAAGGGAATAATAGCCATGTTTTTACTAAAGTGGTTGAAAAAGAAAAAAATAGCGGTAGCAGCGGCTATTCTTGTTCTGGGTGCATCAGGCTTCTTGTATCTGAAGGCAAGTAGAAATAACAATTCAGAATCGCTCTACCGTTTTGTAGAGATTCAGAGAGGAGACCTGGAGAACATTGTTTCCAGTACCGGCACTATCAGCGCCGTCGGGACTATTGAAGTGGGGACACAGGTGTCGGGAAGAGTGGAAAAAGTACTGGTGGACTTTAATGATGATGTGACCAAAGACCAGGTGCTGGCGATACTGGATACGACCAACCTGGCGATGCAGGTGCGAGATGCCAGAGCCAACATCACCCGCAGCAAGGCCCAGTTTGACCAGGCGGAATTTGACTACAATAACACCCAAACCCTGTTCGATAAGAAACTGGTGTCCGAGTTGGATTTGCGCTCAAAGAAGACGGCGTTCGAGGTAAACCGCGCCAATTACCAATCCGCCCTGACTTCTCTTGAACGGGCCAAGACCAACCTGAAATATGCCATTGTTCGTTCGCCTATCGATGGCAAGGTTCTGTACCGGAACATAGACCCGGGCCAGACGGTAGCCGCCAGTTTCAACACACCGACGCTGTTTGTGATTGCCGAGGATCTGTCCAGAGTTGAAATCCACGCCCAGGTTGATGAAAGCGACGTAGGCCAGATCAAACCGGGCCAGGTGGCGAGGTTTACTGTGCAGGCGCATATGGATGAAATCTTCGACGGGACGGTACGACAGATCTGGCTGCAGCCTACGACCGTACAGAACGTTGTTATGTATACGGTCTTAATTGATGCGGATAATAATGGCCTGCTAATGCCGGGGATGACCGCTACCGTCGATTTCGTTGTGGATCGGGTTGAAGATGGGTTGCTGGCGCCCAATGCCGCCTTACGATTTACCCCGACTATGAAGATGCTGGAAGAGTTACGCAAAAGTCGCCAGACCGGCATGGGTGCGCACCCTGATTCTGCGAGGGCTCAGATGCAGCGGGGGATGGGGATGGGCATGCAGCGGGAGATGGGGATGGGCAATCGCATGCCCGGGGCTCGAGGACCGTCTGCAGGGACCTTTCAATTTCAACACGGACAGTCACCAAGAAACGCTGCCAGCTTGTGGTTCCTTGGTGAGGACGGCGAACTTGGGATGACGCCCATTCGTACTGGTGTTTCCGATGGCAAGTTTACCGAAATAAAGCGGGGCAGAGATATTACCGCAGGGATGAAGGTCATCAGTGGAGTTACTAAGCGGGATGAAAGCAAGACTGCCCCGGTCCAGACTCAAAGAATGCCCCCCATGAGAAGGCTCTTTTAGGATTGATGCCATGACGCCTGTAATAGAGATATCAAAGATTACCAAGACTTACCAGGTAGGAGATGTTGCCGTAGAAGCACTGCGTGGGGTTTCCCTCAGTGTGGATGAGGGTGAATTCCTGGCGATTATGGGAGCTTCAGGCTCGGGTAAATCAACCATCATGAACCTGATTGGCTGTCTGGATCAACCCACCTCGGGGGATTATTACCTGGAAGGCAATAATATTAACAGTCTTACCCGCAATGAGTATGCAGCCATACGCAACCAGAAGATCGGGTTTGTTTTTCAGGGATTTAACCTGTTGCCCCGAACCACCGCCCTGGAAAATGTCGAACTCCCGCTTTTTTATGATCGCACCAACCACGACCGAGACATCCGCCTGCGGGCCATAGAGTCACTTGATCGTGTCGGCCTTGCCGATCGCATCGACCATGACCCCAACCAACTTTCAGGGGGTGAACAGCAGCGCGTAGCGATCGCGCGAGCCCTGGTAAACAACCCTTCCATCATCCTGGCTGATGAACCCACCGGAAACCTGGATAGCAAAACGTCTATAGATGTGCTTTCTTTGTTCCGGGAATTGAACGATCAAGGCATCACGATCCTCCTGGTGACCCATGAAGCGCACCTTGCAAAGTATGCCAGGCGCATAATTGAAATGCGGGACGGCCTCATTATCAGCGATAAGGACGTCAAGCACAGCCATAACTCAAAAGAAGTGGTTTAACGATGAATTTTAAAAACATGCTGAAGGGATCATTCAGAAGCCTCTTGAAAAACAGGATGCGCAGCCTGCTCACATCGCTGGGCATCATTATCGGTGTTGGGGCTGTGATCGTCATGGTTTCAATCGGTGAGGGTGCTCAGGTTGCCATCGAAAGACAGATAGCCTCCCTGGGGACAAATGTTATCATCGTTCTGCCCTCGTGGAGTCATATGGGCGGCGTTCATCGCGGCGCGGGGAGCGCCAACAGGTTGAGTCTCGATGATGCGGACAATCTGAAAACGGAAGCATCTTTGTGCACTGCCGTGTCACCGGTAGTCAGATCGGGCGGCCAGGTCATCGGCGGTGGAAACAACTGGAGTACATCCATTCAAGGTGTGATACCGGATTATATTACCATACGTGACTGGGAGGTAGAAACCGGCGAATTCTTTACGGAACGGGATGTAAGGTCCAGGGCTAAGGTCGCAGTTCTGGGTAAGACGATCGCCGAAAATCTATTTCCGGATCGGGATCCGGTAGGGGAAAGGATCCGTATACGCAACATTCCCTTCAAGGTCATTGGTATATTGAAAGCGAAGGGCCGCTCGGGGATGGGAATGGATCAGGACGATATCATCCTGGCCCCTTCCACGACCGTACTTTACCGCCTGAAGGGCAGTCGGCAATACGTAGATCAGATTTATGCCAGCACCGTCTCGTTGGCGCAGATGGATGCGGCCCAGGAAGAAATCCGCACCCTCCTGCGGGAATATCAGCGGCTGGAAGAAGGAGAAGACGATACCTTCACGATCCGGAACCAATCCGAGATTACCGAGATGGCTACCGCCTCCTCCCGGGTAATGACGCTGCTGCTGGGCTCCATCGCCGCCGTTTCGCTGATTGTCGGCGGCATCGGCATTATGAATATCATGCTGGTATCCGTGACCGAGCGCACCAGGGAAATCGGGATCAGGCTGGCGGTGGGCGCCAGGAACAGTGACGTTCTCTCCCAGTTCCTGGTAGAAGCGGTCGTTTTGAGTCTTGCGGGTGGGATTATCGGCATATTCTTGGCTAGTGGAGTGGCCTTGTTTCTTAACCGATTTACAGACCTTAACACTGTTATAAGTTTATGGATAATCGCGTTGGCGTTCGGCTTTTCCGGGGCGGTTGGCGTTTTCTTCGGGTTTTACCCCGCCCGTAAGGCGGCCAATCTCAACCCTATTGATGCCCTCCGGTACGAATAGTCCGGATATTTCCCTGGCTCCTGGCAGCATTGCCCGGAGCTGATAGAAAGGTTACAGATTATTACGCAATTCGACTTCCTCTGGAGTGAAGCGGCTAGCCGTCAGCCCCGCCGTTGGCCCCGCATACTGCGGGACTGTTGGCGGGATTCCATCCAGAATCCAGAATCAAACATCCAGCATCCAGATCACTTCAGCAGCAGCAGCTTGATGGACCTGGTGTACTCGGGCGGTGTGGGTAGAGCGATAGGTCTATTTTGACAGTTATTTCCCTCAATGCAGTTCTGCTTTAAGGATTTCGTAAAACTTGTCCCTCGCCTCCCTTTCAAGTCAGGGCCAGTGCCCGCAGTTCTTGAGCAGGATAAATCGAAAGCTTTTTAGAATGGCTGACAGGGGCTTTTGGACCCCTTCAGCCGGATGGGGATCGTAGTCGCCGTGGATCGCAACCACCGGGCATTCAATACGTTTGGCGAGCTCCAGGAGCTGCCCGCTCCTTCTCAGCTCCGCGGCATCCTTCCACACGCTTTGAAAGATATCAACCTGATAATCAATTACTTCAGATTCGTACACTATCGGATCATACGCATCAACTTTTGAAAACAATGCTCCGAACCGCGCAAATGCGGTGTTTCTGTCTTCAGCCGCCGGATTATCTAAGACTTGAATGAGAGATTTGACCTCTGCTATATCCTCCTCACTGAGACGGTTCAACCTGGTCTCTTGAGTGCTTGCAGCATATCTCTCTTCATAGGGGGCACTTCCGATGAGTATCAGTTGTTTTACGATTGCGGGATAATCAGCGGCAAATATAAAACTGAGCCACGCTCCCCAGGAAAAGCCGATTAAAGTGACGGGAAGGCCTCCGTTCTTTTCCAGAACAGTTTTTAGCTCTTCGATCTGTCCTTCGAGCGAAGCCGCTGTTTGAAGCGGTTCCAGAACACCCCCGCCGGTTGCGAGTTCACGCGCTACCGGGGCCATCTCTCCGGCCGCACCGGGGCCGCCGTGAATGACCGCTACCTGAAAGGGCGCCTTTCCGTATGTCCTCAGGTTATTCAACGGAAATAGAAAGCCCCCGGTGTTAGGCTGGGGGCTTTCTCGATTCCGGGCGCTTGGCGTGCCAATGTGCCCTTAGATTGCACCGGCGGAGGCCAGCGCCCAATTGTGACTAGACAATGGACCACCTCCTTTCGTTTGTTGGTAGATATAACCCGAAATGTAATTTAACACCTTTAATTAGGCTAAACCAGCCTACTTCAGCAGCACCGTCTTAATGGACCTGATGCACTCCGGCGTCACAAAACGGGCGAGGTAGATGCCGGTGGACATATTTCTCTGCGAGATATAGCGATAGCGGTCCCCGATAAGCAGCTTTAGGCAGACTGTCATGGCCCGGGCTCTATGAGGGCCGCATCAAGCCGGTATACCTAATCAATGATGATCTCATCCAAGGGTCGTTTTGGCACGTGGTGTATATCATCGCTGTCGCGCCAGTACTTGATGTCGCCGGTCGCTCCGACCGTCTCGATGACCACCATTTCCCTGGGCTTGCCGAGGGCCAGGACGAGGAGTATCTCATAGCGGGCCGGTATAGCGAGCGCCTTCTGGAGCCCTTTTCGCTGTATTGAACCGATAATACAGCCACCCAGACCCTTCTCGGTCGCGCCCAACAGAATGCTCTGGGCCGCTATCCCGTGATCGCAGTCGATGGACTGGCTTACCTCCCGGTCCCCGAGGATGATGATATCGGCGGATGGTCTTTCCCCTTCATCCGGGCCCGGCCAGTCCTTGAGATAACCGGCCCAGGCCAGGTGGGGATATATCAGGGCATTTTTTTTAGGCTCACAGGTAAGAATATATTTCAGTGGCTGCAGATTGCCTGCGGCGGGGGAGAGTCTCGCCAGGTCGACCAGCCCTCTCAGCGTTTCATGCTCTATGGCGGCATCCTGATAGAACCGCCGGTAGCTCCTGCTCTTTATTATTAAGTCCCTTATCATTATAATCTCCTTAGTATCGATCCAGGCACATTGCCGGGTTTAATATACCGATTCGCACGTTATCGAAGTGTCTTGGACAATGGACACTCCTTGATGACGACAACAGAATTTGATAATGGTCTATAGGTCAACACAAGCAGTGAACTGACCACGCCGCCGCCGGACAAGTCCCGTCTACGCTGCGCTACGCCGGGTAAATTTCCCGCCTTTGGCGGGACAAATCCCGCAGGAAGTGATCGTATCCCGCTGTAAGCGGGGCGGGGCGAACTGGCGGCGCAGTTCGTGAGTCGGCTGCCGGACTCGCCATGCCGGGTTTGAAGGGTTGGCGGCAAACACCGGCTGCCTATACTTGATTATAACTGAGATACTGCTGCAGGTCGTTGTGGTTGACATCCCCGTTTCCCGCCTATAACTTCAGGTGGAATTGACAACAGCATAAAGGAGCCTCGGATACAACTTCGCTAAGGGTAACTGATCTTTTAATTTTGTTGGAGTTGATCAAGTTTGCCCTTACATGAGGTTGTCAGGAACCGAATGTAGCGGCATTCGGTTTTTTTTTCGCAGGAGTTTATCAGGATTCAGCGTCATGTCAGTCCGTGATTCAAAAATCGTTCCGTCTTTGGCTGCCGGGACTTCTCGCGGTGGACTGACGCTGCGCAAGCTAATGAAGGGAGATAAATTGAGTTTGAGAATCCGGCAGGTGCTTTTATGCACGGTGGTTCT
>SDBS01006662.1_pt1 | contig 11236 bp, 10 predicted proteins | sample 2277091 | NCBI WGS metagenome assembly SDBS01 (sample SAMN10404972, study PRJNA504765) | marine sediment metagenome | isolation source: marine sediment core GS10_PC15, 163 cmbsf | place: Arctic Ocean: Southern Knipovich Ridge | collected 2010 | reverse complement strand
GCAGAAAATCCTGAAAGATGTTACAGTGAAGAGTTTCCCATTGACTGGTCAGGATGTAAATTGTATGGAAAAGTATTACCAGACATAGATTACAGATATGCAAATCTAAGTAATGCAAACTTGGCAGGAGCTATATTTTCAGGAAAAGATCTTTCAAACGCTAATCTCAGTGGGGCTTTTCTAAAATATGCAGAAATTGATAATGCAAATCTTACAAATGCTGACCTTTCAAATGTAAATATTATTCGAGGTTGGGTGAGGGATTCTGATCTTTCAAATGCAAACCTTAGTGAAGCATTCCTCTGGAATACTGACTTTAGTTACTCTAATTTGACAAACGTAAATTTTCAAGATGCCACCTTAACGTATGCAATTTTAGCTGGAACTGATCTAAAAGATGCAAACCTTGATGGAGCTGGAACTTGGTCTACAAATCTTAATGCTTGTCTCAATCATCTAATATGTAGATGGTAATTTCTTAATATGAGATCAGCATTAAATCAAAGTTCTTTGACTTAGGTGGTTTACTATTTGCTAGCAAAAACAAATCAGAAATCATAAATGCCTCAAGTTATCACAGTGGCAAATGAAAAAGGCGGTGTAGGGAAGACAGATCTTGCTGTAAATCTCTCAGCTTTGCTTGCAAACATGGATAAGCGTGTTCTGCTAATCGACCTTGACCCTCAGGCCAATGCTAGTTACTATATCACTCAAGATGTGTTCAAACTTTCAACTGCAGACGTTTTGTTGAATGAACAGCCATTAGATGATGTGATAATGAACACTTGTGTAAAAGGGCTTGACATAGCTCCCTCAACTTTAGGCCTAAGTGCTGCAGAGCTACGGCTTGCTAACGATGTTAACATGCAGTTTAAGCTAAAAAAGGCCTTAAAGACGATAGAAAACGATTATGATTACATTCTTATCGACACTCCTCCTTCCCTAGGACTATTAACCGTAAACGCTTTCACAGCATCAGATGGAGTTCTTGTACCTGTCCAAACCCACTTCTTCTCTTTACACGGTCTTTCTAATCTACTTAGGATTATAGAAGACTTGAAGGAAGTGATAAATCCGCAGCTCAGCCTTTATGGAATTGTATTAACCATGTATGACCGTCGAACAAGTCTTGCAAAGGAAGTGGCGCAGGTTGTTACGGATAGGTTCGACGGGAAAGTATTCAAAACCGTAATCCCTACTTGCATAAAGCTTGCCGAGGCACCTAGCCACCGTAAGCCAATCACCCTATATGCACCCACCAACAGGATTGAAGGGGTGTACCGGCAACTGGCGGAGGAGTTGTTAAAACGCCTAAACGCCTAGGGAATAACCCTTTCGAGAATGAGCAAAGAGAGGAGCGAGAAAAATACCTTGATCCTTTCTTCAAGAAAAGCGAAAAGTTACTCACACCACATCCCAAAATTTCACAAACGAAAGACGTTGTACAACAAACCGTTAAGGAAAAAACATTGCAAAACTTTGAAAATGAAGATTCGAGATACAAGAAATTTACTTGTAATGTTTGCATGCCCAATGGCGAAATAGCTCCAAATCATTCATTGACAATTCCAGAGATAGAATCATGTCGTTCCAATGGCATACAAGTAGTAGTACATCCTGGGCAATAGTAGATGTGTAAACTGTATCAAGACTACGAAATAGGCTTTCTAATCTCATAAATCAAGTTAATATTTTAAATAGAATTTCAAAGGTGCCAGATCATTGATTGTGGATCTCAACCTGAAGGAAAATTTAGTAATTGTCGTAGGGGGAGGTGCAGAAGGTCTAAGAAAAGTGAATTCTTTACTTACCCAGAATTGTAAAATCTTAGTTATTAGCGATAAGATTAACACCCAGTTATCTAGATACGCAAAAGAAAAAAAGATTGGATTCAAAAAAATCAAACTAAAAAATACCAGTTTTCTTTCAAAATACAAACCATTTTTGGTTATGGCGGCAACTGATGATAAACAACTTAACCGAAAAATTGTGGAAACAGCAAAAAAAATGAGATGCTATGTTTATGCAGTGGATGATCCTAAAGTAAGTGATTTTTCTCATCCATCGGTGATTAACATAGAAGATACGGTTCAAATTGCAATATCTACCGGTGGAAAAAGTCCTGCCATGGCTCGCAAGTTGAGAATAGAGGCTGAAAAAATATTCAAAAAAATTGTAAACAAAGAAGAGATTTATCATATTAAACTTCAGCAGATCGTAAGAAACGCAGCGAAGGAAAAAATCTCAACTCAAAAAGAACGGAAAATATTTCTCTACTCTGTTTTAAATGATATGAAGATTAAACAATTAATAAAAGATGAAAAACTTGAAAAAGCACAGAATCGGGCAATGTTGATGTTGAGGAGACATAAATGAATCAAGATATTATTAATGCAAGAGTGACTTTTCGCAATTGTCCCATCCATGTTCTTGAGAAATTTAGTTTCTGGGATATGGATAATGCTTACTCCCAGTTTAAAGAACACTCTGGATTGGATGAATGTGTAATTGTTCAAACCTGTAACCGTATTGAATTATTTGGTGCAGGAAAAAATTTCAATATCGAGAAAATAAAAAAAACATGGGCCTCTCTTGTGGGTTTAGAAGAAAATGCTTTCAAGGAAAATCTAAAATTAAGCAAGAATAACCAAGCATACCATCATTTGTTGAAATTAACATCAGGGCTGGACTCTATGGTAATTGGTGAAGAGCAAATTCTAGGACAGATCAAAGCTTCTATTACAAAAGCAAGGACTGCAAAAGCCTCAGGGCAACATCTTAACACTTTATTTGATAAGGCAGTTCACATTGGGACCAGAATAAGAAATTCTACAGGGATTAGTAAAGGTGGTGTTTCAATAGGTTCTATGGCTGTAAAGCTTGTAGAAGAAAATATTGATGAATTAAAATCAAAACAGATTTTGGTAATAGGTACGGGGGACATTTCAACTCTTGTCACCAAATCTCTTATAAGACGAGACTATCCATTTTTTGTTACCAGTAGAACACTTGAAAGGTCAAAAGCATTTTGTGAAAGAATGGGAGGGGTTCCAGTAAAATTTGAAGAGGTGTTATCTGGTTTCCATAACTATGATGTATTGTTTGTTGCTACCACTGCTCCTTATTTTCTTGTGACCCATGAAAGAATATTGAATGCAACGAAAGAAAATCAAAAAGGAATGATGATTTTGGATTTGTCAAATCCTAGAACCGTGGATGAGAAGGTTTCCACTGTGAGTGGAATAAAACTCATGAATCTTGATCAGATAGCCGAGCTAGCAGATAAGAACATGAGAAGTAGAATGGCAAAAGTGAAAACCGTTGAAAATATAATTAACGACGAATTACCAGTTTTAGAAGCCTCGATGAATAGATTAGATGCTGAACCAATTGTAAAAGATGTTTTCAAAAACATTAACTCTTTTAGAGAAAAAGAATTGAAAAAAGCATTACAAATGTTAGGGGAAGATGATGTAGAAAAAATCAAAATAATTGATGAGTTGACAAAGGCGATTGTAGAGAGCATCTTATCTCCACCAATGAATAATCTTAGAAAAGCTTCAGAACAAGGAAATCCAGAGATTCTAGAGGCTGCAAGTAAACTGTTCGATTACAAGAAAAAAGAATAGCCAGATTAGGAATATATTTACTGGAATAGAATTTTTGCTATGTCTTTTCCCACAAGACGCCTTCGCAGATTACGAATCAGTGAAAAAATGAGAGAGTTAGTACAAGAAACAAGACTTTCTTCTAGAGATTTTATCTGTCCAATTTTTATTCAAGAGGATTTGAAAACTCGTCAAAAAATAGAATCAATGCCAGGTATTGAAAGACTTCCTGTGAATGAAGTTGTAGATGAAGTAGGAACCATATCAGATTTGAATATTCCAGCAGTAATGATTTTTGGTTTACCCTCAAAAAAGGATGATGCGGGTTCCTCATCCTTTGATGAAAATGGAATTGTGCAGAGGGCAATTTCTGAAATTCGAAAAAACTATGGTGAAAAAATGGTCATCATGGCAGATGTCTGTCTTTGCCAATATACGTTAGCTGGACACTGTGGATTGGTCAAGGACAATAAAATTGACAACGATTCTAGCATAGAGACTCTTACAAAAATAGCCATAAGCCAAGCAAAAGCAGGTGTGGATGTAGTATCTCCTTCGGCAATGATGGATGGTCAGGTGTTTGCGATTAGATTAGGATTAGATGACGCAGGATATTCTGATGTTTTGATCATGTCTCATTCAGCAAAACACTATTCTTCATTTTACTCTCCTTTCCGTGATGCAGCTGAATGTGCACCAAAGTTTGGTGATAGAAAAAGCTACCAAGTGCCCTATACAAATCCAAGAGAAGTGATGAGAGAGATCGAGACCGATATCAAAGAAGGTGTTGATATTGTTATGATCAAGCCTGCACTTGCTTACCTTGATGTGATTGCTGAAACAAAAAGACGATTTAATGTCCCTCTGTCTGCATATAGTGTTTCAGGAGAATATGCCTTGGTAAAAGCAGCTGCAAATCAGGGTTGGATTCAAGAGAATGATGTAGTTTTAGAGATACTATATGCCATTAAAAGGGCTGGTGCAGACATGATGGTAACTTATTTTGCAAAATCAGCAGCCAAAATGCTTGAGAATTTATGAACGAAGATCAAAGGTTTGAAATAGAGCGTGCTTTTGATTTACTTCCCCACGTGGCTGGTGCCGCTTGGGCAACAACTTGGTTTAGGTTTAATGGAAAAAAAAATCCCACCAGTGAGGAATATAGGAATAAAGTTATTGAATACATGGCACTACTTGACCCTCTTTTTGAATCACTTTCAGGCAAGGAAGCGTTGGAAGAAATTTACAAGTACATTCAAAGTAGAAAAAAAACTGTGATTGAGCAAATCACTAATGGTCTCAATAAGGAGATTGAAAAGCGATACGACAGATATGTAGACTATGGTTAAAGTTCCTTTTTTAGTTCGGCAAGATAGATTTGTAGAATTTTTGTTCTCCTTTTTGCCTCGGTTTTAGCAGCTTTTGTGTTCATTAACTTTTCAAGTTTCAATAGTTTTCTGTAAAAATGATCTAATGTCCACCTTTGATCATTTGGTTTCCTTCTAGCACAAAATGGGTCTAATTCATTATAAAATGCTCTTCCCTCAGATCCTGCAACCGCAAATACTCTTGCAATTCCTATAGCTCCTATAGCATCAAGCCTGTCTGCATCTTGAAGGATTTTTCCTTCTAAAGTTTTTGGAGTTTTATTTTGCGAAAAGCTGTGTTCTCTAATTGCATCGCTTACACTTTTAATTTCAGTTTTGGAAAAATTGTATTTTTTTAGAATCTTTGTTGCTTTGATTGCACTTTTAATTGATGATTTTTTTGAACGTTTGTCTGATTTAGAAAATGATACAATATCATGCAATAAGGCAGCACATAGCACAAGTTTAGTATTGGCATTTTCTTTTTTTGCTAACTTTTCTGCATTTTTGTAAACACGCATTGTGTGTTCAAAATCATGTGCAGGATCATTGGCAAAACAATTTTTTACCTCATTTTTTAATTTCCTTAAATATGTCAATTTAAAATCGCCAAAGTTTTGGTCTAACTAATTTTAATTTTCTTTGTGTTAGTAATAAACTCCAATTTATAGATGTGAATAAAATTACAGATGCTACTCCAATCCCATCAGCAACCAAGATTCCAATATATTTTTCTTCAAATAATTCTAAGAATGGGGTAAGAACAACTTGGCTTATTGTAATCATGATATAGTATGATACAATTCGTCCCAACCAGAATCCCACGTAAAGACCAATACTCTTGGCACGCATCATGCCATATGCAATAAATAACATATTGCTTGGCAACGGAGTGGCTGCAAAAATGAAAGAAGCCAAAGCATACCCATATTTTTTATGATTTAGGAAATTTCCTATTGCATCGAGATTTGTTTTTTGTTCCTTTCCTACAAGGTTTCGAAAGAAACTGCTAATTTGTTTTAGAATGAATCTGCCGATGGTTGCTCCTGTGGCTCCTACTACAGCAAGAAAAAATGGATTTAAATCAGATTCCAATGCGTAAAATGATGCCAAAATTATCCAAGTGGGCGGCATAAAGAGAGGGGCTGCATTGACGCCAATTAGCAGAACAAAAATTCCAATATAGGAAAACTCGCTCAACGTCTCAAAAATGCTAGTCATTTTCCAAATTTAGAATATGTGCAAGTCATGTAAATCCTTGTCATTTATCTAGCCATAAAAAATTTGAGAAAAAATAAAAAATGAAAAAAACTTCAGATTTTCAGTAATGTTCATGTAATGAAAAAACTGGACAAAACATTCAGTTGGGTCCGGAGTAATATGGAGCACTTGGCCATTATTGTATGTGAATTCTAGTGGGATAATTCGATCAATAGGTAAAATCAGATGCAGCTATAGAAACATAGACTAGCAATCTTTGAAAAAAGATCGTGACTAGATTTCTATTTTGTATGTGTTTTGCCATTTTTTTGCTATTTATTGGCATACTCGTATCTCCAACAGTATTTGCCGAGCCAATTTTCTTTTTCAAGTTTGGCTCTTTTGGATTAGATAATGATGAATTCAATGAACCAAGCGCCATTACGATAGCTACTTCTGGAAAGACTATCTATATCGCAGACAAAAACAATAATCGCATAAATGTATTTGATGACGACGGTGTTCAACAGTTCAGCTTTGGTTCTTTTTGTAACATGTCAACAAACCAGGAGTGCAATGACAATGCACCTAAAGCAGATGAAGACGGGGATGGACAATTCAATCAACCCTCTGATGTGGCAATAGACGCATTTGGAGACATCTATGTTACCGATTCACAAAATAATCGTGTTCAAAAATTTGATTCTGATGGAGACTTTGAAATAAAGTTTGGCTCATCAGATGATAACGACCAAGACTATCTTGGCTCCCCTGTTAGCATAGCAATACAAAAATCAACTAGAGATATTTACGTTACAGACACCGTTACAGATTCGATATCCGTATTTGATTCATCTGGCAGTTTCTCATTCAAGTTTGGTTCTGCAGGCTCTGATGATGGCGAGTTTAGAAATCCCACCAGCATAATAATTGATGATTCCAAGGATATTCTGTACGTAGCAGACACAGATAATGACAGAATCCAGATATTTGAGTTGGTTGATAGCAATAATTGTCCACAAGGCACCAATGAAATTGTTGATGGGGTTTGTTTTGTAGATGAGTTTGGCTCTATTGGTTTGGACGAAGGTGAATTTAATTCTCCGGGCGGGTTGGCATTAGACGCATTAAATGATTTTTTGTATGTAGCAGACACCGACAATGACAGAATTCAGATATTTGAGTTGGTTGATAGCAATAATTGTCCACAAGGCACCAATGAAATTGTTAATGGGATTTGTTTTGTAGAGGAGTTTGGTTCAACTGGTTCAGATGATGGAGAGTTTAATTCTCCTACTGGACTTGCACTTGACACATCAAATGATTTGTTGTATGTATCTGACACCGATAACGACCAGATTCAGGCTTTCAAAATATTTACAATAACATACAAAGTACCCGATAGTCCAACTAACCTTGTTGCATCAGCAGCTTCTCCTACATCTATTCTTCTTACATGGAATGCTCCATCACTTGATGATCAAACATCTGCAATAACAGGATATAAAATTGAATACAAGACAGGCGATGATAGTTTTTCTACAATAGTAGCAGATACTAAAAATACCAATACTTACTTTTTGCATGAAGGGTTAGCCGATGAAACCTACACTTATCGAGTGTATGCAATAAATTCAGATGATATTAGTGCTGTATCATCTCAATCATCCGCAAAACCTCAACACACAACAGTACCTGCTTTGACGGCAACTGCAATTTCTCCAAATCAGATTAGACTTTCTTGGAATGCACCATCAGATACTTTTGGTCAATCCATAACCAATTATATCATTAAACGAGAGATTATTCCCGGTGATTATGAGGATATAACTACAGTAGATGATAAAGTCACTACTTATGTAGTGGGAAATCTTGCAACTGGAGAAACGTATGCCTATGTAGTAGTTGCAAATTATCTGCTAGGTTCAAGTGATGTATCAAATGTAGCATCATCTACACCACAAAAAGACTCTACAGACCAATCATCGTCCTCAGCTGTTACACTTCCTACATCTCCAAAACAATTAACCATAACTGCTACTTCAAATCAAATTAAGCTTTCTTGGAGTGTGCCATCATCTGATGGTAATTCTCTAATTACTGGTTACAAAATAGAGACAAAAAAAGATGGTGGCTCTTATTCTGTTCTGATTGAAAATTCCAAAAGTACAACCACATCATACACACACACTGGTGTCTTACCAGATACAACGTACACATACAAAGTTTCAGCAATAAATTCAGTTGGAATCAGTACTCCCTCCACTGAAGTATCAACCTCTCTTGCAGAGGTTTCTCTGGAGATAAAACCATTAGGTACATTGAAGGTAGATGAAGAAAAAACACTGTCATTTATTGTAAGTGTAACTGACAATTCTTTGGATGGCATGAAATTTAGTTTAGATAAACGTCCACCATCAGGAGCTGTGATTAATTCAGATACTGGCAAGTTTACTTGGACCCCAACTAAATCTCAAGGACCAGGTCCTTACATATTTGATATAGTAGTAAAGAAAGGAACCCTAACAGACAGGCAAAGCGTTACAGTTTATGTCAACGATGTTTTAGAAGATAAAATAGAGCCAATATCAAAAATAGCATCATTTGTTGATCCAAAAAAAGATCCACAACACTATGTTGACAGATACAACAATGAACAAAGATACAAGGAGTGGTTTGATACAAACCATCCAGACAGGACAATCTATGAAGCAGTAGGACTAGAGGATCCAGAATCTAAAACTGACCCAAAACTAGAAGAACCAAAAGCATCAGTATCAAAAATAGCATCATTTGTTGACCCAAGCAAAGATCCACAACACTATGTTGACAGATACAACAATGAACAAAGATACAAGGACTGGTTTGACACAAACTTTCCAGAATACTCCTCAATTTACGAGGCAGCGGGGTTAGAAGAACCTGACTCTAAAAAAACTATGCCTTTTGTTGACCCAAAACTGGGTCCTCAATATTATGTTGACAGGTACAATACAGAGTCCTCTTATAGAGAATGGTTTGATGCAAGATATCCGGATTATTCTATTTATGAAGTAGTTGGTCTTGAAGCCCCAATAGGAATTTGCGGTGAGGGAACAACTTTGATTGACGGAGTTTGTGAAGTCGAACAAGGTTATGTGAAATCAAAACAAAAAACTTGTTTCCTATTTTGGTGCTGGTAGATTACCATTATCCAGACCAATCCTCTCAGGGGCTTTACAAGATTAGTTCAATTCCTTAGCAATGCGATTCCTTGTATAGGATATGAACAAAAAGTTCAGTTCTCTTCAGTTGATTTGAACTCTTAGTTTGAATTACTGTAGGGTATGCAGGAGGTGGGATTTGAACCCACGAACCCCTAAAGGAAAGGATTTCCCATTGAACCGATCTTGAGTCCTTCTCGGTTGACCGGGCTTCGATACCCCTGCAACAGCAATTCAAAAAAACCACTATTTGTCAATTACCATTTCAGACATTCGTAAATTTTGTGTGATTTGGTGTGGTAATAAATTCTTTAGAATATTTTAAATTAGATTTTGAATTTGAGTATTAGACTCTGGCAATTTTGATTATAAAAAAACTTATAATTACCCCAAAAAACTGTTTAAGAGGATTAAATTGAGTCAAGAAGTTCCAATATCGCAGGTTCAGAACATGAGAGACAAGATCAACACAAAGGGAACGGTAAAGAGCAAAGGCGAAGTCAGAAATGTCAATATGAGAGCTGGTGGAACTATTGATGTGTGTGATGCAATTCTATCAGACGATTCAGGTGAGATCAAATTAACTTTGTGGGGGGAGGACATCGGGAAGGTAAATGAAGGAGACACTATTGTTATTAAAAATGGTTACACTAATTCATTCAAAGGCGAAGTATCCCTTACTAAAGGCAAATTCGGAGAAATGCTAGTTAATCCTTAAACATATCTAGACCTATCTTTCCCTTATTCCAATCAATTACCGAAATAACAGCTCCAATTATTATCAATACTATTCCAATGAACAAGTCCCGAAATTGCTAATGGGATTATGGTATTCATTAGTGGAGAATTGGGATCTGATTGGGCTTGAGAATTTTCATTAGCTGATATACCCTAAGCTTTTATCATCATCGCCTTTAGGCATGGTCATTGGTTGTTCGGAAGAAGCTTGAGTGGCAGTCTGCATGCGAAGGGCTTTAATCAATTTTTCAGTATCTTTCGCTCTTTGTTCTAATTCTGACATATCGATTTTTATGTTCAAAATTTTAGAAAGTGTTTCAAGCACTGCTTTAGATGCCTTGGCATCAATGACATATCCGGAAGTTTCTCCTAAAAGGCACCTTCCTGAAATAGAAGAGCGCTTTGCAATTCCAATTATTATTCCATTCATTCCAGTAAGGTAACCACTATTCATCGTTAATATTCCATATTTTGAAAATTCGTTTACAATTTCAGGCGTAGTTGCAGTTCCGTAAACTTTAGGAACATCCAAAAATTTTCCAGTGATATATGCAGCAAGAGTGTAGATGTCTTTTACAGCCATTTTTTTACAGAGCTCAACAATTTCTTCAGCTAAAGCATATTCTCCTTGGGCCGAAACTGGTTGTGCATCACCTGTTAAGAGAACTAGATCATGTTCATCTGATTTGTGGTAAAATAGAGAATTCTTTACTAAATCCAGAGTCCCATCAGAATGAATAGAAACTTGAGGGGGAAATGATGAAGAATAAATTTTACCAAATTGTTTTGTATCTAATTTATCAATTAGATAATCCACTGCTAATTTTCCCACATAGCCACTTCCAGGTAAACCACAAATTAATTTAGGATCTTTTAATTCAGGTAATGATGAAATTTCTACAGAAATTTTTTCGTTTTTTGACATAAAATTTTAATTCATTATTAACCATATTAATCCTACAGAAGAATTTCAGGCAAAACTAGCTTCTTTTAGCTTTTTTAGCAGCTTTTCGTTTTGGTTTAGATACTTTTCTTTTAGCAGCTTTTCGTTTTGGTTTAGATACTTTTCTTTTAGCAGCTTTTCGTTTTGGTTTAGATACTTTTCTTTTAGCAGCTTTTC
>SDBS01006661.1_pt1 | contig 11237 bp, 10 predicted proteins | sample 2277091 | NCBI WGS metagenome assembly SDBS01 (sample SAMN10404972, study PRJNA504765) | marine sediment metagenome | isolation source: marine sediment core GS10_PC15, 163 cmbsf | place: Arctic Ocean: Southern Knipovich Ridge | collected 2010 | reverse complement strand
GTTTTTAGAAACTACTTTTATTTGACTCAATACAATCGACTGCAGATTTTTTCTCTTTTGTATAATTCTCTTTCATAATACAATGCCCCCCGATTTACTTACTTTTGCCAATAATAACATTTAACCGTTGTACGGGCAAAGCTACGTCAGGTAGAGACGAGGCCACATTATGGTGCAGTTACGATTGGTTTTAGACGTCCTTTGACCATTATTTAAAGTTTTCACTAGGTCACAGAGTCTATCGTTGCTCCAAAGGTATAGAGTTTCTTACGGAAAGCGACAAATATACCAGCCAGAATCAGGATACCGCCACCGACCTCAATTAATGTTGGCATCTCATCCAATATCAGTAATGCCAAGGCAGTCGCTACAACGGGTTCGCCGAGGACAGCGATAGTAACTAAAGTAGCTGATACAAAGCGCAGTGACCAGTTAAAAGAGGAATGACCCAGTAATTGAGGTACTATCGCCAGAAGAACAAACATAACATACGTAGTTGTTGAATAGCCAAACAGATCCTGACCAGAAGCAAGGGCTGAAATCAAAAGGAGAACGCCAGCTGAGCTATAGGTCAGAGAGGCGTAGCTTAGCAGTCCAATACTACGGCGAAGTCGGCGACCAATGAGTAGATAACCAGCGACTGCCAGAGCTCCGAGGAGAGCCAGGGCAGCTCCGAGTAGTGGATCTGGACCAAGCCGCCAGTTATCGTACCCAATAAGACCAGTGCCGACGAGACATACTGAGATGCCCATCATCGTCTGTTTACTTAATCTCTCACGAAAGAAGAAATACGAGGCAATAGCAACGAAGATGGGATTAGCAGTCACGAAGATCACTGAAGTTGCGACCGAAGTGTAGCTGAGTGAGGTTATCCAGAGACCAAAATGGAGTGCCAGGAAAGCTCCCGACAGTAGTGCCATAGCAATGTTACGCCTAGTCATATACAGTAGTTCGTGCCGGGAGCGTATCCAAGCCACGGGGCAAACGACTAGAGAAGCGAGGCAAAGCCGGTAGGCAGCAACAACCAGAGGTGGAGCCTCCGCCAAGCGGATGAAGATAGCGGCGAAGGAGACGGATACCACCCCCAGCGATAGAACTAAATAGTGCTTGTTCATAATAGTAACACTATACTACTATTAGTTGATGCAAAATCCAACTGATAGTAAGTACATGATATAGAATTTAAGAGCGGCAGTTTTTAGGCGGATAGATGCGGGGTTAGTTTCGAAACAAATTAAATCAATAGAAAATAAGATGCGTTATTTAATTAGTAAAGTTTCTGGCCAAAGTAATTTGTTAAAATATATTCCCTTCCTCTAGAGCGTCCCGCCATTTTCGTAGAGCCTCCCACGGATTTCTCCATCCAATTTGTTCTTGAGTGCTAATATCCAGGCCTTTTGCTCCAATATCGAAGCTAACAACAATGCTGACAACTGACATTAAACCTGAATTCAGTCACTTGACAAAGCATTTTGCAGACGCTATACTAGACCAAATCTACGGAGATTGTAAAGAATGTAAGGTTGTTATGAAGATATCCAAAAAAGGTGAATATGCGGTGAAAGCGTTGATAGAATTGGCAATAGACCATGACAGGGGTATCACCGTAACACTGATTAACGATGTTGCCAAACGGAAAAGGATTCCGCAAAAATATTTGGAACAGATTTTACTTAGTCTTCGAAACGCAGGGATACTGGTAAGTAAGCGCGGTGTTGGCGGCGGTTATTCCTTAATCAGGTCTCCGGAAAATATCAGTCTGGGAGAAATATTCAGAGTAGTCGAAGGTACATTAGCACCTGTAAATTGCGTAAGCACAAGCGCTCACGTTGCTTGCCCGGATGAGTTGTCTTGCGGCCTATATTATGTTATGCTTGAAGTTAGAAACGCGGTATCTAGCGTATTGGACAATACTTCATTAAAGGACGTAGCCAGTAGAACCCTTGAATTGGTTGACCTCCAAAACAAGGTTACTGACTATGCTATTTAGATGATAGGTGAGTAAGTTGAAGAGAACGATAATTATAGATTATCGACGGGAAAACAGTGATAAACCCAGAGTGAAGTGCCTTATGTGCATGCCTGGTCCTTCTGGTTTGGGAGGACTGGCTATGTAATCAATGTAAAACCTGATTTATAGACGGAACAACCAGCACCAGAAGGAGATAAGCATTTTGGTGTTTTTTTATTTTCAGAAAAGCCAAACGAACTCAAAAGTAAAAGAAAAAACTATGAAGGAGGAAAACAATGAGACCAGATACTTTAGCTATTCATGCGGGTCAGGAGAAACCCGATGTAGCCACAGGCGCACGAGCCGTACCAATTTATCAAACGAGCTCCTACGTATTTAAGGACACGGAGCATGCAGCAAACCTCTTCGCCCTCAAGGAATTCGGGAATATCTACACCAGGATAATGAACCCGACCAACGACGTCTTCGAAAAAAGGGTCGCCGCCATTGAAGGTGGCTCCGGAGCCTTAGGTGTATCCTCTGGACAGGCCGCCCAGGTCCTTGCCCTTTTGGCGATTACCCGGGTCGGCGACGAGATTGTTGCAGCCAACAATTTATATGGTGGCACATACCAGCAACTTCATTACACCTTTCCCAAGTTAGGCAGAAAGGCGATTTTTGTTGACTCTACCAAGCCGCAGGAATTCAAGAAAGCAATCACCGATAAGACGAGAGTAATTTATGCTGAAACGATCGGTAATCCGAAGCTGGATGTACCTGATTTCGAATCGATTGCTAAAATTGCCCATGACGCCGGTATCCCCTTCGTTGTGGATAATACTGTGGGTATCGGGCTGGTGCGGCCGATTGATTACGGGGCGGATATACTCACTTTGTCGGCAACTAAGTATATAGGCGGGCACGGTACGTCTATTGGGGGGGTTATCGTTGATTCCGGAAAATTTGCCTGGAATAATGGCAAGTTCCCCGAATTTACCGAGCCTGATCCCAGTTACCACGGGTTGAAGTACTGGGATGTATTTGGTAATTTCCCTGGCTTAGGCAACGTGGCTTTTATTATCAAAGTGAGAGTGCAGTTACAACGAGACTTGGGAACGGCATTGAGCCCTTTTAATGCCTTCTTATTTCTCCAGGGATTGGAAACTCTACCATTGAGGGTGAGGAAGCATTCGGAGAATGCACTAAAGGTGGCCGAGTTCCTGAAAAAACACCCTCTCGTTAAGTGGGTCAATTATACCGGACTGCCGGAACACCAGAGTCATGAACTGGCAAAGAAATATCTCGGGAACCATTTTGGTCCAATTGTCGGTTTTGGGATTAAAGGCGGTTTAGAAACTGGTAAGAAGTTTATTAATTCCGTGGAACTTCTTTCCCACCTGGCTAATATAGGCGACGTCAAGAGCCTCGTTATCCACCCGGCGTCGACAACCCATCAACAACTGACCCGCGAAGAGCAAGAGGAAACCGGAACTACCGAGGATTATATAAGGATTTCCGTGGGAATAGAGGATATAGAGGATATAAAGGAAGATATCGACCAGGCACTGAGGAAGGCAGTAAAATAATCGCCAGTTCAGATATTGCGGTAATAATAGCCGTCCAGTTTCAAATTTGGGCGGCTATCCGCCCCCTAGGAGGGAAACATGGAAGTAATAAAAGATAGCAGCGTCGGCGTTATTGAAACGCAGTACTATACATTTGCGTATCCACCCAATGAATTGGTGCTTGAGAATGGCGAAAAGCTAGGTCCTGTCACGCTAGCCTTTGAGACGTATGGCAAGCTCAATGAGGATAAGTCGAATGCCATTCTCATCCTTCATGCTCTATCGGGAGATGCTCACGCGGCAGGTTTCCATAAGGGTGACGAGAATCCCGGTTGGTGGGACAATATGATTGGGCCGGGCAAAGCCTTTGATACTGACAAGTATTTTATCATTTGCTCCAATATCATTGGTGGATGCCAGGGGTCAACCGGCCCATCATCGATAAATCAAAAAACTAATAAACCCTATGGTCTAAATTTCCCGGTGATAACGGTAAGGGATATGGTAAATGCACAGAGACATCTTATCGATTATTTGGGTATCGAGAGACTTCTCTCCGTAGCCGGCGGGTCCATGGGTGGGATGCAGGTATTAGAATGGGTGGTTTCCTATCCGAAGAGGGTACGAAGTGCAATACCTATCGCCACTGCGATTAGACATTCCCCTCAGCAAATCGCGTTTAATGAGGTGGGTAGACAAGCGATTATGGCCGACTCCAATTGGAAAGGAGGTAATTATTATGGCGGCACATTACCTGCCAGTGGACTGGCTGTAGCCAGGATGGTGGGGCACATTACCTACATGAGTGACAAATCAATGGCAGAAAAATTCGGCCGGCGACTCAGAAATGATAAACCGGATTTCAAATTCACCGCTGATTTCGAAGTAGAAGGATATTTGCGCTATCGTGGCAACGATTTTGTAAAGAGGTTTGACGCCAATTCTTACTTGTACGTTACCAAGGCGATTGATTATTTCGATGCGTCCAGGGGGAAGAGACTCGGGGAGATTTTTGAGGGTATTGATACACAAATTCTCGTCATCGCTTTCAGATCGGATTGGTTGTATCCAGCTTATCAGTCTCAAGAAATTGTCAAAGCCTGTAAACTAGCCAGACTCGATGTTACCTATTGCGAGATAGATTCTAGCTATGGTCACGATGCTTTTTTGTTAGAAACGAAAGAAGAGACTCATCTAATAAAATATTTTTTAGAAAAAGTGCTCCATGGAGAAGTGATAGAAGAATATGAAATTTGATTCCGTTAAACTCGATCATAAGATAATCCTTGGCTTAATACAACCGGACTCATCGGTTCTGGACCTTGGTTGTGGCGATGGAGAATTGTTGTCAATCTTGGCCAGAGAGAGAAAGTCCCTGGTCCGGGGAATAGAGATAGACGAGCAAGCAATATACAAATGTGTGGCCAGGGGTTTAAGCGTACTTCAGGGGGATATAGATTCTGATTTACCTGATTACAGAGATAAATCCTTCGACTACGTGATTCTTAACCAGAGCTTTCAGCAAGTAAAACAACCCGATATGGTACTTAAAGAAGCTTTGAGAGTGGGCAAAGAAGTAATAGTTAGTTTCCCAAATTTTGCTCATTATTCGGCGCGTTTCCAGATAACCTTAAAGGGTAAAACTCCGATTACATCTTCCCTGCCTTACGAATGGTATAACACGCCAAACCTTCATTTTCTAAGTATCTTAGACTTCATTGAGTATTGTCATAAGAGAGATATTAAGGTTAAGAAGTCAGTATTTATTGGCGTAAACAGAAAGGTAAAGATCTTCCCTAACCTGTTTGCCCTGGTAGGAATATTTCTTATTGCAAATAACGAAGAAGGAGGGTAATAACGTGAGCAGATACACGTACCTTGAGCTTAAAGCGGAGCTGCTTGTTGAAGGAGTCTGGGCCACTGCAGAAGCGCTGGCGGGAGTGGGGAAGAAATATAAGGAGCAAAACCACGGGCTTTTCGGCTGGGACTTTGAAGACCACGTCGGTATGGTGCTACCGGACGACTTTACACTCCCAGACGGAACGGTCGTTCAGTTCAGGAAGAACAGTCGTTCACCATATCAAGTTATCTCGAAAGGGAATGATTTAGTCTTATTTAAGAGCGAAGAAGACATATGCAAAGTCGAGTGGATACCCAGGCCTGTGTATTATGAACAGAAGACTACCGATAATCTTAATATGGTAAAAATTGGACAAATAGGGGGCGGAGATTGTTTATTCTTCTGTTATCAAAATTACTGCAGCTTTTTTTCTAAACACGAACAGTGTCTTTTCTGTAATCTCGTTTCAACTTCAAAGACCTACGACTCTGTACTAAAGAAGAAAGACACCGAGAATATCGGAGAGGTCGCTGAAGCCGCTTTTGAGGAAGTGACAGTGAAGAATGTTCTGCACAACGGAGGTTGTTTCAATCATCAGAAAGGAATCGAGCTGGTGGCGGATATCCTGACATCAATTCGCCAACATACTGGAATGGAGTGTGTTCCGGGGACAATTCTTCCTTCTCCGGCAAAAGAGATAGATGAATTAAAAAGATATCACAACACCGGGATTAAGGCTATCGGGTTCAGTATGGAAATATGGGATGAAAAGCTATATAAGGCCATTTGCCCGGGAAAATCCAATAGCACCAGCCATGAACAGTTTGTTCATTCTATCGAGTCCGCTGTTAAGATTTTTGGTGAAGGAAATGTGTATGGGGTCTTTGTTATGGGATTGGAACCCAAAAAGACCTTCTTGGAGGGTGTCAGAGAGATTATAAACATGGGAGCAAATATCGTCCCGTTTGTCTGGTCTCCCAATCCGGGCTCAATACTTGAGGGTCACCGGGCACCCACCGGTAAATGGTACGTTGATACGGTACTGGAGGCCGCCGAAATTATCTACGATGCAAAGGTTCCGTCCGGCACGGAAAATCATTGTTACCGATGCGATGGAAACTCCTTACTTCACGATGCACTGCGACTGAAAGGGATTGAATAAAAAACAGGTACTCGCCGTTGCATTAGCAATGCTAGTACCGTTTCTCAATCTGCGCACCTCCTAAAGACAGGAAAATAGAAGATGGTTAAGGTCTATTTTGTTGTAAGTTTACATAACGAGGGTAAACGAACTACATTGTTAGGCTAGGCTAAAGGCCAATTCAAAAGTTCCACCTATCGTACAGTATCGTCCATCATGGAACACAGTCTGCCGCCAGTGCCAGGTCAGTTCATTTACGCGTACCGGTTCAGCATTTCTAAGTTGGCGAGACTTGGCTTCAGTGTCCCTTGCTCGATCTGCTTAATAAGGGAAGTGACCGCCTCATTGAAAGGCGTCGGTACATTGACCTCTCGCCCTTTCTCGGCTACAAGCCCGTTAAGGTAACCTACCTCAGTCAGACGTCCTTTTAAGATGTCTTGCAGGACAACGGCACGTGATTCCTTTCCCACATCGGAGCCGAGGTTTTGTAAGAATGTCTTTAATTCATCATCCGTAGGGCAACTGGGATCCTTCGCAGTCAGCCCTATGATCGGTTCCAGGACGTATCCCAGGGCTTTGCCCACCTGTACGGCCTCTCTACCCAGTTTAACGGCGAAACCTAGACATTTAGGGTTCCGGGATACTCCCCATGTCCCAATCCCAGCGATTGCACCAAGTGCCATAGACATCGTATTGACTACAAGCTTGGTCCACTTGGCCCCCCATATGTTGGTGCTGACTTCTGTTTTGCCCACTGCGCTGAGGATCTGTGCCACTTCCTGAACCCGGGGAGTGATTCTGCCGTGGAGTTCACCTAAAATAAAACGAGTGGTAGCACGGTCGGTGTTGCGCTTGACCAGACCTGGTTCAAACACCTGTGCGGAAAGCTCGAAGGCACACGCTATATCTCGCCCATAACCAATCGCAGGGGCAATCCATTCATCGTTGAGACTATTTTGTGTCGAGACAAGTATTCCATCCACCTTTAGATAAGGCTTTATTAACTCCACCATCCAGCGGGTGTCGTATGACTTAGCTGTAAGAAAGACAATATCGAACTGCCTTTGTAGAGTGCACAGTTCAGAGAGGTGAATGGCTTGCACCGGTATGTGGAATTCCTCTTCCGGCATGGTAACACGTAACCCGTGGGCTTTCATCGCCTCTACGTGGGCTGGCCACTGGTCAATGAGGAGCACATTGTGTCCAGCTTTAGTGAGGTCCGCTCCGATACTGCTCCCTATGGCTCCTGTACCTAAGACGGCTATGTACTTGTTCATGGTCTCCCCTCCAAGATTTTAATCACCTAATATATAACTGAAAGGCCGTTTATACAAAAAGGTATCAAAGCTTTCTCAACCGGGAGGTATCTCATACCGCCAAATATGCCAGAAACTAGCAAGCTCTCCATACGCTCAGAGAAATTGGTACTCTCTTCAGTCATTTCGCCGTGTGTTTTCACAACAGTCATCAGCTCTAATCATATATTATGCCTAATCATGTGCAAGATGAAGCCAACCACTGGTTGCTCATGGCAGGTCAAATTCGGAAAAAGAGAACTTGCACCCCATAGATTTACTTTACCAAATGTCTGAAGGTACAGATATCAAATAATTCCTGGAGATCCGGTTCATTTTCCATATTCAGGATGATGTCCTTAGTACGTTCAATCTGAGCATCCGACAGTATACCTTTGCAATACTTGCGATAAATATCTACCACCTGGTCCATAGTTAAAGGATATTTTGGCCCTCCGTAAGGTTGATCTTGGGCGCCGGTGAGGGTTTTCCCGTCTTTAAGCTTTAAATCCACACGGCCTTCTCCGGCGAAGTATCTTTTTTCAAACTCTGGATGATAGATGACTTTGACTTTCTTCCTCGCCTCAATTATACGGGGGTCTTGCACTGCTGCCTCCGTACAGGTCTCCAGCCCACATTCTCCGTGAACCATTTGGTAAGCGAGAACTTGCTGAGTGCTGAATCGGCTGTCCTCAGCATCCTTCGGCTCAGCTCGGTCAACAACAAATCTTAATTCATCAAAGTGCACCACAACTTCCTCTATATTCTCATAGGTAACATTGTTCTCTCTCATCAGGTCAGCTAGGACATCAACAAAATTGTGAGTAAAAAAGCAAAAACCCCACTTTTTAATCCAGGTGTTGTTGGTATAGAAGGGGGGTTGTCCCAATCCCTCGATCATCTTGTCAAACTGAATATTTTTATCACCACCGGTAAGCATATCCAAACACTTTGCTATCACGGGGTTACTAGTTGCACCGTCTTTTGCCATAATGACATTCAAGATGGCATTTCGACAAACCGTGGCTGACTCCCAGAAGTGTGCGTCCGTCCCCCAGGTGTGGATATATCCCTGTCCCTGGACCATAGCCAGACCGAAGGATGCCTTTGTCTCTTTTTCAGGTAATTCATAGGCTTTGGCGCAGCTTGCCGTAGCTCCGTAGATACCGATAAACGGCAGGTTACATATTCCAATAACATCTGTCCCTACCGCCGCCCACATCGCAATTCTGTTCTGCATTTCCTGTCCTACATACAGCGCCACTATTGCATCCTGTCCGGAGAGCTTACACTTCTCAGCTGCAGCCAGCAAAGCTGGCCAGGTTGTCACATCGCTAATACCGCCACCGGGAAATTGATCATCTTCCATCTCTGATGCGTGCCCGAAGAAACCGTTGAGCAGTGCTGCCTGGGCTACATCCGTCTTGAAACCACACCCATAAACCCCGCACTCCGGCCTTCCAAGATTATCTTTGGCATACCTGATAAGCTTCCTGGAAGTAGGGGCAACTGAGCCTACCAGCATCCCCATTACCTGCTTTAGCGTCAATTTCTTAACGTGTTCAATAACACTCTCATCCACGTCCCTAAACTCCGTGTCAACAACAAATTCGGCAAACTTTTCCGCAAGTTCCATCTGAGTCCTCCTTATCGTGATAACATTTAATTTCAACTTCCCAGAATAACATATTTGTAGATTCCCATCTACACCTCACAGAGTTCTATCAGGATATCTTCTGTGCTTTCCGGATAAAAAAAGGCTACGCGACCGTGGGCACCAGCTCTGGGGCAGCCTTCTACCAGTTTGGCCCCATTCTTCTCAAAATCCCGGATGCTGGCTTCCAGATCGTCCACTTCAAAACAGAGGTGGTTGATGGCACCTTTTTGTGACCGGACTACAGTGTGAATAGTATCCCACCCTTTGTCGGTGCTGAAATTGAGCAACTCGATCAGGGTATCTCCGATGGGGAAAAAGGCTATTTTACTACCTTCCTCTTTTCTTTCAATGATCTCGTTACAAGTAAGTCCAAACCCCTCAAATTTCTTAATTGTACGATCAAGGTCTTCAACTATGATCCCCACGTGACGCATCTTTTTCAGCATGTTTTCTTTCCTCCTTTAAAATGGCATCAAAAACCGCTCCTTGAGCAGGATTTGAACTTCGTAAGTATGCCAAATCATAGCATCAAAGGTTTTACCAGTATTCTGGCTTTGCTTTCAAATCCTGGCTGGGATAGGCTCTGGCGGTTTGAAGTAGCTTCATGTTCACCATGGCTTTAGCCATCTCGATACCAGCAGCAAACCCGAATATCAGCGGTATCTCACTATACCCCGCTTCATCAAACCTCTGTCTGAGTTCGTCTTCAAATGTCGGGAATGGTTCGCATCCAAATAGTATAGAGTCTGCCCTATCCTTCTCGATAGCCGCTACGCATTGAATCATTATATCATCGATTATCTTCCTTAACTCAGGAAGCTTAAATCTCTTTTCTTTGTCATCCTTGTATCTGCTGATAAGTTTATACATCTCAGTTGTCGTATGTCCACAGGATCTCGCAGCGGCAAGCTTGTGGCTAAGACCATACCTCTCTGCCAGGTGTCTCACTATCAGAGTCGAGTCGATACCACTATGTATCCAGCTACACCGTTCTCCTATAAGAGAGGCAACATGAAGAGCGGCGTGCACCGTACTGGTAACTGGTATTTCAGCAACGTATCGTGCGGCGACAAAACCTGGGTCTATGGCACCTGTGAGGACAATGGCGTCATATTTACCTGATTCACAGTACTCTCTGACTTTTCTAATAATTCCTACACTTATAAGAGCCAGAACTTCCTCATCACGCTTCTGCGACGTGCTGTCTATGAAATAACCCTCATCAACATCAACCTCGACACCTTCCAGTTGCCCCTTTTTCTTATAATCAGAGACAAGCTCTCGCAGTATAAATCCCCAGTTTATTATTGGGTTTTGGTATGGCGGAATGGCAATCAGTTTCATAAATTTCTCTCCTAATAATATTTTGGCCTATTGAATGTTGTTAACGGATCATTCAGGTCTGTTCTATAGGACCAGCGGACTATATTCCGTGTATTGAGGTAGGCATCCCTTGCTGCTGATGATATATATAAACTCACCGGCTTTATGATGGAGATGTTTCCCCTCCTTTAAGAAGCTGTATCCCTTATCTAAAACTCTAGCTACTTTTTCTCAGTTGAGCGTATCCGGCCTCTGTCTTTGGGGGGCCGCTCACACCCCAGACTACCAGTTCATCTTCTCCGATATTCAGGACGGAGTGGACGGCATGCTGGGGAACAAAGGCAAGCATCCCTTTCTTTACAATTGTTTCCTTTCCTTCAACTACTACCTTGCCATTAATATAAACTATCAGAAATTCTTCTTCTGCCCAAGCAAACTGACTTCGATACTCTTTCACCTTGTTCT
>SDBS01006660.1_pt1 | contig 11238 bp, 12 predicted proteins | sample 2277091 | NCBI WGS metagenome assembly SDBS01 (sample SAMN10404972, study PRJNA504765) | marine sediment metagenome | isolation source: marine sediment core GS10_PC15, 163 cmbsf | place: Arctic Ocean: Southern Knipovich Ridge | collected 2010 | reverse complement strand
ATAAAATAATGTAAAAAATTTTTATACAATAAAGTTAATAAATCCAAAATTATTGATTTTAAAAAAATTTATGTTTGAATTAAAAAAAATATAAAATTAAAATAAATTTAATTTTTTTTTTCATTTTGTGTTTACAGATTTTTTTTTAAAAAAAAAAAAAAAAACAAATTCTCATTGTGTGTATGTGTGTGTGTGTGTGTGTGTAGGACTGGACACATCAATTTATGGAGAAAAGACATCCATCCATCATAATGTCTTGCAATGTCATTAAACATATATTCCAGAATCAAAATACTACAATGCAAAGGAGCATGGATGAATCCTGGAAGTCAAAACATGTTCCATTAACAGTATGTAAGAAACATATTATTGAGTACGGATCCATGCCCGATGAATGGATCACCAATTTGATAATACACAACGAACTGGTAACATGAACAAATCTATATCTTTTATATATGTATATATATATATGATGAGAGGGAGGGGGAGGGGGAGAGGGGTTCCTTTTTTTTTTTTTGTCTCAAGCACATATTTAAATAAACCAAATTTTGATCAATTGAATCTATTCTTCTTTTTTCATTTGTACAGGTAATTTATCTTGACTACGATGACAGAGTATAATCAACAACAACGAACGACTCTTTCAGATGTTACCGCTGGAATTATCATCGGTAGTGCTGGTGTTGTTTCATCAGTGGCAACTAGTACTTCAAATTTTTTCCTGGGTGCACCAGAAATAAGTCCCGATGAAAATATGAAGCGATTCGGAAGGAAGTTAAAGGGAATGGAACAAAGAAATGAAAGAGAACTCAATAGACTTGAGAATCAACAGCTTTCTAAAGAGAGAGGTTTGCAAGCAATGGTTGATTCCAAAAAATACAATAATAAACAATTGATTCGTGAATCTAAAAGATTAGTAAAAATGAATAATAAATCGAAAAAGTTGGAACAAAGAGAAAAAGCAATTTATTCAAGCAAACTAATTTATGACAAAATGGAGAGTATCAATGACACGCGACAGCTGTTTTCAATTACCAACGACGTGGCTAAAATGGCAGCCGCTCCGATAAAAGCAGGCACATTTTCTAATAGAGTGATGCAGGTGGAAAGAAATATATCTGATGCGAATTCCGCTCAGGAAATGATGAACGATACTCTGAATCAATTGTGTGAATTAGATGATGAATTAGATGATGAAGAAGGTGTGGATGCTACGATGAAGGCGGCGCATGACATTCTAAATCAGATGTCAGCTGAAAAGCTTGATCAGCTTCCGGTTTTACAGGCCCCTCCCCAAAAAGAAGTGGTTCCTTCCGACTTATCCCTCAATGACCGCCTTGCTGCCTTATCCCTGAAAGAGAAACAAAGTTAGGTTCTGTGGCCAGTGCGTTTATGTCGACGACGGTATTTTGCATGCAAGGCTCGTTGTTTTTTGTCAAGCCTATTCATTCCCAATTCTTTCTCTTGTTGTCTTTTCTTCTTCAAATGCTGAGCTTCCATGGTCTTGGCCAACTTTTCTTTATCTGGAGGAGTTATGTCAGGATCCTTTATCCCGTGCGCTCGTTTCAGAGTTTCCCGATGCGAAGACATTGTAGGAGGTAAATTTTTGTGTACCACGTTTCTCGCAGCTTCATGCAATTTCCCATAGTTAGCAGATTGGACATTTTGTACAATGCTAAACAGTAGCAATACTACTAATAATAAACAAAGCGACAATCTAAACATTTTTTTTTTCTTTTTCGTCTGTTTTGTGTGTGTGTATGTATGTATGTATGTATGTGTGTGCGTGTACATACATACATATATATATATGTATATATAATATCGTGAGCATATAATTTTTTTATTATTACATTACATTACATTCCGCCTCTCATTGCTAATTGAGCTAAATGCCAAGTACTCAATGAAAGTGGACGCTCTGATTGTCTGAATAATTGAGAATATATATATTCATTATTTTGGTTAGTAAATAAATGGGAAGAATTAATATTCTTATGTTTCCCCACGTTCTTTTTCTCGATCAACACTCCCACGACCATTCCTTCTTCTTCGTCCTGATTTAGCTTCACATCACAGACCACTATGAAGCGTGGCATCAACTTGACTTGTATTGGCAAAAGATTAGTTTCGAAGAAATTGTTCTGACCTTCATCGACTTTATTTAATTCCACAGAAACAAAGCTGTTTGAATTTGTATCCATGCATTCTATTCTCAAGTTTGAGAACATTAGCTCCTCCAAATTATAGACACTACAAACGATTGACCAGTCGCCGTTGTTGCGATTATCTTTCTCCAAGAATACACTGAAATTGTTCATGAATGCTTTACCTTCCTTTAGAATTATTGTATTGAATTGAATTTGGATCTCTTTAAATTTATCGAGTTCCATATTGTGTACTATAACTGAGCACTCATGTGCTTGTGAAAAGAAGAAATCATTGCGGTATTGTGTTAAGCAGTGTCTGTATATTCCAGGATTCCAGCGAAATACAATATGGAATTGTTGAAACAGATCAGCGTCAAGAGCAGAAAGGGTTCTTTTTATACATCCATACTCTGCACTATACACATTCAAAATTAATTCTCCATTAATAACAGAAAGATAACTTCTGAAGGAAAAAAACAAGATTCCACACACGATTAATTTAATACGATCATAATTTTCGTTATTTAGCAACATAAGTTTGGACAGAAATTCTAGCAAATCGATGAATATATAACTGATTCCAGAATTAACTGAATTTTTGTTGCTTGAGAGTAGTCTGAAATCTTTAGATTTCCGTATAAGCGTCACTACATTTTCTTCCGAAATTCCCATCTCCGTAGCGCAGATATTCCACACGAAAATTTGACTCATGCTCAAAATTGATTTCCTGAATATTTTATTTTTATTTTTTGATAAAGAGAGAGAGAGAGAGAGAGAGAGAGATTAGAAAAGGGGGTGCGTGTATGTATATGTGTCTATATGTGTATATGTGTTAGTTCTTCTTCTTCTTCTTCTGCTGGTGATGATGGTAAAATATATAATCGATTAAGCAAAGGAAAGGGAAAGGAAAGGAGGAAACAAAAAAAAAACATACCATTTAAAATTCTGATTGTTATCATTATCAATTGATAAAAGACAGATCGAAAATCCAATATGTGACCACTGAATCACTTTAATCAAATTGACAAAATGTTTAGAAATAACACAAACTATTTCATTGTCATCTTTTTCATTTTCTAATGAAAACGAAAATAATTTACAATCCATGAATTGAAGATGGTCTGCAAGTACCGAAGGAATTCGGAGTGCTAATCTGTGAGTACAGTCGAAGCCCGCAACTAACCATACGAACTTTGAACATTCTATCTGAGTGACAAGCTCAAATCGGAATCCGGATAGTTTCTTTGCATATATTATTCCTTCAATTCGCTGATTCCTGCTTTTTTTTAATTTATGATACAGTACTATATCGTTCATCAGATGTAAATTATGGAATATTTCAATTGCTGCTGCTGCTGCTACTGCTACTGTGTATATTACATAGCTACATGATATATATATTTCTTCCTTCTTTTTTCTTTTATATATCAATTTTTATAATAATTCTATATATAGAAATGGTGAAAGAATCAAGAAAATGCAGTGACACGATAAAAGAAAGAAAGGAAGAAGGGGAGAAAAAGAAAAGAAAAAGAACTTTTTATTTTTTACGTTTTATTTTTTTTTTGCATTAATATAGATTTATTACTGTTGAATGGATAGAAGTTTTATGTTATGCGAACCGATTCCCATAGAAAATATCATGCAGCCGCTCAAATTCAAAGTTCAGGTCTCGAATAAGATTTGCAAGAACATTGATGCATGCCAGCTAGCGAATGAAAGAAATGTGGGCAATCTGTATGGACAAGATGGATTGAGAAGTTGTGAAGAGCATTTTGAGCAAAGTACGCAAGAACGATTTGATTCATTCACCAACAAATTCAGAATGGCAGTGGACAGTTCAGTTATAAAAAAATGGTCTTTCGATGCAAAGATTAACTATGGTTATGGAACATTGGTGAGTTGCATCACCGGTTCGTTGCAGCCTCTCACGGTAGAAGATCTTGTAAATGATCCTTGGTATGATTTTCCCATAAAAAGCGCAGCTTTAGAGCAGAAGCCAGGATCAAGATGGAATTGCATGGGTCTGAAAAGCCGTGAAACTGGAAGCGCGCCAAAGATTATCCCGGATTATAGGGAATGTGGAAGAATCAAACCGAATGCGGAGTTTGTAGAGTATTGGCGTGATGGTATGCCTCATCTGTTTATATTCTTGATCTCAGCAGTAGTAGCTGGAGAGAAGATATGCGTGGATAGAACTGATATGTGGAAATATGTAGTTAAGAAGATGTTGCTGAAATCAATAAAACTTCCTCCTTTCCCGTCCAACAGTCTTGATATCAAAAACATAGACGCTGACATTATCAAAAATATACTAAATAAGATGTCCACGAAAGATCTGCACCGGGCTAGAATGACCAGATTCCACGGGTTCAATGTATTCACAGATAGAGAGACGAGTACCATTATGAGAAATATAGAATTGTATATTAGCACTGATCCAAATTATATTACTTCAAGAGTTGCAACTCAGGAAACGAATGTCTCAAATTTGACCGGTAATATTGAAATACAGGCAAATATTTCCCGTCACAATGTTAATGATAGTGTTCTAGTTGCTAGCAATGATATTGAGAAGTTCCACATACTCGGAAAACTCAGAGGGAAATTATGTTTAGTGGCGGAACCATGTGAGAATCCCGAATTTCTATGTGCTTCAATACGCTTCGGTGGAATCAGAATCCAGTCAGAATGTAATGGTCCGATTTACGCATTATATCTCTATACACCTGCTGATCGAACAAATAGAAAACTCTCAGCTGCATTTGATTACATTGACATGCTTTATGGTTGTGTTCACAATGTAGGTCTGGTTGAGGTATGGGATTCCAGTATGATTCCTAGCATGATCATGATTTCTCTTTGTTACATTACCAATGGAAAACCGCTGAAAATATTAAAGTGTGCAGACAATTGGTGGTCTATACACAAAAGCATGTTGAATCGGAAGATTCCTTCAGTAAATCAACTGAGCAAAAAATTAACTGATCAATGATATATACATATATATACATGTACACATACCCTCATATGGAATTAATTAACAATAATAATAAAAATAAAACTTTATTGCATAAGTAAATAGTTTAATAATAATAATAATTATCAATTAATTAAACAATTGTATATTGGTAGAGTATAATTTTTTTTTGTAAAGTAATGGCTGTTCCATTTATGTTGAATACCATATGGGATATTGTCTCTTGGATATGGTTTTACTTTTTTTTTGCAATGATGGGAACGTGTGTAATTGAAGTAAATTGGAAATATGTATTAAGGAATGGCCCTTTACCTTTATCCCATATCAGTAGATTTGTGGTTCATGTGTTTTGGTTCATTATCCATTTTCAACTCGGGGTCAGCTCGTTTATCATTTACAATGCACCTCAGGATCTTAAAAACACCGCACCTGGTATTTGGAATCATCACTTCATGAATCCAGCTTTGTTAGTTACGTTGGAATTTTGGTATATTCTACACTTGATCACAGGATGGATTGTATTAGATTGGCTATTGACCATTTATGTAATGTTATGCCTTATTATCCATGAAATTGTTTGTTTAATAACTATTCAAATTTTATCACCTCATTTATTATTTCCATCGCTATTAATGGTTGTTAGCATTGTTCTTACTAGTTGTTTATTATATTTTTACTACTTAATTCATCATATGTGGTTATTGAGAGGAAATATCGGAATGGTTAACATGATTGAAAATGTGAAATTGTCGCGCTACGAAGGTTTGGATAACACTTTTAAGGCGAGAAATGTCGCCAAGGTGGCAGTTTTGGAATTTATGAATGAGAAAGAAGATCGTTCAATGGTGGCATATAATTCAATGAGTAAGTTGAAGGAATCTGTGAACTGGGTGAAGAGTTCTATGGAGCAGGATGAAGCAATGCTTAGATTCAGGAAATTGTGTCAACCAGAGCTGGATTTCAGTAACAGTTTCAAACAAGCGCTAAACTGGTTCAATAACATTGTAAAAGAAAAACGTTGGTCTACTTTTTATCGCGGTGTCTTAAGTGTAGATTATACAAAAGGACGCTGCATATCATTGGCCGCGAAGGAATTCATGTTTTATGAAGCTTTCTGTCAGCTAGCTTCACAACACTCAGAGATGAGAGACATCAATGCTTCCTCAAGAAATTCTCATCAATTTTATCGTTTTATGCGTGCCTGCGGTCTAAATTCACTGGGAATTCACATACTCAAGTTAGGAGCGGCCGGTTGTGGAATGAGCGTGGTCATGGATCGTGTGAAAGACGCCATCATACCACTGACCGTCACTGATGATGATACCACCACCGATAAGTATCGAATTGCGAGTTATCAACAAGGAGAATTGATTATTAGTGATGAAGTTGCGGTGACAACAAGTCAAACTCGTGCTCGCTTGATCTGTGAAATTCAACAAAATTTTTATAATACAAGATCTATGATGAGCATTCATTTCAACAAAGGGACACAATTCGAATAATCATAAGTACATGGTTTTTAATTTTAATGTTTTTGGATAAAATAATTATTACTTCTTTTTCTGTTTTGTATCTTAATATATAATACAACGTATTTCAGTGTATATATATATATATATATTTGTCGAATGAAAATGAAGTTTCTTCCTCTGTTATTCGGAATCCTATCCTTGTTTGTGTTGGTTGGTTTTTCAAGGACGACTTGGAATGCCACAGATATAGAGGACAAGCATTTTGTATTTTTCATGAGCACTGGTCGTTGTGGGACGAAGTTCCTCTACAAAGTTTTACAGCATGGTAGGAATAATGATGCTGTAATAAGATTCGAGCATGAGCATCGGAGGATGAAATATGTGCAAAGTCGAATTCTACATCCATCTCTTACTACTAATTCTACATCAACGATAAGAGATTATGTGCGGGATGAAAAAATCCCAGCAATGTTAAGGGAAATGAAAAAAAATAACAAGCACATGTATATTGATACCGGTCATCAGGTAGCTTTGGGAATGTTAGAACATCTGATCGATTTCCTGGGACCGCGTATCATAGTGATCCGAGTACGCAGGGATCGAATGCGTACTGCTGCCAGCTTTGCAGGTGCGCGGCATAAGAAAGGGCCTTGCCAATATTCAGAAGAAGAACCCCATCTTCATTACTGTCCTTTCCAGACCGCTTCCTTTGTAAAGATAAGATCAAAAAATCTTTGGAATTCTTTCAATTTGTTCCAAAAGTATTTATGGTGGGTAGAAGAGGTAGAAGCACGCTGGAAATGGATCTTGGCAACGCGGCAGCCTTTTAATCATATTGAAATGGACTTTGCTAATAATATCGGAATGAAAAAGTTGGACAATATCACAAAGTTTGCTGGTGTTAAATACAGCAAGCACTTTGCAAGCAAGAAAAAGATAAATTCACATAACAGACGCAATTTTTCACAGGCTTGGTTGTCTACTAAAACAAAGGAATATGATATTCAAATGAAATAAGAAGAAGAACAAAAAAAATGTGTGTAGCTGTGTGTGTGTGTGTGTGACTGTTTACATGTGAGTTGATGATATTTATTATTATTATCTTTATTAAAAAAGTAGATATAAAAAAATTAATCAAATTACTAAGAATACTTATATAAAAAAGCTATGTCTTTGTCGTTATTGCTGCTGCTGTTGTTATAATTTGTCAAAACGTTCTCCATCTGGTAGACCGCCTTCATTTCTTTGCAACTTTTCCCGGTGGACATTGAAGCAATCCATAAGCAAATTTTATTCTTCAGTTCCTCGAATTGTAGATTATCTACAGAAAGAATAAGTTGCTTTAACAAATTTGCGTCTATTTTATCAAAGAATGCTTTATCCCAAATACTCAATTTCAATTTCACAGTGTGTATATCATCTTCTGAATCATCATCATCTTCAGGTTTTTGTTCTTGTTTTGATTTATGAGAATAATACTGCTCAATGAATGTCAATGAAACAAAAGTTGCTTGTACTGGTATTGAAATTTCAGAACCTGGTTGTTCCAATATGATATGCTTCAATGTTTCTGAAATATTTGCCAATTCTGCAGGAAATTTTAATCCTTCATCATCATCAGTAGGAATAAGTTTTACGTCAAAGGTTTCCATGTCAGAATTTGGATTAAATCTTACACACACACACACACACACACACAAGTAGTTAAATTCTGTAAATGTATAAAAATCACGAAGTTGATATATATATATATAATATATACATATACGGATAAATCAATATAAAAATTTCGGATATATATTGAATAGATACATATATATATATATATATGTATCTCTCTCCACACATACACATACACACATACACACACACACACACACATACACATACCATACGCTTATGGAATCTATTGAATATCACAGAGAATTGGTCCGTTCATTCACGAGTTTCGGTTTAGATGTTGTACACTATGATCATGAACTTGATGAGGAACCCAAAAAAAAATTATTTATGTTACCAAAGGACAACAACAACAGTACTAAGTTTTTAAATGCCGATTTTAATAAATTAATCTGGAGTTTGATGTATTATTTTATGGAGAGTAAGCATCCACTAACGAGGAGAATATTCACAAAAATAGAAAATAGTACGAAAAAAATGCTAGAAATAGGCTTATATTTTATTGATAAGGATACTGTTGACGTAAAGTTGACTCAGTCTGAGGTTATGATTGATATCGAAAAAATGATGTGTCATCACGGAGCTCCCTTCACTAAAAATGATTTGCACACGACTGGCTACGATAATGCCCAACGAATCAAATTGCAAATGCTGCTTGGTTTAGAATTGGTATCTCGACTTGAACTCAGAAACGAGATCGCTAAAATTTTGTTTTTTCATGATTCCCAAACAAAAGAAATTTGCATTCTTTCCAACACAGCTGAATTCGACATTGAGAAATCGAAATTCTATGTCGAAATTGGTTATACCTTTTATCGCACTCCTCGTGGTAACAACTATACTAAACGAGAAAATATATATAGTTCAAAATATAGTCAATAATGATAATCTGTGTGTGTGTGTGTTCAAAATTTGGAGTAATTATTTATTTATTCATTCATTCATAATAATAGCAATAATAAATTGTTTTTTTTTTTTTGAGTTTTGTGTGATTAGGAATTGAATTGATTCAGTTCCTCTCTGAATTGTAGAAGGTTTTCAGTATCAGTGGATTTCACTACTAGAATAGCAAATCCTATCTTTTTAAAGCTACCTTTATACTTTTTGCACATTTCACTAAACAATTGAGAAACTTCACTAGAAGGATTTCTGTAAGCTCCACAACCCAGAGCACCAAGTACAAGAGAGTCATGCTTGTGCATTAATCCTATTTTAAAGATGCTCTCTATTTTACTTCTCATCAAATTTAAATCTGACTTATTAGCGTAAGCGTTTTTGCGGAGAACTGGCTTGCATATCGCAGGAACAGCAATCAAGCTTGTGGTAAATTGTTTGTTTTCAGGTAAAAAATTATACTGTTTGTCTCTAATTACATGTAAACTTGGTGAATAGATAACCTCATTTTCGTTCATTGGGTACCAATCCGCTGGATGAGTCATAAAGGCATTTGTTCGTCTAAAAATGACTTCCTCTTGCGCAGTGGACCCTTTAGCTACTCCTCCACCTGGCATGAATTTGGAAGCCATGTTCAATACTAATGGACAATATCCTTCCTGTCGAAATTCCTGCGCCATATCGAGCGTATCCATATTTAATATCTGATAAGTAGTAGTATTATTTTGATGGTTAGATTCCTGTGGAACTTGTCTCAATTTATTTATCTCATAAGATATTGGAGTTTCATCGATATCTAAATAGAATGCGGAAAAAAAAAGTTTTGTCTCTAGATATATTCGCACATTTTTATTTACAGGTATGTGTTTATGATTATAGTATTTCTTTCGATCCCGCCTTCCAGGTTTACTGAATAATGTGTTTTCGTATTCCACATTTTCCTCTTCTTCTTCCATTTTTTTTTCTCTTTGCTAATTCAAAAAAAAAAATTATCTCCTTCTCGTAAAGATCAAATTCAAGTGTGTATATATATATATATACTCAGAAATTGTGAGTTCTATTCAAGCAGCAGCAGCAGCTAGAAAGGGAAGTAATTGAGAAAAAGAGAGAGAGCAGAAGAAGAAGGCTTTTTTTTTTTTGGTTAGATTATCTAAAACACAGTAAATAGTACCGTCAAAAAAAAAACAACCGTCGTAGTTGCAACTAAATTACAGGTGATGGGATTATCTCCTGCAGATTGAGTCAGATTGATTCAATCTGCAGGAGATAATCCCATCACCTGTAGTTTAGTAACAATTACAATGGTTGTTTTTTTTTTAATGGCACTGTTTACTGTGTTTTAGATAATCGGTATAACCACAATTACAATCATATCAAATCAAACTATGTTTTCATTAGATTTATTTCTTTTGTGTCGTTTTGACTTTTTAGAACTGGTCGTCGTCATCGTGCTCCCTGTGCGAATTAGGGATTTTGTTCTGAGGTATATACATTTTAGACAAAAGAATGAAAGGTAGCAACAAACAAGTCGCATGAAGCTAATACTTAGGAACCTCTCCGGAATAAGAATACAATACAACAGCGCCAAAATTGTGCATATTAACCAGCTGAGGTGAAGTGCAATTCGTATATCTGGTTCATCCAGCCTATCCTTAAAACCACTCCATTTATCACGGGCACACAATTCATATTGTGATAATTTCGGTGCAAGAGACGAGTTTTGCATCTTCTTTTTATATTTTTATATATATATATATTTTTTTTCTTTTTAGCAGTTTTGTAACAATGTATAAAAATTATAAATTATAAGTATCTTTTCAGTCTTATAATCACATATATCCACGTTCATATTCATACTTTTTCTACAATAAAAAAAAAAAAAAAAAAAAAATGAAATAAAAAAGGGGGTGTTTTTACAATATAATTTTTTGAATTGTTTTATTTAGATTTTTCATTCAAAAAAACTTATATTTGTTGAACAGTTTATTTTGTATACTTTTAAACTATATAAATAGGTAAGATTGTAAATGATAAAAGTGGTGTAAAGTTAGGTGAGTGA
>SDBS01006659.1_pt1 | contig 11238 bp, 8 predicted proteins | sample 2277091 | NCBI WGS metagenome assembly SDBS01 (sample SAMN10404972, study PRJNA504765) | marine sediment metagenome | isolation source: marine sediment core GS10_PC15, 163 cmbsf | place: Arctic Ocean: Southern Knipovich Ridge | collected 2010 | reverse complement strand
ATTCGAGACGACGTGCTCATAGGTGCATACGCCGGTAGGCAGAATTTGCGGGATGTCGGAATCGGCGATGACTGGGAAACCGTAATTGATTGCGCCGGCGGCGGTGGCATACCATTCGTCGGTGACCTCGCCCAGCGCCATAACGAAGGCGAAGATTCTGTTTTTGTTGTAGAGCAGATTTCGCCGGAAATCTCCGGCCTGAACGCCTCCGAAGCTAAGTGCCGCCCGGCTTGCAAAACCGAGGGCGTATATTGCTGATGTGATTTCTCGTCCGAAAGGCACCAGCCGTGTTTCCCAGCCTAACTGTACGCCGCCTTCAATGAGCTGCTCGGCGAAAGTCGTGCCGTTATTGTGTGCAGACATAAAAACGTACAGATAACGTTCCTGGAGCTTACGGGCGATGTTTACCGCCGTTTCCACGTCCGGGGCGGCGCCGACTATTGCCGCAAAACCGGGTGCGGTACCATCTACAAACTGGATACCGCGTTCGCGGAGGATTATGTCGTCCGCCGCTCCGAGCCAAATGTCGTCCACCGGATTGGGACCGATTAGATACTTACAGGCCTCGATAATCTCCTCTGCAAAAAGCGTTGCCATACCGGCGTCCAAAGCCTGACCCAGATAAGGGAGCCACAAATCATCATTGACCGGCGGGGGCAATAAGCCCTTTATTTCCTGCATCACTTCGTTGAAATCGGCTAATTTTTCCACTGCTTTTCCGGTCATAGAGTAAATGATGGGCATGAAGTAACCGGTGTTTGGAAATTCGACTTTGCAATCTTCGCCTTTTTCGCTGATGGCCTGTGTTAATATATCTTCGGCCTGTTTGGCTATTTTATGAGCGCCACGTATGGCTGCTGATGCGATGATTTTTGACATAGAATAACCTACCTTTGTATTTAATATCCTGAATATACTGTATTACATTTTGCTTTTATATTGTTCTACTCTATAGATAACGCTCTGCGGTCTGCCATATCATAGAGCTTACGTTCTGTTTCTTTGTTGATGCCCAGTGCATCGCGTTTGCTTTCGATATGTTGGATTATCATTTCAGCGGCCTTTAGGGGGTCTGATTCGATGGCCCAGCGACCACCAAGGTCCTTTTCAATCCCTTCGAACAGATAATCACTAACGTTTTTGCTGCCTGAGATCGGCATTGTTTCTTTTGCGAAGACGACCAATAAACCGCTGGCCACAAAATATTGTCCGATGGCGAGGGCTTTTTCACTTACCGACTCAAGGCAAGCTCCAGCTACGGGCAGTTCGGAGAGATCGTCACCCAGACCACCCTCACGGACGAGCTCACTGCACGAGACTAACAACCTTGTGTTGTCAACACAACTGCCGCAAGTCAGCACTGGTGCCATGCCAACTGCTTCGCAAACCTCCCTCAATCCTGGTCCTGTTAAATCCAACGCTATTTTGGGATTTGTGAGTCCCTGTTTACCGCACGCAATAGTAGCACAACCGGTGGTCAGGACCAAAACATTTCGTTTGATTAGCTCCCTTACCAGGGTGGTATGTGTAAAGTCCTGCGGCATTTTAGGATTAGTGCAACCAACTATAGCCGCAATACCACGGATACGGCCGTTAATGATATTGTCGTTCAATGGTCGGAAGCTCGCGCGGAAACGCCCGCCCAACATATAGTTTATCGACTCAAAACTAAAGCCGCCTACGGCTGTGTTCTTCTCTTTCGGAATGTAAACCTCGCCACGATTCTTATAGTTATCAATAGCTATCGTCACTAACTCTTTGGCAGTGTCCAGCGCGTTTTTTTCATCTATTGAAACGTGTTCTACGCCAGGCATTTTCGCCTTGTCAGACGTAGTTATAAGCTTGGTGTGGTAGCATTTCGCCACCGTTGTCAATCCCTGCATTATGCACTGGACATCAACGGCCATCAGCTCAATAGCTCCGGTTGCGATGACGAGCTCCTGGTCGAGAAAATTGCCCGCGATTGGTATGCCGTGTCGCATTAGAAGTTCGTTGGCTGTGCAGCAGGTTCCTGCAACGTTTATTCCATTGGCTCCTACCTTCTTAGCTTTAGCCAGGAGTTCCTCATCCTGTGAAGCCACTGCTATCATTTCTGAGAGGATTGGCTCGTGCCCATGAACAATAATATTTACCTCATCTTCTTTGAGGACTCCTATATTTACTTCGCCTGTGCCCGGGTAAGGTGTGCCGAAGAGAACATCCTGCAGTTCAGTAGCCAACATTGCCCCGCCCCAGCCGTCCGCCAGAGCCACCCGACTGGCGTGCGTGAGGATATTCTTATAGTCCTGGTCCACACCCATAGTGCTGCGGTGAAGCGACTCTGTTACCTCCCGGTCAACTGCACGAGGGGTAACACCAAGCTTTTGCCAAATTTCCTGCCGAGGCGCCGGTGCTCGCCGGGCCATTAACTGGGTCCCCTCAGACTTGCCAAATTCAGCAAGAGCGATTTTGCCGACATCTATGGCAATCTCGTTTACTGAACGGTCTTTGATTTCCACACCAAACTCCTCGGCCAATTTGTACAGTTTCGTCGTGTCTTTCATTTGGTAATCTTTGGCTTGGCCTCTTGCGCTTGCGATAAACACTTCAGCTACGGTTCTGCCGTGGTCACTGTGGGCACTGACTCCTGCGGCGATTGCTCTTAGGAAATTTCGCGCTACAATAGTGTCCACATCTGCACCACAAACACCTAAGGGTGCCTTTTTGGTAATTCGGCATGGCCCCATGGCGCAAATCCGACAGCATATGCCTTGTTTTCCGAAGCCGCACTGTGGTGATTGCATTTCAAGCCTGTCCCAGGCGTTCTGCTGGCCTGCTTCGGCCATCCGGGCTATCATTTCCTGTGCCGCTTTGTCAATACTACGTTCTTTTGGGTCCATAAATGTTCCTCTATTCTAAAATTTAATACATTTATAACATTTTGTATTACGTCTCAAAATGGGAAAATGTTTTACATAATGGAAAATTCTCGCGTTGTCAATTATTGTTTTTTGACCTTTGAAGAAGATAAAGAAATAAGATCCACTAATTTGTTCTTTGCCTGTTTGAGCTGCTCCGTAACTTCGGCATCGGCTCCAAAGACGGCTTCGCGTCTGAGGTCAGCTTCCTGGAGAGACCGGCTGTACCGAAGAGTTCCTAACACCACTGTGTCTTTCAATTGCGACTTTATAACCTCTACTTGAGCCGACTCTGTAATCTTGTTAACAATTGTTCCAACACAATCAATACCTAATTCTTTGGCCATTTTGGCGATATTGTTGGCTGTTTCGATACTTCTGCTTCCCGGTTCAACAACGGCTACAAAGGCATCAATGCCTTGCACACTTGCTCTGCCCAAAAATTCAACACCGGCAGCCAAATCAACCAGGACCAGCTCCTGTCGTTGTAATATGGTATGACTCAGCAGTGCTTTTAAGAATGCCCCTTCCGGACAGGCACATCCTGCGCCACCATGAGTAATTGCTCCCAAGGTAAGCAATTTCAAGGTGCCGGCTGGCACTTTCAAGGTCCCTGCAGGCGGTTTCGAGGTGTTGGCGTCAAGCCAGTATTTTTCCGGCAGGTCGCTGACTTTAGGATTCAGCCTGAAGTATGTGCCCACTGCGTCTTTGCCGGTGCCTGTACGCTCGGCGATTAGCTGTTTCATCTTGATAAGCGGCTCCGGGCTTTGCTCAGAAGCTATGCCAAAGGCTGAAGCAAGGGTGGTATTGGGATCGGCATCGATTGCGAGAACGTCAAATCCGCTTTCGGCAAATAACTGGGCCCAAATTGCACAAACTGTGGTCTTTCCTACGCCCCCTTTGCCACCAATTGCTATTTTTGCGCCCTGCATTACAGATATAATAACGGCCTTTTTATAGGCCGTATGCTCTCCCATGTTTGAGAAAATAGATTCAATATACGTTTTAGGCCAACAAACTAACAGTTTTGTTATAAGCTGTCAAGCGTTTACATTGTAATATTTACAAATCGGGTGAAAGGTGTGATTTAACTGCTTTGTGTAGCGGCCTTTACTAATACCCCTACGGTCAGATTTGCAGCCGCTAACAGGGCGTCCAACGGTAGTTGAGAAGCTGCGGTTTGGTCGAAAAGTATCGAAGCTCGGGCGTCGAATTCCTCACAGCGGCGCCAAATCACTATGGTTAGCGGCAGCCGAGGCAGTACATACAACCGGATTGAGGCGTCGCCAAATTCACATCGTTCAGTGTCGAGCTGGGTCGAAACATGATGTAAAACTTCCGGACGGTTGCCAAAGGTTTGTTCTAACTTTTGAGTAGGAAGGCTATGCAGACCTCTGAAGAAGAATTGTCCGCCCGGTAAGGTTTCGGCTCCGACAAGTTTGTCGGTGAGCGGCATATCCCGGGCATTTATCAAATACGCAAGTATGCAAAGCTGTTCGAGAAACACCGCCGGTTTCTGTGGAGAACCGGACCGGGCGGAAAAGATATTTCTGTCCGAAAGATTGACCACATACTCAGCATTCAGAAGGGTAACAACGTACCGCTTGGGGTTACTCAGGTATTGGCACTTTGCTCGTTGTGCTGTTTTGGGGCCATCGAGCTTGTCAAGTTGTTCCCAAAGACCTTCGTGAGCCATTCGCTTTATACCTCTATGTGGTACGGGCATCCTGCCCGTAATTAACTCACGGCCTGGAAGGCCGTGCCACTTGTTTCCCAGTAACTTTACACATCGAATCAGCTTTTTTTGAATTCTTCATATTCAGCTATTGTATTGATGTTTACAAGCCAATCTGTGTCGTCCAGCTCTATATGCTTGACCGTGCACAGGGTGAATGCATCAATTATTTTACGTTTCCCTGATGAGAGTGCTTTGTTTATTGATTCAAGGGCAGTTTTGCGATAGATAGCAAAGAGCGGTTCGTATTTTTCCTCGCCAATGGCTGGAATAACTATATCTGCTTTGCTTTCAATAGCCTCGTTGAGCATCCTGTTTACACAGGCCATGTTTATTTTTGGGATATCGCAGGCAACTACAAAATTAAGTTCGTTGGCCGAGACCTCCAGAGCCGAAGCTATACCCATCAAAGGCCCCTGCTGGGGCACTTTATCCGGGACGACCTCGAAGCCAAGAAACGCAAACTTGTCCACTTCATTGGCACTTATAAGTATCTCATCGAAAGAACCTCGAAGCTGTTCGCAGATTACCTCTATCATAGATTTCCCTTTAATCGTCAGCATGCTTTTATCAAGGCCCATTCTGCTGCTGTCTCCGCCGGCCATAATTATAGCTGTCGCCTGCGTCTGTAAAATCCATCTGCCGTCTATAAGCTTTATCCTGTCGATGTCGAAATCAAAGCTGCTTCCGTCGGAGACTACAATTCTATCTGCATATTTTTTGAACTGTTTGGCTGATCTTTTCCAGGCTTTCAGGTTATGGTTCCTGACCATCAGGAAAAGTCCCGGTTCGATTCCCTGGCGCATTGAGTTTGATTCGCAAATTGAAACCGCATCAGGACCGATGATGTCCAGCAGGGCGGTTATACCCTCCGGAAGGTGTTCTCTTAAAACACGCAGCCAGAAAACACGGTTTGCACCGGCAGTTAGAAGTCTGGCTGTGTCTTTACCTGAGCTGCTGTCGGTCTCTTCCGTGATGCAATAGACGCCTTCCAGCGAAGAGCATACCCCGCAACCTTCGCCGCCGCGAGGGCATTGGCCGTCTTTGTCCTTTATAGTAGTAACCTTTATCCCTATGATATCGCAGTTTTTGCTGAATTTCCTCAGAAGTGCGCAGGCCAGTTCTGTCTTACCCACATTGCTTCCGGCAGAACCAATCATCAACATTCCATCAAGCTTGAACATTTTATTGATTCCCGCAAAGCGGGGTCCCCTCAACATACTTAACAGCGGAGGCCTTGAAACTTATGCACACGTTTTTCCCACAATGAAGATTCAATGTCTTCGCGGACTCAGCAGTTATTAGAGCTGCAACTTCCAGGCGATTGTCAATCGTTGTTTTTTGCATTTTTGCTTTTTTTCTGCTAATGTCAACTATGACTTCGACTCCAAGGCCGTCTCGTACAACATCCACAATCGTTCCCTCAAAGTTATTCCGGGCGCTTGTTGGGCTTATTATCGAGGAAGGATTTCGAATCGTAACATCTTCACTTCCAATACAGACGAAGCCGTTACCAGCGGGACTGTCGGTAAGGACTGAAACATCAAGGCCGTTGGTTCTAAACCACCTCAAACCTGCATCGTGAAATGGTTTTTCCAGTCGTCCCTTGAAGAAGTTTCTGATACCTATAAACCGAGCGATAAATTCGGATTTGGGGTGTTCAAAAATCTCCTCAGCCGTTCCTGTCTGTGCAATTGTTCCGGCTTCCATAACGGCGATGTGTGTACCCAAGGAAGCGGCTTCTGTGTAATCGTGTGTTACATGTATTATTGTTTGCCCATTTGCGTTAATCTTCCGTAAAAGAGTGCGCATCTGTGGTCGAGATTTTGCATCCAGTGAAGATATAGGTTCATCCAGAAGCAGGCACTGCGGCTCACTCGCTACTGCCCTGGCCAGAGAGACGCGCTGGGATTCTCCGCCTGAGAGAGTTTGGGGTTTGCGCTCCAGAAGGTAAGTAACTGCGAAATCTTCGGCGAGTTCGGCTACTCGCTTTGGGATTTGAGACTTTGCGCATACGGTCCGGAGGGGATATGCGATATTATCATAAACGGTCATATGCGGGAAAAGTGTGCTGTTCTGAAAAACCATGCCGATTTTTCTTTTCTGAATCTTTTCGTTGGTAATATCTTTTCCATCGAGAAATATTTGGCCGGCATCCGGGCGGATAAGACCTGCTATCGTCTCGAGCAATACGCTTTTGCCCACACCGGTTCTCCCTAACAAGATAAAATATTGGTCTTGTTGGACATCGAAGGATATGTCATTTATCCCGAAGCCCGGCAAGGCCTTGGAAATCCGTCTAACGCTGAGCATCTTCTTTGTTCCTTGCTAAAAACCGCAACGTAATAAAAAACGCCAGACAAACCGTTATGAAAAGAACCGCCACGGGCTGAGCGTATTTCAGACCAAAAGCCCCGAAGCGCTCATAGATTAATATGGGCGTAATCATTGGTTGATAAGCGATAATGAGTACCGCGCCGAACTCGCTCATCCCGCGTGCCCACATCAAAATCAAACCTGACAAAATTGGCCTGGCAGCCAAAGGAACCGAGATGGTCAAAAATACTCTTAAGGGACTTGCCCCGAGATTTAACGCAGCTTTTTCAAGGCGTTCAGGGACAGCAAGAAAGCCGTCCCGAGCAGAATTGATAAGATACGGAATGCTGACAAAAGCCATCGCCGCTATTATACCCGCACTGCTGCCAACGAAACTGAAACCCATTTTGGCTGCAGCTTTTCCCAAAAGGGTATTTCGAGACATGATACTCAGTAGAGCTAATCCCGCTGCTGAGTGAGGTATGACAATCGGAAGGTCGATAATACCGGTAACAAGTCCCTTGAACGGGAAATCTTTTCGCGCCAGCAGGAACGAAAAAGGAATAGCAGCAATAGCGAAAAGTCCTGTAGCCGCCATCGACGTCCACAATGTAAGCCAGATACTGCTTCGGACTTCATCGTCTTTTGCGGTCTCGGTAAGTTCCGGCAGTGAGCAGTTCACGAACATACTTATCAGCGGGGCAATAATAAAGAGCAACACAACACCTGCGAGTGCGGCAAACAACAGCGAAAGCGGCTCATATTTCGTATGTGGTATTTCGCTTTTCATTTTACGCTTCCCGGGAGCGCGAAGATTTTCAAAGACTCCGGTAGTTTATCATAAGTATCGCTCGGCGAAGGAATTACCAGGCTTTGCCCATTCTGTTCAAGAATTGCTCCGCCCGAATCGGTGTCGAGCAAAAAGGTTAAAAAAGCCAAAGCGAGTTTGCTGTTTGGCGCATTGTTCGGTATGGTAATGCCGTATATTATCGGCTCACCGACTTTAGTGATAAATGTCCTGGGTGTTTTACCTGTCAAGCGAACTGAAGCGGTTTTATATAAATCGGACAAAACGGCCTTCTTTAAATTAATTTCATCAGCCAGCACTAAATATTGAAGGTTGTGCTGCGAGGCAACACTTCTATATATGAAGATGTAATCAATCACACCTGTTTCCAGAAGGGCTAATAAATCAACTTCCTTTGGGCGGATGTATCGCTGGTCTTTTGCCGCCATTTTGTCAACAAGCCCCGGCCTGTTATAGAATTTTTCCGCGAGCATCATTGTGAGCACTGTCCTGTACCCACAGGGATCTGCATTTGGATCAGACCTGCCGAAAGCGACGTCTTTTTCCAGCAGAATATCGTACCAATTGTCTTTGTTGATGTGATTTGCCCGGTGGGCATTCTTGTCAAAAGCGATGACCATCTCATTACTTGCGAACTTTATATTCCAGTCGGCATATTCGGGAATCAGCAGCTTTTTAATTACCGTGTAATCCGATGATGCCATAATGTCACAGCGTCTGTTTAAGTCGGTGATTTTTCGCGCACACATTCGACTGCCTGCTGCTTCACGAATAATTTTAACCTTTGGATGATGGGTGTTGAATTCCTGGCATATCTGTTTCAAAGGAACTGCGAGACTGCCTGCGTGAAAGATAATTAACTGCTGTGACTCGTGACCCGGACGAGTGATGAGCCACGAGTCATTAGCTATTAACTGTAGCAGCCCCAGAAAGCCCAGAGCTATAAGAATTAAGCTGACCTTTACTGTTTTACTCACTCTACAAGTTTCCTTATATGTTTTTCATAGGCCTTTTCTCCTGATTGTTATGCAAAACAGCCGAGCTGACATTTACAGATTTTTATGTTGTGCTGATTGCAAATACGTCCAATTTCAATAATTTCCATCTCGAATTTATTTGCCAGCTCAAAAGCCTCGGCACACGTTAACCTCTTTTGGTCATCCGATTGTTGTCCACTGTAGACGGATTTAAGGACGGCATTAACTAATTCTTCTTTTTTATCCATCTGTGCTTCTCCAAAAAATCCTCCTCGGTTATGCACAACTTGACATATCGACAGGGAAGGAATTAAAACTTCTGATGGCTGTGATGTCAATATAAATTTTTCTTGCAGGGTTTTGGTAAATATCACTCCCAATCAAGTTTGAGAGAGTCGGCCTTGGTTTTTTCAACAATATAAAAAATCAAAAGGAGGTCTTGTGAAATGTATTATTTTGTATCTTACGAAGCTGCCTCTGTACAAACTTCCTGGAGTACATCTGACATTGGCATTGTGAAGAAGAATGTGCTTCCTTCGCCGGGGTTTGATTCGACCCAGATTCTGCCGTCATATAACTCGACAATTTTCTTTGCTACGGTAAGTCCGACGCCTGTGCCTTGAAAGTCGGGAGAGGTCGGCAATGCCTGGAATATTTTGAAGATTTTTTCGAAATGTTTTTCTTCGATACCAGGTCCGTTATCGGCGATGCTGAATTTCCAGAAGCCGTCCTGTTCGATGCAGCCGACTTTTATCCAGCCCTGTGGTTTGTCCATATACTTTATGGCGTTGCTGAGCAGATTCTGGAAAAGTTGCATAATGTGAGTTTCTTCACATTTAATTACAGGCAGTTCGTTTTCGATTGTAACTGTAATGTTTTCCGGCGGGACGACCATGTTGATAATTTCCGGGATAAAGTCATTGAGATTTACCTGCACCCGTTTTCCCTCTGCCCGGCCGGCTCTCGAATATTGAAGGGTACCTTCAATCAGGTTATACATTCGCTCGACACGCTCAAGAAGCAAATTCATTTGCTTATTGGCCTCGTCATTGAGCTTGTCCGCACAGTCGGATAATATCCAGTTGGCTAAGGTCTTAATCCCGCGCAGCGGAGCCTTCAAATCGTGCGAGACTATAGATGCAAATTCCTTTAATTCACAATTAACATTTTCCACTTTTCCGAGAAGTTCAACCTGTTTTTCCTCCGCATTTTTACGTTCGATGACCTCGCTCAGCATGCGTCCGATGCCGTTGATGAGGTTACGTTCCTCTTTAAGAAACGGTCCTTCGTCCAGCGTAGGGCATTCTTTAAGGTAATAAAGCTCTACCACCCCAGCTTCCCTGCCAGATACTTTAATATTCGCCGACTGCTTCCACTTGGTTTGCTTGAAGTTAGCTGTCTTAAACTCTCGATCCTCAAAAACTACCCGAGCACAGGTAGTCTCAGGATAATGCCAGCCCGGAGGTATCAGTTCTACCATGTCCTGGAAAATTTCCTCTAATGTTTTATCACTCTGCTCGTTAAGTCGGGACAGCTCGTAGAGTAAATTGAGCTCTTTTATCCTTTCTTCCATGTTGTGGATCAGTTTGCGTTGTTGCTCTTGGCTGGCGAGCAACTGTTGATTACTGGCATCCAACTGTTGATTACTGGCGTCCAATTGCTGGTTGGCTGCCTTTAGTTTTTCTGCTGATTTTACTTGTGCCGCTAATTCTACTTTTCTTTTCTGAACTCGGTAGAATCCAGCGCCTGTACCAATGAAGAGCAGGATTACCAATCCAGCTCCTAAGAAAATACTCCTCGAATGGGCTTTAATGGGACTTGAAATTTCGTCATAGCCTATCGACACCCCTATCGACCATAATTCATTTCCAGCTCTGACAGGGGCAAAAGCGATCAGTTTCCTGACAAGCTGGGGCTTTTCATCCAGCCACCATGCCGAGTGGTAGCTTCCAACGCCTGCTTCGCCGCGGGTCATTTTTTCAACAATGTTTTCCAGCTCGAACCAATCATAATCCGGGAAAGCAGATTTTCTTGTCGCAATTATATCTTTGCCGATATGTTCCGGATTAGGGTGCGACATCATTAGTCCGTTGTCATCATCTATCATCCAGGCATATCCTTTTTGGCCGACCTTGCTGTCATTCAGACAATCGCGCATCGTCTCCGAATGGATTAGGGCACGCAATATGCCGATGAATTCCTCATCCTTGAATACGGGGACACAAACGGAAATGGCTTTGTGTCCGGAATTTGTTTCGAATAATTCACTTACATAAAGCTGGTGGTTCTTTATAACGGCCTTGACACCTAATTTTTGTGAATAGTCAGCGCCTTTCTTATCTTCTTTGCAGGGTATTCTGCATTTTACGATTCCGTTGATATCGATTGCGTATATAGCATTGACTCTACCTGCAAAATGGTCATACATAATTTTCCCCTGCTCATACTCCTCTGTGCTTGAAATATTCTTCAGCGTATGCTCATGAACATGGGCTAAGTCATTCT
>SDBS01006658.1_pt1 | contig 11238 bp, 8 predicted proteins | sample 2277091 | NCBI WGS metagenome assembly SDBS01 (sample SAMN10404972, study PRJNA504765) | marine sediment metagenome | isolation source: marine sediment core GS10_PC15, 163 cmbsf | place: Arctic Ocean: Southern Knipovich Ridge | collected 2010 | reverse complement strand
TTATCTTCCCTAAACCAAAGAAGAACTGAGGAAATCGTATAAAGACTTCCCCACGGTGATGGATTTATTCATCAGGGCACTATTTAATGGAACACATCTATGAAAGGAGAATTCTGTGGCTATAAAAGTTCAACTGAAGAGGGGGCGTATTCTAGTCGGTGACCAAGAGACATCGTTGTTAAGCGGTGCGATTCACTATTGGAGGCTCAATCCTAATAGTTGGGAAAAGATACTAAATTCCATAAGAGATATGGGTTTGGAGACGATCGAAACCTACATTCCATGGGAATTCCATGAGATTGAAAAAGATGTCTTCGATTTTAAGGGGGAGACTGATTCCAGACGAGATTTGGTTGGATTTTTGGAACTAACAAAAGAAATGGGTTTCTGGTTGATCGCACGACCAGGCCCCTATATCTATGCAGAGTGGGTTAATATGGGTGTGCCGACCGATGTGGCAGCTTATCATCGGCTGCACGAGTACTTTATCTCTAGAGCACAGAACTATTTGCGGGCTGTTTGCGAGGTATTGGTGCCCTTTCAGGCATCTCAAGGGGGACATATCACCATGCTTCAGGCAGATAACGAGAGCGATCCATTTGAATACTGCTATGAGGAGCAGCTTGGTCTTGGAAAGCAACCCGGGATGTTCCATGAATATTTGCGAGCGAAGTATGACAGCATTGACGAACTCAACCAACGCTGGGATTCCAGCTATTCCTCGTTCGAAAACGCCAAGGCGGTGATGAGCCCTGTGGAGCTCACCCCGGAGTACAACGTCCGCTATTTGGATTTTATCCATTTTCGGGCGGATTACATCAACAAGTGTGTAGATTTCTACGCCAAGGAGCTGCGCAGGAATGGCATAGATGTACCAATGCTCCACAACACGTATGACATCTTCAGTGTGCAAGATTTCGAAGGGCTTAACGAGGTAGTGGATTTGGTAGGTGTGGACGCGTATCCGTCCGACCAATTTGAGCCGAGTGCAGCCGCTACTGGAGATATCATCATCAGTTATAGACGATTGCAAGATGCTTTTCGCTACCTGCGAACCTTCTCAGAAACGGCATATATCGCAGAATATGAATCTGGCATCGGTCATGGGCTACATTATTACACAGGGGTCCTCTTTCCAAATCAATATACTTTGATGTTTATGGCGGCGGTTCAAGCAGGGATCCACGCTTGGAATTGGTTTATGCTTGTGCATCGCGATAATTGGATGATGTGTCCAATTAATGAATGGGGCAGGAAAAATAGGGAACTCTTTCGTATCTTCTCAGAGAATGTGCAGATGTACGAACGAATGAAGGTGCCGGATCTGGAGAAAATGACCAACACGAGTGCCCTTTTCTATCTCGATCACCAAGTGTTTGATGACTCGCACAATGACCTCACTTTAGCTGCGATTTATGAATCGGGAATAGATTTTGAGTATTACAACCTGGAAACTGGGCATGTGAAAAAGCCACTTCTCTTCTATGCGGGATCGAACTGGATGCCGATTGAATATCAGGAGAAATTAGCCGCGTATGTAGAGGAGGGGGGCCATCTTGTATTCTTCAACACGCAACTTCTTTATGATGAGAATTGGAAGAAGGCAAACCCTTTGAACCTGGTGCTTCCTCAAGGTGTGACGAACAAGCCTTTCCTTGACCATTTAGCTACAGAAACCGAAGTTGATCTGGGGGGTTATAAGACTCGGACTCGAGCACCTTTCTTTGTCTACGATGGTGGCACACCTGGTGTGCCCATCTATGGTACACGCGTCGATGCGGATATTCGCGATACTGATTTGGAAGAGAATCAATACCTGCGAAGTTTAGTGATTGGCCGTCGCTATCAAGTTGGATATCGCGAACAAAGAGGTAAAGGGTCCATCACTGTAGTAGGAGTTCATCCCACAGCATCACTGGTGAAGGCAATCCATCATTACTTGGGTGTACCGATCAATATTGATTCTCGCCATAAAGGCATAAAATCAGCGATCTTTAGGCGCGATGATGTTTACTATGCGGTTCTGGTAAACCTGGAGAACCTCCCTGTGCAAACAATGCTAGATATTGCTCCGGATTTACTGTCAGATGGTGATTACAAGGCGGTGAGCTTGAGAGAGTCAATTTCACTGGATGACCGTCAATTGAACCAAGGTCGATTGTATGTTGAAATGCCGAGGAAAGACGGTACAGTAATTGAAATTCGCAAGGGATAGTAAAAGAGCTTGGTAATGCGTCTATGAACCAGCAAGCGATCGGATCCTTATCGAGGATGGCGACATAAATCCTCGTTATATAAGAGGATTATTGAAAGTTGCTTGCATCATGAAATCGCTTGTGACTCTAGCAGACATAATCACGCAAGCCCAAGGTTGACGTAAACTATCGATCATAGCGACTAAGCGTTGTGAACACCAGAATTAGCTCTGTTGTAAGAGTTTATGCAGACGAAGGATGTCTTCAGTAAATATCTGCTATCACCGACGTTTATCAAGGAGGGCTGATGGTTGTTGAAAAAGTCCGTTACACAGAGCTGTTACCTAACGAGTTCCGGAAACGACTTGCAGATAAGCCAATCGCATACCTCCCGTTGGGAACGCTAGAATGGCATGGCGAGCATCTTCCCTTGGGATCAGACGCAATCATAAGCGAGGGTTTGATGGTGGAGGCAGCTCGCCGCTTGGGAGGGATCGTTTTACCTTCTATTCACTTGGGTCCGGACAGGTCGATCATGACGAAGGAACATGGCCAATTGCAAGGAATGGATTTTGTAGCTTCTTCTTCACCCAACCGACAGCTGGATGGGAATTGTTACTGGGTCTCAGATGAGTTTTTCAACTCATTGATTGACGTCATCCTTGAACAGATCCGACGTACAGGTTTCAAGGCTGTGTTCGCTGATGGACATGGCCCTTCCCGGACCTCATGGGTACAGCAGATTGAGGATCGTGGAGCCAGGTTTGGATTAAAGCTCTTTGGGGTCGAGGAAACTGCTGATTTAGGATGGAAGAGTCAGGTAGATCATGCAGCGAAAAACGAAACATCACTCGTGATGGCGCTAAAGCCAGAGCTTGTCGACTTGACCATGCTGCCGACGGATCGCTCCATCTGGCCTGTTGCAGTAGATGGAGAAGATCCGCGCGGCTCGAGTTCCGAGCATGGTCAAACCTGCATCGAGTTGTCGATCGGAATCCTTGAAAGAATGTTTAATGAAGCGAAACTATGACTGACTCATATCCATGCTTGTGGAAGTTCTAATATGTGTACGCTCTTTCAATAGAACTTCTCTGATACGAATCGGTAAACTGTCCCTAGAACAGGGTTTGTGATAATTATCATATGAGAGATTGGATACTCAAAAAAGGAGTGTTGTATGTTCAACAATGAACTTTTCACCAACTATTTTGAGATGGTTTATGCTGGTTTCGTTACCTTTGGCAAAGCACCTCCAGCGAAGTACGTCGGGTTGGAAAAAGCAGATGTAGCAGTCTTTGGAATACCCTGGGATGCCACAGCGACATTGCGAGCTGGAGCACGACTCGGACCACGAGGAATACGTGAACAATCCATCTGGTTTCATGAGGTGTGGAACCCCCAGGAGACACCGCTAATCGGTTTTGGACCGCCGCGCACCCGAGCAAGGGAGAGAATTAATCTGGTCGATTGTGGTGATGTTACGATCTGGCCCGGTGATGTTTTTAAAACAAGTGAGTCAATTCGAAAAGCGACTGCAAATGTAGCTTCACAAGCCTTTCCCTTAATGCTCGGGGGAGATCACTATGTGACGTTCCCAACCTACCAGGGTGTGTGTGATGCCCATCCAGACTTGCGAATTGGGTTTGTCCATATTGATGCCCACTGCGACCTGATCGATTCTGACGCCATCTACGGAACACATTGGAGTGGGACACCAATCCGACGATCTTTGGATCATTCGGGGCTTGACCCTCGCGGAGTAGCTCAAATCGGCTTGCGTGGCTTTATCGGCCAAAAGGAGAGAGATTTCCAACTAGAAAATGGAGTGACAGTGATTGACATGATCGAGTTACGCGAAATTGGACCTCAGCAAGCTGTCAGTAAAGCTCTAGATAGAATTCGAGAACATTGCGATCGGATCTACCTAACGGTGGATATTGACTCGGTGGATCCATCCTGCGCAACGGGTTGCTCAACGCCCGTGCCAGGAGGGATCTATGGAGATGAATTAATCGCTCTCCTTAGGAGTTTAGGCCAGCATCGAGAAATCATAGCTATGGATTTGGTCGAGGTTGCTCCGACCCTCGATCCCTCAAATCAAACTACTCTCCTCGCCGCACACGCTCTCTTTGGATTTTTGGAAGAGCGATTTCTTCTTGAACCCAGCACTATCAGTTAGTCGAAATCATAACTCAGAGAGAGACTTTGTAGTTGTTGTTTCACACAGGAGGAAACATGAACATTGAATGGCGAGAGATAGAGCTCCCCGAGTTTGAAGTGCCAGAGGAACGCCCAACGATACCAGAAGAGGTATTTGAAAAGCGGTGCATGAGTGCTTACGCGAACTCTAAAGCCGATTGGCTAGTGGTATATGGGGACCGCGAGCATTCAGCTAATCTAACTTATTTAACGAATTTTGATCCCCGTTTTGAGGAGGCGATACTTCTTTTGGGACCTGAGGATCGACGGATTCTGCTTGTCGGTAATGAAGGTATAGGATACGCAAGCATGGCCGGACTAAATCTTGAGATGGTGCTTTGCCAATCACTAAGTTTGATGGGGCAAGATCGGACAAAGACACCTTCATTGATAGATGTACTTAAGGAATCTGGAATAGGATCAGGACATAACGTAGGTTTAATTGGCTGGAAGTACCTTGAACCGGATGAGCGTTCAGATGACTTTGTAGGTTTTTTCGCACCAGCGATATTGGTGGATGCCCTTCGAACTCTAGTAGGCGACCCCTCAGGAGTGTTGGACGCCACTTGGGTTCTGATGCATGCCACCAAGGGGCTGCGTGCAACAAATGAAGTCGAACAAATTGCAGCCTTCGAATGGGCGGCCGCGCGTTCTACTCGGGCAATCCAGAATGTTGTGCGATCCGTTCGCCCAGGATTGACGGAACTACAGGCTGCTGCCAACATGCGGTTTTCCGGCGAACCTTTATCAGCACATGTCATGTTTGCCTCTGGCCGTGATGCTATCGTAGGATTGAGGAGCCCGACAGCCCGAATCATCCAACGTGGAGATGGTGCTACAACTGCGATTGGCTACTGGGGTGGGTTGGGGTGCCGCGCCGGGCTTATTGAAGAAGCGGAGCCAGAATTTTTGGAAATATTAGCAATGCCGTACTATCGAGGTATTGTGACCTGGTATCAGACCGTACGTCTGGGAATCCAAGGATCGGAGATCTACCAATCGATTGTTGAAGTTCTTGCGAAGGGGAACTTGAAATCTCTATTAAATCCTGGGCACATAACAAGTTTCGACGAGTGGGTCAACACGCCCATTCGACCTGGCAGCGTTGACCCGATACACTCTGGAATGGCTTTCCAGTGCGACATTATACCGACACCATTGCCTCCAGGTTGGGCGGTGAATTGCGAGGACCCGCTAGTATTCGCCGATGAAGAGCTGCGTGGCCAGCTTCAGGATCGATATCCAAAAATCTGGGCGCGGATATCACAACGCCGGACTTTCATGTCAGAGCAATTGGGAATTGAAATAGCTGAGGAGGTTTTGCCATTATCATCGATTCCTGCTTACTTTCCGCCGCTCTGGCTCTCCCCGTCGAAAGCGTTGGCTTTAGCCTAGCATAAGATCGTCAAGAATTAAGGTTTCGACAAAATGACTTGTGGGTCACATCAAAGAACCGAGGGATGGTTTTGTCCATATCTTTTGCTCTACGAAGGTATGTTCAGGAAAGTTCGTGGTACGGGTTAAGCGATGATGGTTAGAGGGGCGGCGGAGAAAAAGCCCAACTAAAGCCTCCAAGTTATCCTGGTAAGCTTTCATTGCTCTTGGATACTGGACCGAGTATCTCTCCGGTAGGTCCTGGGTGACTATCTCAGCCACCTTGCGGGTAATAGCCTAGTAAGCCAGAATCATCAAGTATCTGATTTACTCGTTCCCTTCTATGCTCAGAGGAGATCAACGTGCATGTAGTCAAGCCATGCATCTTGAGCCATTTCCTGCCATGTTTGTAGTTGCGCTTCTATTCTGCCCTTGTCGGTGAGTATGAAATGACCATGGCATAATATGTCTATATCCATTTTTTGTAATTTATCAATAGATTTCTTTGTGTCCTCTATTGAGGAAAACCAACTGTCAGAATGTGCTCCACCGATATCTCCGACAAAACAGACTTGTTTACCACTAATGGCACCAAAGAAAGCGGTGTTATCCGGACAATGACCGGGCAGATTTATTACCTTGAGGCTTACTTCTCCTAGTTTGATAGTTTGGCCATCTAGCACAGTTTCATCAACGGAATATCTGGGGAATGATTTCCGATAGACATAACTTGCTGTCCATTTATCATCGCCTTCTTCGATCGGTTTTCTTCCCAATTCGTGGATTATGACCTTTGTCCCAAACCTCTTCTTGAAGTAATGGGCTGCTGCTGAATGATCGTAATGGCAATGCGTAAGTATGATAGTTAATATATCTTTCGGATTAACATCCAGTTCGCTAATATTTTCCACGATAGACGGGAAACCTATTTCAGTTCCACAATCGATCAAATATGATCCTTCGGAACCTTTTATTAGGTAACTAGCTCCATCCCATGGATGTGAAGTCCCCAGGCCTCCAACAAGATAAAGACTGTCCACTATTTTAGTGGGCTGCTCCTTTGCTCTAACTTCAACTCCTTCGCCAGTGTCTCTGAAAAATACTTCGTTATCAGTATGAAGGCCGTATTTCTTTCTTAGATGCGACGGTATTTTGATGCATCCATGCTCGTCAATTTTCGTTAGCAATTCAATTTCTTTTTCGGCTCCCATTATTGACGCTCCGCTTCTTATAAATATTTTGATTTTGCCCGCGTGAAGAAGTTGTAGCGGTGTTCGTTTTGATCAATATTTTCCAAGGGCTATCCCTTCAACGAACCGAATAGCGCTCCTTGGATGAAGTAACGTTGGAAGAAGAGGAAGAGAATAATCAGGGGTAAGGTTGACAATAAGGAGCCGGCCGCCATGCTTGCATAATCGGCATAAATGGCGTTCCTAAAAAGAGCCAATGCTAAGGGAGCTGTTGTCATGCTGTTCTCATTGAGTGAGATAAGGGGCCATAGATAGTCATTCCAGGATTGAAGGAACATGAGAATGGCCAACGCTCCCAGAGCAGGCTTGGAGACGGGGATCACCACTTTATAGTAGATTTGGAATTCTGAGGCGCCGTCCATACGCGCAGCATCCAACAATTCGCTAGGGAGATCCATTAGGGCTTGGCGCATGAGAAAGATGGCCCAGGGACTGGCCGCGAAGGGCAGGATCACTGACTGATAGCTGTTGATCCAGCCGATCTTTGCCATGATAAGAAAGAGGGGCACCAGGGCGATCTCGAATGGCAGAATCATGGTTGCTATCATAACGCCGAAGAGCAGTTTGCGTCCTGGGAACTCGAGCTTGGCAAAGGCATACCCACCCAATGAGCAGAGGAATACACTGAGGACCGTGAAACATACCGCTATAAATAGGCTATTAAACATGTTACGGGCGAAATCAGTTTCGGTTAGCAGGAATCTAAAGTTCTCAAGTGTTGGCTCCAGTGGAAATAGATCAGGCGGGAATTTGAATAAATCCTCTTTGGGTTTGAAAGCAGAAATGAACATCCAATAGAAAGGGAAGAAGGAAATGACAGCACCAACCAGCAATAGAAAATAAACCGAGATTTTCTTCCAGAGGGAACTCCGTTCTACAGTTACACTCATTCTTCACGCGCTATGAGTCGCCAAGCGACAAATGAAACCCCGGCTATTAACACAAAAATCGCCACTCCAATGGTTGAGGCATATCCGAATTTGCGGAATTCAAAAGCCTGACGGTAGAGATACATAACCATCGTTAGGCTCGATTGAGCAGGGCCACCTCTTGTCAGGAGGGCCGGCTCGGCGAATAAACGCAGGCCTTCAATCGTGCTCAGCATAAATATGAAAATTAGGACCGGCCGTAAATGGGGAAGCGTAATGTAACGGAAAAGTGTCCAGCCGCTGGCCCCATCCACTTTGGCGGCGTCATACACTTCCAAGGGAATCGACTGGAGCCCAGCAAGCACAATAACCATATTCCAGCCCGTCCATCGCCAGATTGCCAATAAGGAAACGGATAACTTTGAAACCTCTTGGGTCGTGATCCAACCTATCTTGTCGATCCCCACGAGATTAAGAAGGTAGTTCAGAAAGCCATATTCGGTATCGAATATGAGCACAAAAACGATAGACACTACTACTGCTGAGAGGATGATGGGTGAGAAATATACAGCACGCCACACCCCTCGAAATCGGAGGAAGGTGCTATTGAGCGCCACGGCGAGGATCACCGCTAGGATCCACTGGGGCACGTTACTTAGTACCATTATGTAGATGGAGTTTATGATTGATTTAATAAAAAGTGGATCCCTCAGTAGACGTACGTAGTTACTGCCTCCGGCAAAACTGTAGATGCCAAAACCTTCCCACTTGTGAAAACTCAGAAAAACCGAGCGGAGGGCGGGGTAGAGGAGAAAAGCAATGAACAGTATGAAGAAGGGGGAGATGAAAAGATAGGCGTGACGTACCTTATACGCCGCTTTCAAAGTGGCTCTCAGGCGAAGCATCCTCGAGCCATCGGATGAATTGACATCGTTGCGAATGGCATTCATGACATAGATTTCTTTTCTTTCGAGCTCGAATTCAGGCTACAAGGAAGTAGGGGCTCCGGATGACGTCTCCCGGAGCCCCTTAGATCAGGCAAAGCGGCCTATTCTATGGCCTTGATCTCCTCAGCAGCTGCCTTAATGCCAGTTTCAGCATCCTCGGCACCTGTCAGGATGAGAAAGAGGTGATCGTTGACGATGGTCTCAGCCTCGTCCATTTGCTTAGTGTAATAGTAGGGTCCTACTTGCGGATTTAGATCAGCGAATAGACGACCAATAGGCTGATCCCCGAAGTAAGGATCCGGCACGTCAAAGGCTTCATTCGAGAACATCGGCAAGTATCCCGGCCAAATGCCGGTGGCATCGTAGATTGCATTGTTGCCCTCCAAGGTAAGTAGGCAATACTCTGCAAACAACCAAGCCAGCTCCTGGTTTTCGGACTGGGTTGGGATGATGAGCGAAGACCCACCCAAATAGCTAACTGTTGGATCGCCCTCATTGAAGACAGGCAGGGGCGCCGCACTCCACAAGCCTTCCTGTTCCGGAGCTTGGTCCTTCATCATGCCCACCATCCAAGTGGCCGCAACCATTGAGGCTACCCTGTCATCTTTTAGAGCTGACCACCAGGATGGGCCTTCAAAGTACTGTACGCCAGTGAGTGCTGCACCCTGAGCGACAGCATCAGCCATCCATTGTGCAGCTTGGATCGACTTTTCATCGCCAAGTAGGACATTGCCGTCTTTGTCGAAGTAGCCGGAGCCGACCTGGGCCAGCAGGGTCCGATACCAGTAGAAGGCGGGGGCCGTCGTAGGATCAATGGCCAGCAAAAAGCGATCACCAGTGGCGGCGATTTTTGGACCCAGTACATCTATATACTCAGCCCAGGTCTCTGGGATCTCGGTGATGCCTGCCTCTTCAAACAGGTCGGAACGGTAAAGCAGCACGGCAGGGGGCAGATCCCACGGCACGCCCCAAATCTTGCCATCGTACTCAACCTCGATAAACTTGGCTGAAGCGATCGTATCTCGATAGGGTTCCACTTTGTCGGTCAGGTCAACCACCCCCGGCCCAGCGAAAGTGGGCATGAAGTAGCCCTCAACAATGCTGAGATCCGGAGCACCGGTCCCCGCTTCGATGGCTGTGGCCAGCTTGGTGTGGATATCACCCCATGGGACGCTGACTACCTCAAACTCAGTGTCGGGATACGTCTCTTGGAAGCCAGGGATACATGATTCAAAAGCTACATCGGGTAAATCCCAAGCCCAAATAGTAAGAGAGCCTGAAAGCCCTGCATCTGGTGCGACAGTAGGCGTCGCGGCCGACGAACAGGCAGCCACAATCAGCATAAAAGTGACTGAAAATCCTAGAACACGCGCAAAGTTTATTCTGTTAGACATCTTCCTAACATCCTCCTTTTATTTGGCAATCGTACTTACATAGCTGCAATAATTTTCACTTTATCCTTCTGGTACCCTCCTCTCCTCATCTGCTTTCAACCCTCAGATAGAAAGAAATATGGGGACTGTAATTTAGAAAGTTATAACAGGTATAGATTCCAGGATTGCGTTCCACCCAGGCCTCTTGCTGATCATTATCTGGATCACGATCTTTGATTGAACGAAGCACAGTGCACAAGCGAAATGAAGCAAATCACATATTGAAGCGGTTGGAATAATTGGTTCCGGATTATAGAATTCTCTCATCAGGAGATTAGCTTCGCTCGAACCAGGATAAAGTGCTTTCGACAGACAGATTATTTTTGAGAAGGAGTAAAAGACATCTTTTTGGTGGGTTTCTAAGGCAACATGCCACCCATTTCAGAAAACTATTAGTTTGTATCGTACATCAACTATTTAGTACATAATATAGACATTAGGATACAATGTCAAGCTAATGTAAATTTCGTCTGATGTCTAATGTAGCAATACTTTCAAAAGAACGGCTTCAAAGAAGGCTTTCTTGAAAGAGCGATAATGATCATAACGGAAGATAAGCACTGCAAGATGCTCATGGAGCTGAGGATGGGTATCACATAAGTTCTCAGTGTAGTCAGTTGAATTGCAACGACATAAGTGATGCTAAAATCCGCTTCAGGATTCCCATACGAGGAGTATATGGAAGGTCAATTTGGAGTTTGCATATTCAATGCTCACTGATGGCCTCGAACAACCAGGAACTAACATGTGGCTCTCGGTTATCACGTAGGAGTTTTAAGAATTGCCATTGCTAGTAAATCTGTTGGATAGGGGGTCCACAATAGACAGATAGCCATAGCTTGCATGTGCTGGACTTCACGAGTTGAGAGAATTGATTCTCATAATATTTAAGAGTTTATATAAATGTTGATTTTTTAGTTGGGTGCATCATTTTCTACGTCACTAGGTACAAATCTTGTGATGTGCATTTG
>SDBS01006657.1_pt1 | contig 11238 bp, 11 predicted proteins | sample 2277091 | NCBI WGS metagenome assembly SDBS01 (sample SAMN10404972, study PRJNA504765) | marine sediment metagenome | isolation source: marine sediment core GS10_PC15, 163 cmbsf | place: Arctic Ocean: Southern Knipovich Ridge | collected 2010 | reverse complement strand
CTTTCCGCCATCAAGTCGCAAAATCGACTGCCGTCGCGCGGGCTGAGGTACCGCAGGTAATACCAGCAGCTACCGGCCCACTGCGGCATGGTGTTGGTCTCGCGGCGGTAGCTCTTGCCGTCTCGCTGCACCTCGACCCAGTCGGCCCTGCGAGCCAGCGGTGTCTCGGGCAGCTCGCTGCTGTCGGGGGCAAGAGCTTTCGGGGTGAAATCCTCGATCTCCGGCAAGAGAACGGGCAGTTCCTGATCCTTCAATCCCACCAGTTCGCCGTCGGGGCCGTGCAGAATCGGGAACGGCTCGCCCCAGTAGTGCTGGCGGCTGAAGAGCCAGTCGCGCAGCCTATAGTTGACCGCGAATCGCCCCAGCCCCTGCCGCTCCAAACCGACGTTGATCTTCTTCTTGGCCTGGTCGGTCGCCAGACCGTTGATCTGACAATCGGCCGGCGTTTCGCCCCGCTGGCCGCCGCGCGGTGGCGAACTGACGTTTTCCCCCTCGCCCACGAACGCCTCGATGAAGATCCCCGGATCGTCCAGGTACACAGGCCTGGCGACCTGGGTCAGCCAGCTCTTGTCCCCGTCCAGCAGGGCTTGGGCGCTTTGGGCGGTAATCCCCGCGATGGTGCCGGCGGCGAAACCGGCTGAACGCAGCAGGTTCTCCGCCATCTGTTCCTTGTCCCGGCTGCGGCAGTAATCGACGTCAAGACCGTTGGCTACTATCTGTTGGTGGATCCAGTCGTCAGGCGGCATGACCACGGCGACGATGGGCAGCTCGTAACGCTTGGCAAACTCGAAGTCCCGCTCGTCGTGCGCCGGCACTGCCATTATGGCGCCCGTGCCGTAACCTATCATGACGTACTCGGCTACCCAGATCGGAATGCGCTGGCGATTCACGGGATTAACGGCATAGGCGCCGGTGAAGACGCCGGTTTTCTCCTTCGCCAGATCGGTGCGGTCAAGCTCGCTCTTTCGCTCAGCCGCGCCCACGTAGCGCCGAACCTCGTCGCGATATTCGCCGGTGGTGATCTTTTCAACCAGCGGATGCTCGGGCGCCAGGACCATGTACGTAGCGCCGAACAAAGTGTCGGGGCGGGTGGTAAAGACGCGAATGACGTACGGCGAGGGCTGAGCGGGCAAACCGCTCTCGGCCCGTTCGGCAAACCACTCGTCCGTCGAGCCCGGGGCCTCCGCCCACACGGTGCGGGCCTCGGCCAGAGGAAAATCGACAGCGGCACCTTCGCTGCGCCCGATCCAGTTGCGCTGCATGATCTTGATCGATTCCGGCCAATCCAGTTGGGCCAGGTCGTCAAGCAACCGCTGAGCGTACTTGGTTATTCCCAGCAACCACTGCTTTAGGGGGCGCCGATAGACCGGATGGTTACCGCGCTCGCTCAGACCGCCGTTGGTAACCTCCTCATTGGCCAGGACCGTCCCCAAGGCCGGACACCAGTTGACCGGCGCCTCGGCAATGTACGCCAGCCGGTGGCTATCGACGTACCTGCCAACCGCCCGCTCGCCCTCGGCCCGCACCTGTTCGGGTACCGATAGCTCCCCTATCGGCCGAGCCCGCCCGCGATATTCACCCCCGTCCTCGTCGGTCCAGACGAACTGGTCGTCGTACCAACTGTTGAACATCTCCATGAAAATCCATTGCGTCCAGCGATAGTAATCCGGGTCGGTCGTCGCCAGCTCGCGGTCCCAGTCGTAGCTGAAACCCAACGCCTTTATCTGCCTGCGAATGTTGTTAATGTTGCGTTCGGTGGTGATCCGCGGATGCACGCCGTGCTCTACAGCATACTGCCCAGCCGGCAGCCCAAAGGCGTCGTAGCCCATGGGATGTAGCACGTTGAACCCCTTCATCCGCTTATAGCGGGCGATGATGTCGGTGGCTGTATAGCCCTCGGGGTGACCCACGTGCAGCCCCGCACCCGACGGATAGGGAAACATATCCAGGATGTAGAACTTGGGCTTGTCGGCTGCGAAGTCCGCATCACCGGGGTTGGCGCTGCGAAACGTCTTGTTCTGTTCCCAAAACTGCTGCCATTTCGCCTCGATGGCGGTGAAGTCATAACTGCCGGACATATTGAGGGTCCTTCGCCTGTCAGGGCCTACTACCATAGCTCACGAAACCATATAGGTTACTGGATGCTTTGCCCGGGAGCAATTGCACCGGTCCACGCGACGAGACGCATCTCACCGCGATAGCGCGGCACGAATCCGCGGCAGGACGTGCATGAGCGACTCGCGCTGGGCCGTCCAGGTGCCCACCAACATGGCATCGTGCGGCGCCAGCAGGAGGGTATCGCCCAACTGCGAGGTGGGCGCGGCGCCTTCGACGGCACGGGCGTAGCGCCGGTACGCCTGCCGGGCGTCGTTCGCTGTCGGATATCGCACCACCCATACGTAGTTGGGCCCTGCCAGGCCCGGCTGGGCGTAGGCAGTCACCAGCAAAGTGGTGTCCTTGTCCAGCCCCAGCAGACGATCGATCAACGCCGGATCGGCGACGGGCACCTCAGCAGCCGCCGGCAAGGTCAGCGAACGGGCGGACCGCACCAGCCACTGCTGCCCGGGCATCCGAGCCTCATTCGGCAACCCCAGCACCCAGGCGGGCAGCGAGCCGGCAGGCATCTCGAACACGATCTTGGCCAGCAGGTCGGCCAAAGCCCGGCGCAAAGCCGGATCGCCGGTGACGAAGCTGTAGACGTGCACGTAGTAGTTGCCCTTCCAGCAATGCAGGTGATAGCCCATGGCTGTATCCACGCGGGTCAGTTGGCCGACCGCAAGTGTCTCGGAGCTGGTGCTATGAACCGACAGAACGCCGAACGCATCCTGGGGGCTATAAGTCTCCAGCAGCTCGACGTATGCCAACTGCCCCTGCTGGTCACGATAGACACATGAAGCACCGCGCTTGAGGCGGAAGTATTCCAGTGACGCCGCCTGATCACCCAGCAGCTCGTCAAGCTCGCCGGGAATCGCCACCCGCACCGCCAGATGCTTGACCCAATTGCCCACCACATTGCTCTTGGGCAGGTAGATTGGGGCATTCGCATCGTCCAGGGCGTCCTGCAACACAGCCACCTCAGACCCAGCGGGCGAGGTGGACACCGGCTCGATCGTCTCGTCCGGCTGGGTGGCCGACGAGGCGGGCGGCTCGCGCCGACATCCCCAAACGAGCAAAACCGTTAACACCAGCGTAGTAAACAGAGCAAGTGCCCGCGGTTTCATGGCTTTACCCTCGTTCGACAGCAGCCGCTCAAAATTTGACATTGGCGGACGCATGCCCGGCGTCAACCGGCGCCGGATTGTCTTGGCTCGTCGAATCCGCCTGACCACAGCGGATGACACGACGCATAACGTATATGCCCTTACCTTGGGATTCGTGGTAGATACGGATCAATATCTCCGTCATCAACCCCATCAGGACCACCTGAACCGCGACGATCGCTAGCAGGCCGGACAGCAGCGTCAGAGGATTACGGTTCAGGTGGAGCTGCTCAGCCCCGAACTTGTGATACAACGCCACGCCCAGGCAGATCAACGCCGCCGCCAGGCTCAACAGGCCCAGCTTGCCAAAGAAATAGATAGGCTTGGTTAAATAGGAGCCCATGAACTTGACGGTCACCAGGTCCAGCAGCACCTTGAAGGTCCGCCCCAGTCCGTACTTGGTCTGCCCGGCGGTCCGTGGTCGGTGATTGACCACCATCTCGGTCACGCGAGCCCCGCTCCAATTGGCGATGGCGGGAATGAAGCGGTGCATTTCCCCGTACAGCTTGATGTCGGCCAACACCTCGCGACGGTAGGCCTTGAGGGTGCACCCGTAGTCGTGCAGCCGCACACCGGTAAGCACACCGATCAGCCAATTGGCGACCATAGAAGGCAGTCGCCGGGAAAGCAGCTTGTCCCGGCGTTTCTTTCGCCAACCGCTGACAATGTCGTATCCCGGCGGTTCGTCGAGCTTGGCCACCAGGGCGGCAATGTCGGCGGGGTCGTTCTGGAGGTCGCCGTCCATGGGTACCACCACCGCAGCCCGGGCCAGATCAAAGCCGGCTGCCATGGCGGCGGTCTGCCCGAAATTGCGGCGGAACTGGGCTATCGTGACCCGTCTGTCCTCGCCGGCCGTCCGACAGAGCAGCTCACAGGTCCCGTCGCTGCTGCCGTCGTCCACGAATATCAGCTCGTAATCCAAGCCGCTGGCCCCCAGCACCTCGGTCAGCTCTCGGTAGCACTGCTCGACGTTGGCATGCTCGTTGAACAGCGGCACGAGCACGGACACTTGCGGGACGGCGTTGGCAGCGTCTGATTCCATTTTCAGCCAGTACCTCCGATGATCAACAGGCAATGATATGGTAATCGCCCCCAGGCGGCAACGGCGGTTGGCGCTAGTGTGGGTCGAGCTATAATTAGTCGGGCGTTGCGGAGCAGGATTATGATCGTAACCATCGACGGACCCGCCGGTTCCGGCAAGAGCACAGCCGCTCGCGAGCTGGCGGCCCGCCTTGGTATGCCGTACTTGGACACCGGGGCCATGTACCGGGCAGTCGCTTTGCGGGCCCTCGAGCAAGGCGTGGACCTCGAGGACGGTCAGGCCTTGGCGAAGCTGGCCCGCCAGAGCGAATTTGAGCTGGATTTCACTGGCCGGCAAATGCGAATCCGTCTCGATGGTCGGGACATCACCAAGCAGGTCCGCAGCATGCAAGTGACTCAGGCAACGCCCTACGTCGCCCGCGTGCCCCAAGTGCGGGAGGTGCTGGTGGCCAAGCAACAGCAGGTCGGGGCCCGGCTTGGCAGCCTGGTGGCTGAGGGGCGCGATCAGGGCAGCAAGGTCTTTGCCCAGGCGGATATCAAGTTCCTGCTCGAAGCCACCATAGAACGGCGCGCCGACCGGCGCTATGACGAATTGCTGGCCGACGGTGAGCAGGTCAGCCGCCAACAGGTGCTGGACGACCTGCGCCAGCGCGACGGCACGGATTCTTCGCAATGGGCGCCGCTGCTCGAGGCGGGCGGCGTCAGACCGATCGACACCACCGATATGAGCATCGCGCAGGTAGTAGACATGCTCGAGGGCAAAGTCAGACAGCACATGGTCCGGCAAGCCCAGCAGTAGATAAGCAGCCGGAACGGAAGGCACAACCCGCAACACTTGGGGTCGGCAAGCCACTGTGGAGTCCGATGAGACTTTATTATCGCATTTGCCGCTTTATCTGTCAGATGACGTTTCTCCTGTACTGTCGGGGACGTGTCTTCGGGCTCCGCAACGTGCCTCAGACCGGCGGGGTGCTGCTGGTCTGCAACCACCAGAGCTTCCTGGATCCGGTCCTGGCCACGCTGGCCGCCCATCGAGAAGGAAACTACATGGCCCGGGCCACGCTGTTTGAAAAGCCGTTGCTCCGACGACTGATCGAATCGCTCAACGCATTCCCGGTTCGCCTCGGGTCGGCCGACATTGCCGCGGTCAAACAGATCCTGCGCCGTCTGCGGGACGGCAAGCTGGTGGTGATCTTTCCGGAGGCGACGCGGACCCGGGACGGACGGATTGGCCAGATTCAGTCGGGCTTCGCCTCGATCGCCAAGCGAGGCCGGGCCACGATAGTGCCCGTACTGATCGACGGGGCCTTTGAGGTCTGGCCTCGCTCGCGCAAGCTGCCCTGGCCCGGCAGAATAACCGTAACCTACGGCCAATTGCTGGCCCCTGACGTGGTGCAGCGGATGGATGTGGATCGCCTGGCCCAGACCACTCGCTCCAGGCTGATCGATATGCAGCGGGACCTATGGGCAAAGAGGCGCACCGAGCAATGAAAGTTGAATTGGCTGGCAAACGTGGCTTTTGCTTCGGCGTTCAGGACGCCATTGCCCTGGCCAAAAAGACCCTGGCCGCCGAGCCGCCGGGCACGGTCTACGTCCTGGGCCGGCTCATTCATAACCGCCAGACCAACGATCAACTGGAACTCGCGGGATTGAAGCGGGTTTCGCGCCCGGACCAAATCCCGCCCGGCAGCACGCTGGTGATTCCGTCGCACGGAATAGCGCCTCACGTGCGCGACCGCCTGGCGGAGCTGAACCTTAACATTGTCGACGCTTCCTGCTTGAGGGTCAGGCGCCTCCAGCAGGCGGTGCGCCGTCTTCACGAGGACGGTTATCGGGTAGTCATGATCGGCGATCGCAAACACCCGGAGGTCCTTGCCGTCACCGGCTACGCTCCCGAAGTGATCGTGGTCGATGATGAAGACGAGCTGCCTCAGGTGCTGCCCAAGGGCGGTCGGCTGGGGATCGTCTCGCAGACCACGCACGCACCCGGGCATGTGGGGCGAATGATCGGCGCCATCTGTGTTTATCCATTTCGCGAGGTCAAGGTAATCCATACGCTGTGTCATGAAGTGCGGCGCAGGCGACAGTCCGCTCTGGAGCTCTGCCCGCGCGTCGATGTCATGTTCGTACTGGGCGGGCTCAACTCGGCCAACACCCGACAGATGGTGCACCTCTGCCGCCAGACCGGCGTCGCGACATACCACCTCGAATCGTGGGACCAATTCAAGACCGAGATGATATCCGGCAAGAACATTGCCGGAGTAACGGGCGGGGCATCAACGCCCGAATCGGTGGTTCAGGAATTCGCCCGAGGCCTGGCTGCCATCGGCGAACCCGCTCGCCGCCCTTGCTAGTTGCAGTAAAACTCGGGATTCCTACAATAGCGTCGGCGCACAGGACCACAGGGAGTAGCGCGCAATGCCCATTCATGCCACGGCAGTTATAGACAAGCAGGCCCAAATCCATCCTACCGTCGAAGTCGGTCCCTACGTGGTAATCACCGGACAGGTGCGGATCGACGAGGGGACCCGCGTCTATCCGAACACGTACATATACGGCTGGGTGGAAATCGGGAAGAACTGCGAGATCCACCCTGGGGCCGTGATAGGGCATCTGCCGCAAGATTTCCACTTCCAGCCCTGTCGCAGCTATTGCCGCATAGGCGACCGCACCGTCATTCGTGAGTTTGTCAGCGTCCACCGCGGAACCCAGCCCGAATCGGCCACCGTGATCGGCAAGGACTGCCTATTGATGGGCTACTCGCACGTGGGGCACAACTGCGTATTTGGCGACGGCGTAAAGCTTTACAACATGGCAGCTTGCAGCGGTCACGTCGAGGTCGGCGACCATGCCATCCTCAGCGGATACAGCCTGATCCATCAGTTCGCGCGGATTGGCCGCTATGTGATGGTGGGCGGCGGAGCCCGTATCACCATGGATGCACCGCCCTTCTTCACGTGCATGGGCGAATCCGAGTGCGTGCGCGTAAACGTTGTGGGGATGCGCAGAGCGAACTTCTCGTCGGAGCAAATCGCCGACGCCAAGCACACTTACCGGGTTCTCTACCGGTCGGGAATGACCTTCGGCAAGGCTGTGGCGAGTCTTGACGGAACCGTCTCGACGGACGTCGGTCGCCAGATAATCGAGTTTGTCCAGTCGCCGAGCAAACAAGGGATTTGCGGGCCGCCCAAGCGGAACCGGTCAGCCGCCTGGCAAGAAGCTGCCCACGAGCAAGCCGAACCAGACCAGTAACCCGGGCCAGCTTAGTTTCCTGGGGGGCGTTTGCCGGACTCATGCCCGCGCCGCATGGTTGGCCCGACCTCCGCAAACCATATCACACGCAACTCCTTTGCTTACAGCGGGTTACATGTCACCAGCAAAGATGTTCACTGGGGGTTGATATAGTACTCTTTTGGTGCTATATATCTGTGTAAGTTCAACCCGCGTGAGCAGGCAAGCATAATAATGTTGACTCTGACCAAGAAGACCAGCTACGCATTGATCGCTTTGAGTCATCTGGCTCGGTGCGGGCAAGATCCGGCAAGCTCCCGGCAGATTGCCGAACATTACTCAGTCCCGCCCGCGCTGCTGACCAAGGTGCTGAAGCTGCTGGCCAAAAACGGGTTCGTCCGCTCGCTACGCGGCTCGAAGGGCGGCTACCGCCTGGCCATAACACCCTCACGTGTGAGCCTGTCGGCCCTGATATCGGCCATTGACGGGCCGGTGCGCCTGGTCGAGTGTGCCCTGGAAGGGACAGCCGCGGACCGACCCGCGTCGGCGTGCCGGGTAGAGCACAAGTGTCCGGTGCGGGGCGCGGTTTTGCGCGTAAACCGCAAGCTACTGGAGCTGCTGGAGGAAGTCACGCTGGCCGACGTGCTTCTGGCGCCGCCGCCGGCTGACGGTCAGCCCGAACCGACCGCCGCCCCGCGCGAGGCAACTGTCGGCGTGACAGAGGTTTAGAGGCTATGAAGCTACCGATCTATATGGATTACAACGCCACGACACCCATTGATCCTGCGGTGCTGGAGGCGATGATGCCATATTTGCAGGATCGCTTCGGCAACGCCGCCAGTCGAAATCACCGTTTCGGCGAGGTGGCTGACGAGGCCGTAGAGAAGGCTCGCCAGCAGGTGGCGTCGGTGATCGGGGCCGGCGAGAAGGAGATCGTTTTTACCAGCGGAGCCACCGAGTCGAACAACCTGGCGATCAAGGGCGTCATCGAGATGTACGCCCGGCGTGACGGGCCCGAGCGCAAGGACCACATCATCACCCAATTGACCGAGCATAAGGCGGTGCTGGACCCGTGTAAGTACCTGCAGGAGCAGGGCTGGGAGGTGACCTTTCTGCCGGTGGACGCCGACGGGCTGATTGACCTGGACCGCTTGGCCGACGCCATGACCGATCGGACGGTGCTGGTGACCATCATGTTCGGCAATAACGAAATGGGCACCGTCCAGCCGGTGGCGAGCATCGGCAAACTGTGTAAGGACCGAGGAGTACTCTTTCACACCGATGCGGCTCAGGCCTACGGCAAGGTGCCGATCGACGTGCAGCAGATGGGGATCGACCTGTTGTCGCTGTCGGCTCACAAGATTTACGGGCCTAAGGGCGTCGGCGCCTTGTACGTGCGTCGGCGTGACCCGCGGGTTCGGCTGGCGATTCAGATGCACGGCGGCGGCCACGAGCGGAACATGCGCTCCGGAACGCTCAACGTGCCGGGGATTGTCGGGTTGGGCCGGGCGGCCGAGCTGTGTCGCGAGCACCTCACCGACGAGTCCGCCAGGCTAAGCGGTCTGCGCGACCGGCTGCGCGACACGATTATGGGGCAACTGGATGAGGTAAAACTCAACGGCCATCCGACCCAGCGATTGTGCAGCAACCTGAATCTGAGCTTCGCCTACGTCGAGGGCGAGTCGCTGATGATGGCCATGGACGATATCGCGGTATCGAGCGGATCGGCGTGTACCAGCGCCTCGCTCGAGCCCAGCCACGTGCTGCGGGCGTTGGGCGTCAGCGACGATCTGGCGCACGGGTCGATTCGGTTCTCGTTCGGCCGATTCACCACGGACAAGGAGATCGACTACACCACGCAGCGGGTGGTGCAGGCTGTGAGGCGCTTGCGGGAGATGAGCCCCCTCTACGAGATGGCCAAGGAAGGGGTCGATCTGAGCAAGGTGCAGTGGCAGACGGAGTGACGACGTCGCCGGCGTGGTGGGCACGGTTGGCGGCGGGGAGTTTGATTAGATGACTTATGGTGACAAGGTAATAGATCATTTTCGCAACCCGCGCAATGTCGGCTCGTTGGACAGGGAAGAACCCAACGTAGGCACCGGCGTGGTGGGCGCTCCGGAGTGCGGCGACGTGATGAAGTTGCAGATCATGTGCGACGAAGACGACCACATTGTCGACGCCAAGTTTAAGACGTTCGGGTGTGGCAGCGCCATCGCCAGCAGCTCGCTGGCAACCGAATGGATCAAGGGCAAGCACATCGACCAGGCCATGGAGATCAAGAACAGCGAAATTGCCCAGGAGCTTTCGCTGCCGCCGGTGAAGATTCACTGTAGCGTGCTGGCCGAAGATGCCATTCGAGCTGCCATCGCCGACTACCGCAAGAAGCGAGACGCCCAGCAGTCTGAACAGGCCGGCGCCGAGACGATAAGCGCCGGCCAGAACCCTTAGCCCGAACCCTGGCGAGGTGAATCATGTGCGCCGAGCAAGAGGCGGAACTGAACAACGTCCCGGGCGCTGATACGGACTCCCAGTTTGGCATACACTTGACCGAGCTGGCGGCCGAGGAGCTTCGCGCCATCCTGGCCAAGCGCAACCTTTCGCCGGACTCGGCCTGGCTGCGTGTGGCCGTCAAGGGCGGCGGATGCAGCGGGTTTACCTACCTGCTCGATCTGCCGGAGCAGGCGGGGACTCACGACAAGCAATTTGAGAGCCACGGAATTCGCATTCTGTGCGACCCCAAGAGCTACCTGTACCTGAATGGTACGACGGTTGATTTCCGCGACGAGCTGATGGGACGCAGCTTCGTCTTCAACAACCCCAACGCGAGCGCATCGTGCGGGTGCGGCGCCAGCTTTTCGACTTGATCGACAGGGGGCTTGGTGTCAATGCATCATCAGGTGGAAGGGACGGCGGCCCCCACCAAGTGCCATCAGTGCGAGCAGCAGCCCGGTTCGCCGCTGATATGCCAGCACTGTCGAACCCTCTGCGAGACGGAGGGCGTTGATCATTTCGCTTTGCTCGGGCTGCGGCGCCGATACGATATCAACCTGAAGCATCTTCACGCCAGATTTATCGAGCTGTCGCGCCAGGTGCATCCGGACTACTTTGTTGAAACCGACTCGGGCGCAAAACTGTTGGCGCTGCGCAACAGCGCACGCTTGAATCGGGCGTATCAGACTTTGAAAGACCCGTTCGATCGGGCTGAGTATTTGCTGGAGCTGGCCGGCGGCAAGAGCAGTGCCACCGACAGGAACGTGGCGCCGGAAATACTGGCCGAGGTAGTGGAATTGCGGGAACAGGTCGAACAGGTCAAGCAGCAAGACGACCGGGCGACGTTAACCGAGCTTCGAGACCGAACGCTACAGATGCGAAGCCAGGTCGAGTCGCGTATTGCCTATTTGGCCGAAAAAACCGGTGAACCCGGCGTCGATCACAGCGTTCTGGACGAGCTGCGAAGGCAGTTGAACGCAGCCAACTACATAAACAACCTCTTGCGGCAGTTCTGAACGGGGCGGGCAGGCACAACGGTAGTTCATCGATGGCAGAGACCAGCCAGGACATAAACGGCATAGACCTGGGCACCACCAACTCGCTGGTCGCCCTTGCCGATCAGCGGGGCCCACGGGTGTTGCGGGGTGAGGAGAACGAGGGCATGTTGCCCTCGGTGGTGGCTTTTGAACCGGGCGGCAATCGGCCGATCGTAGGC
>SDBS01006656.1_pt1 | contig 11238 bp, 11 predicted proteins | sample 2277091 | NCBI WGS metagenome assembly SDBS01 (sample SAMN10404972, study PRJNA504765) | marine sediment metagenome | isolation source: marine sediment core GS10_PC15, 163 cmbsf | place: Arctic Ocean: Southern Knipovich Ridge | collected 2010 | reverse complement strand
GGGTCAGATAGATTCACGTCAGTATCGAGGTGTATACAATGGCGAAGAAGAAGAAAAGTCAAGCCAAAACGATGCCGATGCGGGTGCTCGAAAAGAAAAGTATTCCTTATGACCTCCGCCAGCAAAGTAGTAAACAATTTACAGCTGAAGGCGTAGCCTCCGACTTAGGTGTACATGTGGCTCAAGTGGTCAAAGCAATGTTCATTGAGCGCTCGGAACCCCCCCGAGGAAGTTCGCGGAGCCAATATGTTTTAGTTGTAATCCCTGGTGATCGACGCCTTAGCCTCAAAAAAGTTGGGGCAAATATTGGTGACAAAAAAATAAGGCTTGCTTCAGAGCGGGATGTGGAAAGGGTGACGGGATACCAGTTGGGTGCGGTTTCTGTGATCGGATTTCTGAGGCCAGACGTGCCTAATTATGTCGACCAGCGAGTACTAGATCTTGGGCAAGTTATCATCAGTTCGGGCCGTCCAGATCTCGGCTTAGCATTATTACCCGACGACATGACTAGAGCAATGGAAGGGGTCCACATAGGTGATTATTGTGCAGATGGGTGAATACTTGTCCAACGCAATAAGGGAAAGAGAACGGATATTTTGGTTGCGAAAGTAATGCACCTATAGCAAACAATCATAGATCAATGTTTAAATTAATTTATATTCCGGCTGAAATCTAATCTAACTCGCTCATCCCCCTACTCCTCGACACCACTGTTTCGAGAACAACCTTTCCATTGAGAGTCCTCCTTGTAAATTAAAACTGTAGATAATTGGGAAGTACTTTATCAATCTGTAAATGGTCTTCTCTGTTACCGTGAGGGCTTTGAGGTTTATCTTCTCGAGAGAGAATTAACTTTTCCTGATCCGTGAGATCGCCCATCCGGGTTTGTTCGGTCGGGGAGAAAGCCACCCCCGGGGATTATGGGCGCCTCAGGAGCATCTACAAGGGGGCCATGTTCTGGGATACCATTCCCGGAAAGCACGGCCTGGAGCGACTCGATCAATTTATCGGGAGGAACGCTCTTTGTGAAGAAAGCAGATGCGCCCGCTTGTAACTACACCGAGTCTACCCTAAAGAAACTTACAATCACCTTTCAAAACATCACAAACACACTTGAACATTGTCGAAATACTGATTTAATAATTGCCTATTGACATGGGTCAGGATTTTCAATAGACTGAAACAACAATTATATACAGCAAAAGCTACGAAGAGGACGAGTAAACGTCAATCAGGCGGCACAGTGAACGGGGAGCAGTGAGAACCCCGTGCGTACATCGGCGTCGAATGGACCTCAGAGCTGCAGGGTGAAAGGTACAATTTCGTCAGCATGTTAAGATAGCGACGAAAACACAGAGTAGCCTGCGCCGGAGTCGCCACCGTTATCAGGGTAGAGGGCATCGCGAACAGTACGCCGTGCCCGAATAGAGTGAGGCTGGCTCACGGTCCCCGTCGCATCACCGGCGGGGTTTTTAATTCCGGGGCACAACCTAAGTGGAGTGGCACCACGGGCGATGTTTAACGCTCGTCTCCAATCGGAGACGGGCGTTTTCTGTTTCATAGAGAATTGTGCGAAGGTCGACAACCCAAGGGGAAATGAGAGGTGCAATCCTCGCTACAGGAGGTGAACTTGGAAACATAAGGGAGTAATCCACCAAAAATTCTATAACTTGAGGAGACAACATGAGCGACAAAACCAAATACATACTAGATGAAACGGACCTCCCTAAGGCATGGTACAACATCAACCCGGATATGCCCGTCTCACCTGGACCCGTGCTTCACCCCGTTACCAAGGAGCCTGCTACACCGGATTTCCTCTCCGTCCTGTTTCCAATGAAATTTATTCTAGAAGCAGTAAGCACGGAACGATATATCGAGATCCCAGAGCCTGTACGCGAGCTGTACAAATTGTATCGACCCTCGCCTCTCATCAGAGCGCGGAGATTGGAGAAAGCCCTCGACACGCCTGCTCACATCTACTACAAATACGAGGTTCTATCCCCGGTTGGTTCTCACAAGCCCAATACTTCCATCGTTCAGGCATTCTATGCCGCCGAAGAAGGCCTTACCGGTCTCACCACAGAGACGGGCGCCGGTCAATGGGGTTCCGCTCTCGCCATGGCTTGTAAGTTCTTCGATTTAGCCTGTGATGTGTACATGGTAAAGGTCTCATACAACCAGAAACCCTACCGCCGCATCATGATGCAATCATTCGGCGCAGAAGTCACACCGAGCCCCTCTGATAAGACGGAATTTGGCAGCAAGATCCTCGAAGAAGACCCGGAAAACTTGGGCTCACTGGGAATTGCCATCTCCGAAGCCGTTGAGATGGCTGTCGCTTCAAAGGGAAGATACAAATACTCCCTTGGATCAGTGCTCGGGCCAGTGCTGATGCATCAAACCGTCGTAGGTCTCGAAGCGCTAAAGCAATTCGAGATGGCCGACGAGTATCCCGATATCCTCATCGGTTGCGTTGGCGGGGGCAGCAACTTCGCTGGTCTCGCATTCCCCTTCCTGCACCAGAACTTCACCGCGGGAAAACAAACTCGTTTTATCGCCGTTGAACCAACTGCTTGTCCAACGCTCACAAAAGGGACCTACACCTTCGATTATGGCGACTCGGCCAGAATGGCCCCCATCGTCAAAATGCACACGCTCGGTCACTCATTTGTGCCTTCTGGGATCCACGCTGGGGGGTTGCGCTACCACGGAATGGCTCCCCATATTTGTGCACTTTATGACCATGGCGATATCGAGGCCAGGGCCGTAAATCAGATACCAACTTTTGAAGCCGCTTTGCAATTCGCTCAAACTGAGGGGATCATCCCCGCTCCCGAGACCGCCCATGCAGTGAAGGTCGCTATTGACGAAGCGATCAAGTGCAAGGAAGAGGGCACCAGCAAAGTGATCGCGTTTAATTTCTCTGGGCACGGTTTTCTGGACCTGGCAGCCTACGATGCCTACATCCAGGGTGAACTGGTAAACTACGCCTATCCTGAAGAGAAGATTCAAGAGGCAATGAAAAGCTTGCCCGAGATCCCAGAGACTGTTGGGTCTTGAAGGCCCGCTTGAAGGTCTGCAGAAGTCGAACGTAGATGGATCTCAAACGCGTGTAGGGGCGTTCCGTGGTGAGCTGCGCTCACCCTGAACGCCCCTACGAAAACAATCGCGTTGATGATCTAAAGAACCCTGAAGCTTGAAATTTTTTATTGGTGGATAGGAGCCTTTCCGCCATACAATGCAGGAAGCCCAAATTCCCGGACGATCTCTGGCATTAGATGTCCGCCATCATCAGATGTGATGATGTGGACTGGATCCTCCGGATCCCGTTCGATTTTTTGGCGCAATCGCCGCACCGTCCCGACCACAATACTTTCCTGCGCATTGTATTGCTCTCCCCAAACCATGGAGAGTAGCTTCCTGTTTTCCACCACCTTCCCCATTTCTTCGGCCAGCGCTACCAGCAGCCCGAATTCCGTGGCAGTAACAGTGACCTCTTCACCCGCAACAGCAACTCTATTGCGAACCACATCAATTAACAAGTTGCCATGTTGAAAAATTCTGTGATGATTCTTATTCTCAACTCGAGAACCTGACCTGCGTAAGACTGCTCGCAAGCGCGCCATCAACTCCTCTGACGAAAAGGGCTTCACAATGTAATCATCTGCCCCGGCATTCAGCCCTTGGATCTTATCCGCCTCGCTCCCCTTCGCCGAGAGCATAATAATCGGAGTGGATGAGACTTCGCGTATCTTCCTGGTTGCGCGATACCCGTTCATAACTGGCATCATGATGTCCAAGAGAATCAACGACGGATTCCATTCTTTTGCCATTTCGACACCTACCGCCCCGTCGCTAGCGCCCTTAACCTCATAACCTGCTTTTCTGAGATGAAGACCGACCATGTCTTGTGTGGTTATTGAATCATCGACGACCAAAACTCTAGCGGTCATACGTAGACCTCCTCAAAGATTCCCCCGCCAAGTTCTATAAGCTTACACAGTAAAAATGCAACCCTACTGAACAAGGTCATTCAGTTAGCAAACTTCGATCGAATATCGTGTGTTAGGATACCGCTCGACCAACCTCTACAATCCGTGTTTTTTGGATTGTGATCGATACCAACGTAGGAAACCAACGTAGGGGACCGATGTGCCTCATTATGATTAAACCCGTAATGGTCGAGTTAGACATCACCCAACGGAACGTCTTTGTATCATCCTGTTGAGCGATTTGTTCAAGTCACAAATTATTGTCGATGGTACTTATCCTTCAATAGAAATGCGCCTTCTACTATGACGATGCCCGCATAATCAGTGATCGAGACAGCGCCATTCGACGTGAATCCTCTGTCGCATGGGAAGACATCTTCTGACTCCTTCGTCTCCTGCAAAAGACCGTATTCTCAACGGCGTGAATTGATCGACATCACCCTTAACCCCCTCCCATGCCCAATCCCTCCCTTGACAGTTCACTGTCATCCACTATAATGGACTATCGTCTATTATAGTGGACTATATGTATCCAATGATCGCCGATCTTCCTGTCCCTGCTGCCGGGCGAACGCTCGGACTCTTAGAGCTTCTGCTGGTCAACCCACGCGGACTCACGCCGCGAGATTGCGTCGACCAGCTTGACATTTCCCGCAGCACTCTCTTTGAGCTCCTGCAGACCCTGAAGGTCCTGGGTTATGTCGAGCAAGCCCACAGGCGCGGACGCTATCGTCCCGGTCCTCGGTTACTGGCCTGGCGAGGTGTTGGAATGCGTAATCCGCAAGAATTGCTGACCGCCTTCTTCCAAGAGGCAGCTGCCTCAGCTCTCGATGAAACCATGGCGATCGCAGTTTCAAGCCCTCCACACATTCTCATCCTGGCGCAGAAAGAAAGCACCCAACGCGTCCGCATCGCGTTCAATACGGATCAACGATTCGATCCCGAGGAGACGGCCGCAGGGGCGATCCTGACACCCACTCCCTCTGACACCGTTCGCTCCATGGGGATCCACCTTAAGGTCGGCGCCGACTCGATTGAGCTAGCTTTACCAATATGTGAGGATGGCCATACTCCCAGTGCCGCATTGATAATTAGCGCACCCAAATACCGCCATTCTATCGATGAGATGTTGAGCTATGTCGAGGCGTTCCGCCAAATGGCCGCCCGGCTCTCCTATCGCCTCGGGTCAGCCATATATGCCCCTTTCCAAGCGCCTGCGCTTTCGAAAATTGAACCCACCTCCCCGCTTTCAGAGGACGAGTTGCTGACCTTCCTTCAAGGTCCCTGGGTTGCCAGACTGGCGTGTATTCGGCCTGATGGCACTCCGCATGTGATCCCTATCTGGCACGAATTCGATAGACACAATTTTCTCGTCGCCGCCTGGTCCGGATCCAGGTGGGCGGATTATCTGTTGGCCGAGCCTCGTGTATCTTTGACAGTTGATGAGCCCTGGCCGCCGCACCGCAGGGTCCTGGCACATGGGACCGCTGAATTGTTGGGGGAGGAGGATATGCCGGGTGACATCCCCGCTCTCCTCGATCGTCTCAGCCAACGCTTTCTGGGTCAGTCACTTAGCCACGAACATGCCGCCCGACCCTGGCGCGCATTCCGCATCAGCGTCGACCAGGTTCAAGGGTGGCGCGGCTTGAGGTCTGAGGGACCATGAATATCAGCGTTGCCGATCTCAACCACGAATATAAACAACCCAAGTCCGAGACTCTTCTCGCGATTGAAAATGTGACTCTTGCGATCCAGGCAGGCGAATTCGTTGCCCTCATCGGCCGGAGCGGTTGTGGGAAGTCAACCCTGTTGCGGATCTTAGCAGGCCTGATGGAGGCTAGCTCCGGCATGGTGAGCCTCGGCGGACTGAGTCCAACGCAAGCCACCTCCCAGAAATTGATTTCGTGGATGGCCCAGAAACCTGCCCTGTTGCCCTGGCGCACTGTCCAAGCAAACGTCGCCCTCGCGCAAAGCATCAACCCCCAGAATTCTCGCTCGTTAATGACCCCGCATGAATTGCTGGATCTGGTCAGGCTGGGAGATTTCTCCACCGCTCATCCCTTCTCGCTCTCAGGCGGAATGCAGCAGCGAGTCGCACTCGCACGCACGCTTGCCCTTGGAGCCTCTGTCTGGTTGATGGACGAGCCCTTCACCGCGCTCGACGAACTCACTCGCGAAAGTCTGACTTGGGAAGTCCTCAGCCTCTGGGGTCGCTTCCGCCCTACCGTCCTCTGGGTGACCCACAGCATTGCCGAGGCGGTGAGGATGGCTGATCGCGTCGTGATCATGTCCTCTCGTCCAGGGAAAATTCACGCTCAGCAATCCATCGACCTGCCACGCCCACGAGATGAAACAGTTCAAGAATTTCAGAATTTGGTTCGATCGATCCGGGATGATTTGGCGGTGACGGCATGAAAAGACCTATAAATAGGACCTGGGTCGCCGATCTGTGGTTAGCATCAACGATCGTCCTCCCTGTCATTCTGATCTGGGAATTCCTCGTGAGGGTCTTTCAGATCCCGGTTTACTTGCTTCCATCTCCAAGCCAAATTCTGGTCAACCTGGTTGAGAATTACGAGCTCTATTTTGAGGCGAGTTTGTTGACCCTGGGTGAGGCGCTGGCGGGGTTGGTCCTGGGGTTATTGGCAGGGATATTGGGGTCCACTCTCTTGAGTCTTCGGCCGCGAATGGAGCGCGGGGTCATGACCCTGGCAATATTGGTCAAATCCACCCCCTTAATTGCAATCGCTCCGCTTCTCACGATTTGGCTTGGATTCGGTGTTCTGCCCAAGATCATCATCACTGCATTACTGACATTCTTTCCGGTCCTGGTGAATGTACTAAGCGGGTTCAGATCCACCGATGTGGCGTTGGTGGATACCTTTCGCTCCTGGCACGCGAGTGAATGGGAAGTGTTCCTTAACATACGTGCGCCTTCTGCTCTGCCCCACCTGTTCGCCGCCCTTAAAGTCGCTGCTCCTTTGGCGCTCATCGGCGCGGTGGTGGCAGAATGGACAGGCGCCTCGGGCGGCCTGGGTCGTACAATGTGGTTGGCTTACGCCAACCTCAACTTGCCCTTCCTGTTTGCTGCAGTCTTCATGCTGGCCGCGATGGGAATAGTGCTTTACACATTGGTTGTTTTTATCGAGGGGAAAGTCCTATTCTGGGAAGGTGGTGGAACATGATCAAACGAAATTTGAGGACGACCAACTCCAAGTATATTGTCTTGATCGTACTCTCTTTCATGGTTGCGCTCCTCTACACTGCCTGTTCAACGCCAACAGAACAAGCTGATGTGCACGATCGCATTTCCATGACCTTCATGCCGGGCTACATCCCGCAAGCGAACTTGCCCTTCGTTGGCGCGTATGTGGCGCAAGAGAAAGGCTTTTTCGAACGCGAGGGACTCGATGTTGTGATCGAGCATTCTCCTGGCAGGGGAGAGCATCTCCAGCTCACCACCCTCGGGAAAGTCCATGTAACCACCCAAGACGCAGCAGTGTTGTTGAAGCGCCGGGCGGATCCCGGCCTGCCACTCGTCTCCATCGCCTTGATCGGTCAGCGCGGCCAGCAGGCTTTCGCCGCGCTGACATCTTCGGGGTTGCAAACACCCAAGGATTGGGAGGGGCATCTTGTAGGCTATAAGGGCACTCCCCCGCCCGACCTCTTCGCCATGCTAATTTCTGCGGGAGCGAACCTCGACCTGGTTGAATTGGTCAACGTGGGCTTCGACCCGCGAGTATTAACCGAAGGGCAGGTGGACGTATACCCCATCTTCAAATCTAACGAACCTTTTCTGATGCGCTCATGGGGATACGAATTAACCATCTGGGACGCGGCCGACTACGGCGTACCAACCCTGGGTCTGACCTATGTGACCAGTGAAGAGACTCTTAGAAATAACCCTGAAATGCTTACCCGTTTCCTACGAGCGACCTTGGATGGAATCGAATACGCTGCCGAGCATATCGATGAGGCTGTTGAAATCGTGCTTCAATACACCGGCCCGGAGACGGACCCAGCGCACATGCGCTTTATGCTCGAGGGTGAACTGCTCGATCTTGACAGCGAAGTCACACAGGAGTTTGGTATTGGCTGGCAAGCTTTAGAGCAGTGGCAATCACTGGCAGATCTCCTGATCGAGGCTGAACTCATGTCCCCCATCGATGTCTCGACAGTGTTCACCAATGAACTCTTGGAGGATGTTCGAGATCTAGGAAGGTAATCCGCCAATTGCCCCTACCTCACCTTCAAAGCTCTTTCTAGTTCACAAATTATTCTTCTCCCAAGCCATGCCCCAAAATTAAAACAAACACCCCGAACCGATAAATTGGCCCGGGATGCCCAATGTAAAGAGCTGTATACATAGCCTCTGGGGTTTATCCCCCCCTCGCTAAGTGGATTCAAGCCCTAGGAGGAAATTCGACTGTAACACCCTCGTTTAGCCTGCTCATCCGGCACAGTGCAAGCCATCCACAACCACGCAACGCGATTGTCGGGATCTCTTTGTAAGATCCAGCCAAGTGCAGCGTTGCCAAGTTTTAGATCTCCACGATCAATGGCGTCTATCGCGAACTCCAGAGCTTCCTCTACTGTCGGTGTTTCAGATGCAAACATAACCAGTCCCTCTTTGTTCTCCATCACCGCCTGCCATCAAATACCCTTTCACAGATAATTTCGAGATCGACACCACCAGAATAACCTATTGAACTGTCCAACACGACTTACGACTTACTTACAAAAGTCGATCGCCCAATCACCTAAAAGTACTATTCTTCGGTCTCCCCAATGGTGCCCGCACTCGCGTATGGTGGCATCATTGCAAAGCTTGTTGCTCGTTGTCGTCATCATTGTATGAAATCGGCGTGCAAGAGGGGAGTGTACCCGGGTACTTTCAACCGGGGTACATTCGTACGGGGTACAGTGGTACCAGTAACAAAGATCTCGATGGTTCGTTATGTCGGACGGACGCCGACAGCTACACTGAACAGCATCTAAATGTAAATCCGGTCCCCACACCTAACCCAAATCTATGCTTTCTCTCTCGAGCAAAGTCTTGGTGAAGGAGTATTGATTCTCCACGTCTGCAGGGTGGTAGATGGCCCATCGCTCCAGCCATTCTGAGGTGTCAAAAATAGGGAAAAACACATCCGCCTCGAGAGCAGCATGCACGATCGTCAGATACATCCGCTCCACGATGCCTAACGCCAGCGCGCCCTTATACAGCTCTCCTCCACCAGCGATAAACGCCTCCGTTTCCCTGTGCTTGGTATCTGCGATTTGAACAGCCTCCTGTATGGATGAAGCCAGCTCTACACCCAGATCGTCCGCATCTTGACGGTCTACCCGGGTCAGAACAATCGTCTTTCGCCCTGGCAGTGGGCCTCCAATATTTTCATACGTCTTGCGCCCCATAATCAGGCAATGTCCCATCGTAACCGACCGGAAGTGGTCCAGGTCCGCGGGTAACGCCCAAGGAAGTTCCCCTTGGTAACCAATCCCCTTGTTCCCTTCCTCCATGGCAGCGATGATGGAAATGATCATACCGACACTTCCGCCTTGATGTGTGGGTGAGGGTCGTAACCGACCAAATCAAAATCCTCATACTCGAACTCAAAAATTGAACTCACGTCAGGGTTGATTTTCATTCTGGGCAATGGCCGGGGGGTGCGGCTGAGTTGCAGTTTCACCTGGTCCATGTGGTCAAGGTAGATGTGTGCGTCCCCGAATGAATGCACAAACTCCCCTGGTTTCAACTCGGTCACCTGCGCCATCATCACCGTGAGAAGTGCGTAGGAGGCGATGTTGAATGGAACTCCCAAAAAGATGTCCGCCGAACGCTGATACAGCTGGCAGGCCAACCTTCCCCCCGCCACATAAAATTGGAACAGGGTATGGCAAGGCGGGAGGGCCATCTTTTCTACTTCAATTGGATTCCAGGCACTCACCATGTGTCGGCGGGAATCCGGATTACTCTTGATCTGCTCTAAGACCCAGCTGATTTGATCTACCACTTGATCGTTCGCCCCACGGTAAGCGCGCCATTGAGCTCCGTACACCGGCCCCAATTCACCTTTCTCATCAGCCCACTCGTCCCAGATTCTGACACCATGATCATTAAGATATTGAATATTGGTATCCCCTTGCAACATCCACAGCAACTCATAAATGATTGATTTAAGGTGGAGTTTTTTCGTCGTTAGCACCGGAAATTCTGCAGCAAGTGGAAACCTCATCTGGTATCCGAAGACGGAGATCGTCCCGGTCCCCGTTCGATCACTCTTACGAACGCCGTTCTCCAGCACATGTCTCATCATGTCTAGATATTGCTGCATCTACCACCTCCGAGCTTGATGCCACTCGCTACACTGGATATCGAGTTGTGGTATTTCAACCCAATCCCATTTGCCCTCTTCCCAGAAGAGGATTTTATCCAGGAACTGAAAGTTCAACCATGGTCTTCCGTCAGAATCCACGAGCACCTGGCTGGGATAAGTATAATTATCTGACTGTCCGGGAAGCAGCGTCACTATATCGGGCAGCGGTTTGATCAACTGATCTCGCTCATGATTCTGAACCACCTGTTAGTTTTCAATCCGGTCGAACTGAAAACCTTCTCTTGCGAGTGGCCACAATGATCCATCGGGTCCGAAAGAAAAACTATCTGATCCTCAATCGTTTCCTTCTTTGTCGCATTCCGGCCTATCAAACGGATGATTGTGATTTATTTCACTATTCTATCTCCCTTTAGCTCCCCATCTTCCAGTCTTCTGCCTTTGTTAAGTTCCTATCCTCTCCTGGTTATGCTTTGGAGCAGTTCGACGCGCTACAATCATGGCCCTAAGTTTAACAAAGCCTGAGCCATCGGCACGCTCTTTCAACAGGCTTGCCGATGCTGAGCAACGGCCAGAAGCCAACCGCTCCCCAATCCTCCCTCACAACATCTGTTAGCCTTCCATGCCCAATAAAAGGCAGAGCCTCTAGAAGATTACCACGCACATTCGAGGGCACGAAGTTTCAACAAACTTCCCGATCCTTAAACATCATTGGGGCACGGGATGGTGTGCCCCAACTATCCAAAACCTCGATGCCTGTAAACAGTCTCATTTATATACTGTCACCAAAATACGTACCGCGGTTCGTTTCAATCCATCGCTCGCAATCGGGTTTCTAATCGATCGACCATACCGTGCAGTAGTGGCAGTAAGGCCTCACCGAAACCCTGGACAACCACCTCGTCGGC
>SDBS01006655.1_pt1 | contig 11240 bp, 7 predicted proteins | sample 2277091 | NCBI WGS metagenome assembly SDBS01 (sample SAMN10404972, study PRJNA504765) | marine sediment metagenome | isolation source: marine sediment core GS10_PC15, 163 cmbsf | place: Arctic Ocean: Southern Knipovich Ridge | collected 2010 | reverse complement strand
CGGACCTGACAAAATTGCAGGGGCTTAATTTCCGATAGTTTGGCATCAATAGGGGTTTGGTCAATGGCTACTTTGGCAGGTTTTTTACGATTGACAAACGGATTTGCCACATGGCGGCAAGCAATCTGAAGCTGCTTTTCTTTCATTATTGCGAATGGGCCTCACGCTTACTTGGATCTGGTTAAGAGTTCATCGCCTTACCTCGATTTCTTGTTGGGATACTTTCTTTCCGAAGTGAAGGATCCCTTAAGTCCGAAAGGAAAACAGGAGATCACTTCGAGAATTCTGCCTTATCTGTTGAAGGTACCCAATCGAATTGAGCGGGCTGAATATCTTTCAAGGATCGCTTCCCGGATGCTTTCCGGAAGGGGCCCGGAGTTTCCGATACAGGTGGTGCAGCCGTACCCGACCAGGTTGAAACCGAGCGCGTCCAAATATTCGCTGAGACCTGATTTGTTCAGGTAATCGGTCACGACTTTGCTCCCCGGGGCCATAGATGTTTTAACCCAGGGTTTTGTTTCAAGCCCAAGCTCCACGGCGTTTTTTGCTACCAGACCGGCTGCCACAAGAACGGACGGGTTTGACGTGTTCGTGCAGCTTGTGATCGCAGCTATTACAACATCCCCGTGGGTCAAGGAATAGTCCTCTCCCCTGACTGGGACCTTTTTTTCATGATCTTTTATCCGATAGTGTTCATCGAGGGTCGTTTCAAAGGCTTTATCGGCCTTTTTCAAAGATATCCTGTCCTGAGGACGCCCGGGCCCTGCGATATATGTTTCAACATCGGCCAGGTCGATCTTTATGGTGTCATTGAAAACCGGGTTCCAGGACCGGTCACGCCACAAACCCTGCTCTTTCGCGTATCTCTCAACCAGTTTGACTGTAGGGGCGTCTCTGCCGGTGAATTTTAGATAATTTATGAGTTCCTGGTCCACGGGAAAAATACCGCAGGTGGCACCGTATTCCGGAGACATATTGCTTATAGTAGCCCGATCCGGCAAAGTGAGGTTGTCTAGCCCGGTACCGTAACACTCAACAAATTTACCCACGACCCCTTTTTCTCTCAGTTTTTTCGTAACAGTAAGAACAAGCTCTGTTGCTGTGATCCCCTCTTTTAATTGCCCGGTCAATTCACATCCAATGACTTCAGGTATCAGCATGGTGATCGCCTGGCCGAGCATGGCTGCTTCAGCTTCGATCCCGCCCACACCCCAGCCGAGCACTGCCAGCCCGTTTATCATTGTGGTGTGGCTGTCGGTACCGACCAGGGTATCGGGAAAGGCAACAAGCCTGTCGTTTGATGCTTTAGTCCACACTACCCTGGCCAAATATTCCAGATTCACCTGATGGACTATCCCTGTCCCCGGGGGGACGACCCTGAAGTTCTCAAATGCCTCCATCCCCCATTTTAAAAACCGGTACCGCTCGGAGTTTCTTTCGAATTCCTTTGCCACATTTTTTTGAAAAGAATCCGGGCCCCCGAAATGGTCCACCATAACGGAATGATCTATAACAAGATCCACCGGAATCATGGGGTTGATCCTGCTGCCGTCCCCACCTGCCCGTATCATGGCATCCCGCATGGCAGCCAAATCTACCACGGCAGGCACGCCTGTGAAGTCCTGCATTACGATCCTGGAGGGGTAGAAATTTATATCCTGTTCAGGGACATGCGCTGCGGTCCAGGAGACCAGGGTTTTTATATCGTCATCCGTAACAGTTTTCCCGTCATTATTCCGGGTCAGATTTTCAATAAGTATCTTTAATGAGTATGGGAAATTTGACAGATCTATGTTTAATGTCTTTTCAAGCTCATTTAAGCTGAAAAAATCGTACTCGTCCCCTTCCACACTGAGAGTTCTTTTGACATTCATGACAGCGCACCTTTTTATTGAGTTTTATTATTATTTGCTGCAATATTAAAATATTAGGCAAAATATATAAGGGAAAGATAAAAACGTTAAAAATGGGACCTTCGGCTGCGTTTAAATTTCTCCGGCTCTTTTTAGCCCGATCTTAGTGAAAATAGGCCCTATGATCTCAAATACCAAGCTCGCGGCAGTGACCGTCGTAATAATCGCGACACCTATCTCGACACCGCCTGGACCCAGGGCGGTAAACTCCTGCTTAACTTTGAGTGCAAGCCCTATAGCCACTCCGGCCTGGGACAATATCCCTATCCCGAGATACTTCCTTATCTTTTTCTCAGCCTTTCCAGCTACCGCACCGAGCCAGGCGCCTGCAACCAGGCCGCCGCTCCTGCTGATTATGTAAACAATGCCCAAAATACCGAGAGACGGCAGCATGGAAACACGCAAATGCGCACCGGCGAGGATAAAAAAAAGTAAAAATAGAAGCGGCATCGCCCCTGTCAGCTCATCTCGAATCTTACGGGTAATAATGTCAGGATTGATGTTGACTATAACGATTCCCATTATCATGTTTGTCAGAATCACGGAGAGATGAAGCCGGAGGCTTAAACCGGCCACTACAAGCACAAAAGCGAAGGCCAGGATAAAAACATCCCTGGGGCTGGATATCTTCCGGACAAGAAGACCAAACAAAAAGGCGGCAGCCGCCCCGACCAGGAATGCTGAAGCTATTTCAATCATTGGAATACCGATCATTTCTAAAATACCGGGCACCGCGACACCATTTTCCCGCATGATCATGCTTTTTGCCGCGGCTGAAACAAAACCGAATATGATTATCCCGAGTCCGTCATCAAACCCCACTACAGAGTACAGCGCATTTGTCAGACTGCCGCGGGCTTTGTATTCCTTTATCACAGCGACTGTGCCTGCCGGAGCGCTCGCGGGCGCTATCGCCCCGAACAAAAGCGCGAGAGTCAGATTTTTTGTCAACGCGAACACCCCGCATGTGACAACGCCAAAAGCCAAAAAAGATTCAAAAAGAATGATCAGCAGCAAGGCCTTCCCCTGCTTTTTTAAAGTCGAAAATTTAAGCTCCAGACCAATGCTCAATGCTACAAATCCGAGTGCGATGTCCATGATAAAAGACAGCTTGTCCATGAAGGTTTCGTCGAGCAGGTTTAAAAGAGAGGGCCCGGAAATAACTCCGATAACCATAAAGCCGATTAAAGACGGCAGTTTGACATATTTCATTGATCTCCCGGTATAAAACCCGGCTACCGTCAAAAGCCCGATGATCATCAATGAAGTCGGTCGTAAATTATGTATAAATGTTTGCAATACGCTCACAGCCGTCATTTACAATCTCCATGTTTTTTATTAAAATTCAACGGCTCCACTTGAATAGACAAGGTCCTGCACAGTGATCAATAGACCTGAACTGCTTTCAATATCCTCCGCGACCATGTTTATTCTTCTGATGACATCATTGGAAAGCTCTTTATTAACGACAGCAATGATAACTCTGTTATAAGTCCTGTCAGTATTAAGCCACAGCGCGGAAAAAAGCGGCATAGCATGCAGGTAATACCCGGCATTGTTTCCCTCGAGCACAGCAACCGAGCACGGCTCAACAGCCGTAAAAACCTGCAGGATTTCTTCAAACAACTCCTCTTTTTGTACAACCACCAGAAACAGGCACCTGCCTTTTACCTCTTTGACCTCCTTTCTAAAGCCTTCCTGTTCCAGGAGCCGCTTTTGTACAATATCTTTTTCTTTCGCACCGATCAACTCATTGATAATCCCTGGAGATTTCATGATCCTTGATATAGAAGACAGCAAATGAATGTGCCGGTTCTTTTCGGTCTTAGGACCGATCACAAAGAAATATACCCTGGTTTTTTTTCCATCCATTGCTTGAAAATCGATCCCCTCGGGAATGATGAGCACACCCACAACAAAATCGTCAAGATTATCTATGCCGCAGTGAGGGATCGCCACACCGTTTTCAAAACCCGTCGAACAGATATTTTCCCTTGCCTCCAGCGCGCCGAATATATCGTCTGCTGAAAAAGCAGAAAGCACAGGGCTTTTTATAGCGAGATGTGCTATCTCTCCGAGCACCTCTTTTTTGTTCCGGGCTTTACTACCTATTTGAATACACTCTGCATACAGGTTTTCTTTCAGACCCATTGAGACCTCCTCTACTTAAAGATTTTTCAAAACTTATGATCCTGTTAAGACACCTGCAGGATAACATTTTTCATACCTCAACTTTCATAAAGTAATTCCTGAGACATTATGTCCTGCTCTTTTTCCAGTATAATCTTTAATACTACGTCCCTGCCATTGGACTCGATGAGTCTTGAGACTGTTATTTCATCCCTCATCAGCCCGGCAAGTTTCCCCATGACCCTGAGATGTATGACTTCGCTGTCGGTGCATATGAAAAAGAAAAGGTATGTTTTCTTTTTATCCAACGCTTCAAAGTCGGTCCCCGCCTTACAGATACCAATAACAAGGGCAGGTCCCGAAACAGGATTTTCCCGCGGATTGCGCATGTGCGGTATTGCAACCCCTTTCCCGATAGCTGTAGTTGCCATTCTCTCCCTGTGCATAAGCTTTTCAAGGAAACCGCTTGCGTCATACACCGTACCGTTTCTTAAAACAGGCCGCGCGAGCTGCTCCAGGACCTCGTTTTTTGTCCCCGGCTTGATGTCCATTACAATCAGATCTTTTTTTATCAACCGGGATAACGGGACAATAGGCGAGCCGGACTCAATAAGCCTTGCAAGATCGTTTTTAGGCACGACTTTCATCTTGGAAATCAGCCAGTCGTCGATAACTGAGCGGACAAACCTCCACTGGCTCGCTATTTTCGCGCACGGTATCTTATCCTTGTGCACCATACGAAGCACTGTTTTCTCGGAAAGTTTTAGATACCCCGCCACCTCGCTCAAAGTCATTATTTCGTTTATTTTTAAGTTGTTATCCATTTAAATGTCCTGTATAGTCTTCTATAGTACACTATAATACCTTATTTGGAATAGTAAAGCAAATTTTGCTTTTTGACTTTGATTTTTTTTTTTACTTAACCCGGGATAAAAAAGTGACCGGCTGTAAATTCTGTAGATTTTTCAATTTAAGGGGTTTATATATATGGCGATAACCCCGAAGGATTCCGGGATCTTAACACCTCGGGACATGACTGGCAAATGCAGATGGGTGACGATCGAGGAACTCATTGACTTTTATTTCACTGCCCTGTGCACTGCGGATATACCCATGAACATTGTGTATATGTTCACCTCGTTAAAACCGGTCTTTAGAAGTATATCTGAAAGTTTTTCAGCGGTGTAGAACCTGGGAATCGTGTGGGCAAGATAGTTATAGGCGATCTTTGAACCGGAAATTAATCTGCCTGCTATCTTTACAAATATTCGCACATACAGATGGAATAAAAATCTGATCAACCCTGAATCAGGCTGGCTCGTTTCAAGATTGACAAACCTGCCTCCCGGCTTCAGCACCCTGTAGATCTCGGAAAAGCATTCAGAGAGGTGTTCTATGCTGGTGTTTATATTACGGGTCGCAAAAGATATGGTGACAAGGTCGAAAGAACTGTCCTGAAAAGGTAATGAGCGCAGGTCCGCGGTAACAAATTGCAGCCGGCCGGTTTCCGATTTAAACTTTGCTTTGTCAAGCATCGGTTCGGAAAAATCAGAAACATACACAGTGGTGCTTTCATCAGCGCGGCTGAGAAGCGCGATAGCCATATCGCCGGTGCCTGTGCAGACGTCTATCCACTTTGTCCCGCCCCCAACAGCTGCTATTTCCGCGGCTTTTGCCCTCCATCTTACATCAAGACCGAAGGTCAGCAAATGGTTCAGCAGGTCATAGGTGCCGGGAACCTCGGAAAAAACTTTCTTTATCCCGTTTGACATTACCTGCCCCGGCACAGTATTTTATCGGCAGCAAAAACCCGGTGCATACTCCGCACAGACCTGTTATTCTGCCCGCGCTGCCCATTACATAGTGCAGTATGATTAGTTCTTGTTGCCACGCCGGGAGACCCGAAGTTGCCGGGCTTGCCCGGCTTAATCCATGTATTTAATAATTTAAGTGACTTCAAGATAAGTAATAAATTTAATATAACAAGTTAAATAGAACTAATTAGTCGCGATAAAGCGGCTCAATAAAATTATTATTCCGATATCTCTGTTGAAAAAAAATTAAATAGTATATAATATAGCGACAAAATATAATATATAAAACCGTTATTATTTTACATTTACAGTTTTGATCCTATAATAACAAAAGTTATAAAGCGGTTAATTGTGGGAGGTTTTTATCACCGTTCTGCCGTCATACTTAAACCTGGATTATTTCTCCTTGATCAGGCTTGCCACCCTGATCATGTCTTTAAGCATATGCGTTTACCTCTTCAGTATTAAAGAAAAATCATTTCCAACGATTTTACTTGCATTCGCATTCCTGGGGGGGACCTTGTTCAGTCTATCTATGCTGTTCGAACATTCCAGCCCTTACTACTGGCAGCCGCATAATTTGAAAAACCTAATAAGGCCGTTCATTCAAGCTCTTGGCCCTTCAATTGCAGCCCTCTCCTTTTTACTGTTTGCCTACTTCCTGCCTCATTTCAAGAAGACTGAAAAGCGGGAGTTTATAGTCGTTATTATGTTTTCTATCTCAGTAAATCTGGCAACATTGGGGTTGACTTTCTACAATTTCGTCATTTTGCAAAGAACACAGAGCAATTTCCAATTTGAATTGACCTATTACCGCATACTGACAGGCTCCCTGGGTCTGCAGTTTCTCCTTATTAGCTTTCTTCTGATACGCAAAACCATCCGTCTTTCAGCCGGGGATCCCCGACCCGGATTGATAAAAATTATTAAGCCCGCGGGTAGAAATGCCAAAGCGGTCCAGGCACTCGCCCTTGTCCTCCTCATACCTCTTGCCGCCGTCATTGCTTACGTGTTGAGGTATTTTGGCATCCTTCCTCCGACACCCACTATTTATCTGGTTGATTATGTTTTTCTATTATTTTACTTTAGCTCCATAGTGACCTACCTGTACTACACCGAAGAGAATATGACTTTTCAGTTGAAATTAGTAGGCGGTGCCCTGTCGGTAATGCTTGCGATCATCGGTATTGCGGCTATTATTGTAGGAAGGTCCTACGAAAGAGACTATGTAAACAAAAATTTTGTTTCCAATCGCAGTACCATCCATTTCTCCTTGAATCACTATCGCAGCTACGATATCGCGCAAGCTCCATTCCGGTATGATCCTGATATGGGTCCTAAAACAGCTATAAGCTACGGTGAAGGCATAACCGCAGAGCTGAAATTTGCATTTCCATTCTTTGACCATGTTTATGATAAAATATATATTTTAAGCGGGCCGATGATCTATCTGGGAGAAAAGAACAGAGAAAATGGCTGGGGAGGATACCACCCACAGCCGGTTATAGCACCGATCATCATGAATTTAGACCCATCATCGGGAGGTGATATCTTTCTGAAGAGTGAATTAGAAAAGGCCACAATCACCTGGTATGAAATACCCGAATTCAACCGGCCCTCCAAAAATACCATCCAGCTGATCTTATATAAAAACGGGTCCTTTGATATTTCCTATGTTAAATTAAACCCGGATCTAATAAACAGGTCTTTAAAAATTGATGTCGTAACAACCGCAAACATATCGGAAACTGTCCGTGGGGGCAGAGGCAGCAGAGGTGTATCCTTTGCACCCAGGTTAATCGGGATCCATCCAGGGGGAAGCGATGCTGCGCTCAAGCCTATTCGTTTTATGAACGACCTCCCTTTCTCAAGCACGGCCCCGGAAGCTATTTTTGAAGCATACGACATAGAATATTACCATTACCTGCACAGACGAATTGCCCCGCTGGCAATCCTTCTTATAGGGTCAAGTATTTTTATACTTTTTTTCTTTCCAATTTTCTTCAAGGCCAGTTTGATCAAACCTCTACAATTACTTTACAAAGGTATCGAAAAGGCAAACGACGGAGATCTCGATGTTAAAATTTCACCGCGGTTCAATGATGAGATCGGTTTCCTGAGCCGGTCCTTTAATCAGATGCTTCAATCCATTAAAAGAGCCGAGAACAATTTTAGGACTCTGGCTGAAAATGCTCGGGATGGTATCTTTATAATATATGAAAGCGGTGAATCGATCTACGTCAATAAAAGTGCCAGTGCGATCACGGGCTTCAGTAATACCGAACTTATGAAAATGAGTTTTAATGGGCTGCTTCGATCCGATGCATTTGACAGTGCAATAGATCAATATAGCAAAGACCCCGAGAAAAAACAGTTATCAAAAAATTATGAAGCTTATCTAAAAGTAAAAAACAGCAGCCAGGTTCCGGTGGAAGTAACAGTTTCCGGGACAGTCTGGCACGGAAAGCCTGCCAGGGTTGTTATTGTGAGGGATATCAGAGAAAGAAAAAGTAATGAAGAGCAAGCCAGGCAGCAGCAGCAGCAATTAATGAAAATGGACAAGCTCACATCACTCGGAGTGCTTGTGGCAGGTGTGGCTCATGAAATAAATAATCCCAATCAGACTATACTGTCGAATGCTTCTTTTCTGGTGAGGGCCTGCCCCATGATACTTTCTATTCTTGGTGATTATAGGGACGAGCATAATGATTTTCTTGTTGCGGGCATCGAATATGAAGAGTTCCGGAACAGCCTGTCCGGTTTGATCGGCGGGATTGGAGACGCATCCAATAGAATCGATGGGATAGTAAAAGGCCTTAAAGCCTATTCGCGGGATGACCCGGGAAACCTCATGACCAGCCTGGATGTCAACGATGTAATACGAACCTCGATAAAATTATTAGAGAATTATATTAAAAAGGCAACCGGGCATTTTACTCTCAGGCTGGAAAATGACATTCCCGGAGTAAAGGGGAACGCGCAGAAACTGGAGCAGGTCATTATCAATCTCACCCTCAATGCCTGCCAGGCTTTGACAGACAGTGGACAGGCAATATCTGTCCACAGCTCGTACAACAAAAAACAAAATACAGCAATTATTAAAGTGAGTGATGAAGGAACCGGAATTCCGGAGGAACATATGGCAAAGATAAAAACTCCGTTCTTTACAACCAAACGTGCTCAAGGCGGCACCGGGCTTGGCCTTCACGTCTCGGAGTCCATTGTTGGGGAGCACAAAGGTACTATCAGCTTTGACTCATTACAGGGGAAAGGTACTGTGGCCACCATTTCTTTACCTGTAGAGGAGGGTTTATGAAAACAGATCTATTTCCGGAAGATCCCATTCTCATTGTTGACGACGAAGAGTCCGTAATTAAGGGCCTCACGACAAGCCTCAGATCAAACGGGATCAACAATCTGGTCAGCTGTAGTGACAGCAGAGATGTAATGGGTATAGTTAACAGCACTGAACTTGAAGTGATCCTGCTGGATTTGAGCATGCCTAACATTTCCGGGAAAGAGCTGCTTTCTGAAATCCATGGCAGCTACCCGCAAATTCCTGTCATTGTCATAACCGGTACCAACGAGGTCAAGGCAGCTGTGGATTGTATGAAAACAGGGGCTTTTGATTACATGGTAAAAGCAGTTGAAGAGAACCGGTTGGTGAGCGGGGTAAAACGGGCGATCGAGATCAGGAAACTGAAACGCGAATACAGTGATCTGAAGGAAAAATTTATTGCAGACAAGATCAATAACCCCCGTGCCTTTTCACACATCCTCACTCAAAATAAGAGGATGCAGACGATTTTTTTACTCGTAGAATCCATAGCTAAATCAAACGAGCCGGTGCTGATTATCGGGGAAACAGGAGCGGGTAAAAATCTTATCGCAAAAGCTGTACATGATGTAAGCGGTAGAGAGGGACCCTTTGTAGACATCAATGTGGCAGGCCTGGATGACACAATGTTTGCCGATACCCTTTTCGGCCATAAAAAGGGGGCCTTCACAGGAGCTGTTGAACCGCGGAACGGGCTGGTCCATCAGGCAAAAAGCGGTACCCTTTTCCTTGATGAAATCGGTGATTTGACACTGCCTTCTCAGGTCAAATTACTGAGGCTGCTGGACACCCGTGAATATTACCCCCTGGGTTCAGATCTGGCAAAACGGACCGACGCGAGAATAGTCGTTGCCACCAACAGAGACCTGGATAAACGGATAGAATCTGAAAAATTCAGAAAAGACCTCTATTACAGGCTTTCAACCCACGAAATCAAGATACCTCCTCTTCGTGAGAGAAAAGAGGACCTGCCTCTGCTGCTCGGTCATTTCCTGAGGGAAGCTGCACTTAAACTCGGAAGGAAAAAACCGGCCGTCCCTCAGGAGCTCTTGCCTCTTCTTGATACCTATAATTTTCCCGGAAACATCAGAGAGCTTCGCTCCATTGTCTTTGACGCGGTGACAAAACAGGCCTCAAAAACACTCTCCCTGGCTCCATTTAAAGAAGCCATAGGAATTGGTTCCCAAAGGGTCCCGCTTAAACAGACTGAAAAGCTTCTCGAGTTTACAGATAACCTGCCAACTATCAAACAATCTGTTGAGCTTCTTATTGCAGAAGCATTGAAGCGTGCTCGCGGAAATCAGTCCTTAGCCGCAGGGCTTTTAGGCATCTCGCCCCAGGCCCTGAACAAAAGGCTTCTTAACAAACATAAGGAATAAGCTCCGGATCATACCATCTTCTAATTATATCATTCTGCCCTTTTGATTGCCTTCAACTTTTGTTTAAATCCCAACCTTTTTGAAATTTGATATACCATCTTAAATACAAAGAATAATCTGTTTTTAAGGGGATCCGCATCAACAAAAGTTGATGTTTCATATTAAAAAAGTATCGGACATACGCTTGGTTTAATTATTGAAAAATAAGGAATTAAATCACAGCAGCCCATGGCATTGAAGCTGCGCTATTTCAATTGAGGAAAAAAGGTTTTGACAGGATTCTGAAGGAAAGATTTCTAATTAGAGCTTAAAAAAATGAGAAACAAATGCGTCTATACCTTATAAATCCATACAATACAGTCCAACGTACGATCCACAGCAAGGACAACCGCCTGTTTCGTTATTTTATCTGGAAGCCGCTCGGTCTTCTTGTCCTGGCCGGTCTCACTACATCAGAATGGGACATCGAGGTGATAGATGAGGACCTCGGGCCTGTCGACTACACATCAATGCCTCGTCCCGACCTTGTAGGTATTACAGCATTTACTTCACAGGCCGCGCGTGCCTACGAAATAGCAGCCGGTTTCAGGTCCCGTGGCATACCGGTTGTAATGGGTGGAATCCACACGTCTATGTGTGTAGAAGAAACCATGGAACGGGTAGATTC
>SDBS01006654.1_pt1 | contig 11241 bp, 25 predicted proteins | sample 2277091 | NCBI WGS metagenome assembly SDBS01 (sample SAMN10404972, study PRJNA504765) | marine sediment metagenome | isolation source: marine sediment core GS10_PC15, 163 cmbsf | place: Arctic Ocean: Southern Knipovich Ridge | collected 2010 | reverse complement strand
GGAAATCCCGCCACTCTGCAGAAGCGATCTGGCCTGTCTGGGTTTCAGTTGACGTATGTGTTTTAGTAGAGCCTGCGACATCTCGGAGATAACGGTACCATCCTGCCGATGAGTTCGGCCTATTGTAACCTATCTGGTAGTTGCTGTCGATGTTCATCTGCACGGGGTCTCGTGCATCCCACATGGTCTTCCACGTAGCACTGGTAGGGTCAGGTTGATCTAGCCACTGGTCTACGAGCCGCATTACGGTCAGGGCATCAATTGCTCCTGTACTGCCGCCGCCACCCATTACTGTACTATCTGATCTTCGTCAGCTACGGACTCGCCGGGGACGAATCCCTCAGTTGGGAGGCCGCCTTGGTTCGGATCAACGCCCTCACCTTCTAGTCCCTCGATACCGCCTCCGGTGCCTTCTAGGGGCTGATCGCCCCCTCCACCGCCGCCTCCGCCACCGGCCTCAGCTTCTGCGGCCGCCGCCTGTTGAGCCTGTAGACCCTGCTGGGCTTGTGCCAGCGTAACGGTTGATTCAGTCTATTATTGAATACATGGTAAATATTGCCGTTCCACTTACCTTCTTTGGTTGTAACATGAGCATAGCCCTCCTTGCCCATGTGCGCTAATCTGTGGGCCATCTTCTCGGCGTAGCAGTTCTTACAGCCTGTGGCGATTTTTGTGCATCCCACCACCGGGTTCCACGTATGAGTGCACCAGGGTATTTTAGTTTTCTGCATTGTCTTTGTCCTTTTTCTTTGCTTTTTGCAAATCTTTGACTGAAATAGTAAACCTCTTTTTGATTTTGGACGGCCCGTAATCTTCACCTGCTTTTTTGGGCTGATATTCGCAAGCTATCAATGAATGGACGTTATCTTTGAAACTCGTTACCGTTATCCTCCTGCCTTCCCAGGCAAAAGATGCACCAATTACCAGTCTGCCCTGGGTCTTGCCGCCACCGTGACAGGTGTATGCTCCGCCACGATAGCAATCATAGTCTATGTCTTTTGTTATAAATGGTTTGCGGCCAACGTAGTTTTCATAAGCCAGAAGAAAGGACATATTACTTTCCTGGACGCCGAGTTCGTAATGGGATTCGGACGGTGAGTAAAAACGAAGATATGAATGTCCAGCCGCCCATTCGTGCAAATCTTTGAAATCGTTGCGATCAAATTTGACCCCACCTGAAATAAGCAGCGACCAGAAGGCCCTGAAAGCTCGATCTCCCTTTTCGCATGTGTATGCCGTTGCCCGGAAACAACGATCAAAGAACTCAATATATACTTCCTGTACCCAACTGTCTTTATTCATTGTCTTTCTCCTTTACAATCTTATCTTTTAGTACTCCTCAGCTTATCCATCTGCCTGTTGCGCTCGTTGTTCGTGTTTACACGGGACTCTGGGACGGACTTCATAGAGATCGTTAGCTCAGGGGCTTATTTTTCTGGCTAAACAATTTATATGTGCTATTAAATCTTTGTTTTCTTTTTTTAGCTCGGCATTCTCATCTTGAAGGAACTTGCATTCTTTTGCTATAGTTTTTAGTGTCGCTTTTTCTGTCGGGTTCAAGCAACTCTCTTTTGAAATATCTCTCAGCGTGTTTACAATATTCATTTCAATTCCTTCTCAGCTTGTACAGAAATTATAACACCTTTATGCCTTTTGTCTTCTCTCTCACCTAAAATCTTTTTGATAATCCACCACTCACAAGTATATCCCGGCTCGTACAACATTTCATTTAATTCAGAAGTTGATTTATTTGCAAAATACGGTTTCAAATCTTCGTATTTTTCCTTTCGTTTACGCATTAATATCTTTTGTTCGAGTTCCACGCTTCTTTTCTCCTTTGTTTCCGACGCCAATTCTAATTCCCAATGCCGATTGTATATCCACGTCTTAAAATGAGGCATGAACCGAGTCTGCGTACCTTCTTTTTGCCAATACGATTTTTGCTTCTCAATAGCTGGCAGTAATAAAGAAATGACTTGCCGCCAGTCCTTATGCGTCTTGCGGAAGTATTTGAGTTCAGTCTCACAGCCACGCTTAGTGCCTGGATATGCCTGCCTTGCAGTCTCAAATTCGGCTGTGTAGTTAGTCATTATCTTTGTCCTCATTAAGTTTATCGAGGAAATTGCCTAAATCGTGACAAAACTCAGCAGGAAACAAATTGTGTGGTGACGGTCTAAAATGCCAACTGACACCATCGGCATATTTCCGAATCCAACCTCTGAGATACTTATTTCTCCGACAGTAACACACATAATAAATCTCGTCCCACTTTTCTTTTACTTTCTTGAATTTGAGATATGGATAAATGAATACTCTTTTTTTACTCATTGTCTTTGTCCTCTGCTACATCCCATTAAGCCCGTAATGCGTCGGGCGGCAGGAATGTTTAGGTGTTTCTTTGGGCTTGGGTTTTTTGTTAAGTTGTTCGAGGAACTGTGCTACATCTCGCAAGCACGAAGAATTAAAAACACAATCCCCCAGAAACTCAATTACATATTGCCGCCAAGATGGATAATATTCCCAATAGCCCAATATGGTTCCACTTTTTTTATTTAAGCAGGCGCCTCCTTTTTTGTGATCGCCAGAATCGACAAATGTAAATTCGATATAATTATATTGAGTTCTCATAGTCTTTGTCCTCAACAATCAAATAGGTGTTTTATCGGTTTGAATATATCACGGTCGGCGGTGTAGATTATCCTCTTGATGTGCGGCTCTAAACTTTTGGCCCTGTTGAATTGCACCCTGTTGGGCTTGTTTGCGAATATCAGAGTAATCGGGAGGTCGTACTGCTGCGCCGCTAACCTGATCTTCGTTGCGCTCGTCGCCGTGAACCAACCTTTAGTCTCCTCGAACTCGTAGCCGTCCTCCGTCTCGATAGTAAAGTCGGGTATGTACCGTTTTGTATCGCCGCACTTTGTTTCGAGTTCAAGCGTTTCGTCTTCATACCACCACTCCATTATTAAGCCTTGCTCCTTGCGCAGCTGACACCATACGGCCCACCTGTATTCTAACTTACTGCGGTACGTATAGGTCTTGCCGCCGACTTCCCTGGTCAATCTCTCGACGTGGCCGAAGTTACTCATCTTCTTTCTCCCATTCGTCGGTCCATAAGAGGGGGTCTTCGTTAACAGCAATTTTAGCTTCAACATACGATGTATAAGCTAAGAGATGTCCTACTTGGGTATTTAAGTCCTGTATTTCATCTGGTCTCATTTTCTTTGTCCCTATCTATAGTCAAACATTTCTGGCAGCAAAAGTGCTCATCAGTCGCCGGTAGGTATATGCACTCGTCAGGCGGATCGTAGATTACCTTGCCGCGGGTTTTCATTATCTGACTTCATGGCTCAAGTGCCGGAAGATACTCTGCTTTCCGTTTAAGCTCGCTTCTAAGGCTTCGATTTTCGTCAGCAACCCTTTGTATTTGTTCGTGGCGTTCTCAAGCCTGAATCGTTCCTCCCGGCATATACCCTTGGCGTAGTCTTTGGCTACTGTGGCGGGGATGCTCTCCGGGAGATTTACATTCTCGCCACCCTTGACCTCGATATGGCTAATAACACCCCTTGCCAGCTTGGCCATAGCAATAGCAAGGGCTACGTCGTAATTAGCGATAGCGTTGGCTTTTTCCTCGCCGATTTCATCAATGTCCTTGCAGAGTTCCTCAAGGCGTTTGATTCTGGAGTTTATTGTTGCTGCTACTGTGCCTATGTCTAATTCCATGATTTACCTCAAAATGGGATGTCGTCTGTTGGGGGTTCAGGATCATCGCCAACGTGGTCTGGATTCGGGCCGGATGGCTGAGTTGGCCTTGCTGGCGGCGTGAAGGTGCCGGTTGCGTGCGTTAAATGCTCCATAACGTCTAAGAGCCTGGTGGCGCACTGTAAGAACTGAGCCGTATAATCCACGCCCTGACCAGCTTTCGTGCCTTGTGGCGGCGTCTGGGGGTCTTGAGAGCCACTCTGGGCGGCGTCCTGATGGCCTTGAGCCTGCTGCTGGGTATACCCATTGAAATACGCCTTGAACTTCTGCTTATTGGCATCGAACTTAACCCCCCAATTTGCCAGTTGACCCTTGACAGAATCATCCGGCAAAGGCGAATCATCACTGGCAGCGAAAAACACCTTCTGGTTGAATCCGGTATTATCTGTAATGCTTCCGAGGGCATAATCCCCATACTCTCCGCTCTTAATATCAAACTTTACCGCCGTTCCCTGCATTTGTACGAAGTTGCCGGGGCTATTTCTTGCTGTTTGAAAGTTCATGCTTCTCCTTTGCTTCTTTCTGTTCGATTTCTTCGACTTTATCCATAGCCTTAACCACTTCGGCATCAGCTTCTTCTTTCTGGCATTTCAGGCACCTATCTACGCCGGGGAGCTTGTCGCAAGCGGGACAGCCGGTGTCTTTGATTTTTTTCCAGGCAAGAAGCTGAATGCCACTTGCAACGCAATAGTTTGGGTTAATGTCTGAATCCGTAATAAGATTACACGCCTTTGAACATTCTTTACATATCCACTTTGCCATAGTTATTCTCCTGTCATTATAAAATCTACCCATAAGCTAATCGTTCTCTTTAGATCGTCTGTGGGATTTGCAGGCAAGCTGTCCGTTGGCGTCCCACCCATATATGCACAACTTAATCCATACCGAACCTTAGAACGAATAACCCTGTCTTCTTCTTTCTTCGCATCGTCCCTGCGAACCTCCCATTCTTCTTTGTCGTCATAGCCATAAGAAGGAAAGCTTTTTTGCCCGTTGATAATTATTTCATTACCTTCGGCATCAAGTCGTACTGGAAACCACTGGTCAACGTACACCTTTGGCCCTTTTTCGCCCGGCTGTAACCAACATACAACAATATTGATTCTTTGGCCTTTGACCAGAGGCACGTTAGCAGGCAAGGACACATCAGCAGGAGCATCGCCACTCAAATCAGATAATACCACTTGCTGTAATAGTTTCTTGCCATGTGGAACCGTGCTTCGTGCGGTCTTAACTACAACTTGGATTCCGCCCATCCTATTTTCTTGTCCAAGTTCTCTTTCGAGTAATTGTTTAATTGCCATTATTATTCCCCTTCAAAATATCCGAAAATACGAAAATGGTATCACCGACTTCGTAATCGTCCCATTCAGGATCAACATCTTTTTCAGTTGCTATGCGAGATTTAATTAAACCAAGGTTTTCCGCTAAGTCTTGTATTTCGCAACCATCGGGATCGCCGTGATTCCAACAGTAGTCCTTGATAATTTCGCAGGCGAATTCTTTCAACTTCTCATTCTCGGCCAACAAAGGATTCACCGGATGCTCAGTGGATTCGTAGGCGAATACGAGTTGGTTTAGACGCTTGACCTCGGCTTCGAGTTCAGCGCGCGTTTTTGGTGGAATGTATTTATATTTTGGACTATGTTTTGTGACACAAGCCTTATTTATAAACTTCATCCCGCAATGTTTACACTTTATCATTCTGTAATCTCCTTCCCGATATGTATGTGAATCGGCGGCTTGCCGGACGTAATGTATTCGAGGATAGTGGCTTTGTCAATTTCTTGGAGGTTGGTGTACCAATAGCCGAGTTGTTTACTTAAAGCCGGCTCTACTGTCGCCATGACACTTTCTATAAGGTTCTTTCGCTCCTCGGCCAGCTTGTCGTAGCACTCCTCACAGATATATTCTCCGTCAACATTGCGATACACAAAGCATTTATAACAGCCGACTCGCACACAGTCTTCAGACGCACAGTCAATTTTGCAGGTCTTGTGTATTTTTTCGCCGCAATTGCAAGTAAGAAGATAGCCTTCCTGGATTTCGCAAAGACAGTCCCCACAGATGCCAATGACTTTGGCAGGTTCAGGCTCTGCGTTTTGGAATCTGTCAAGGTTTACGCTCATTTTGACTCCTCTAAGAGTTCGGGGGATTCGTGGATATTGCCGATGATTTCAACTTCGTACTCATCAATATATTCTTGAATATCACAGTCTGGCAATGATACCCACATGAACATGCACCTCTCTTTGTTCCATTCACAAACGTCTCGATATATTTGCTCCGTGCCCATTCCGCTTATTGCTATATCCCCCTCGTATATCTCCTTACCGTTCTTGTCTTTGAGGCCGGTTTGCTGGCCTACTGTTTCGGGGAGGACTTCGACTAAGTTATAGGCAGCAAGGTTCTCATCCTCTACGAAAGCTCCGTGTTCTCCATCAAAGATGTATACTCTAATGGTTGTATATATTACATCACCATACACCCACTTGCCGTCTTTAGTTAATCCTCTGCATGGTTTCATAATATCTCCCAAAAGGACGGAAGCAGCATCCGTGCCGCCATCCGTGTCCCGTCCTAAGATTTCTTTTCGCCGAATACCCATACGCTCAGGCTGTTCCATGATAAAAGAATGCCATAGCACACCAAAATAGCACTAATGGTAAGTATCCAAGGCCCGGCATGATTAGTAAAACTGTTTACATTTTCCCATTCCCAAGGCATTAAATGCCATGCCCTATACACTAACGGATTCAGCCACATAGCTATCCGGGCCGTTACCAACACAGTACACAATACCATGTAACGCCTGATGCTGAATTTGAATATTCCTATTTTCATTTTGTTCTCCTTAATAAGTGGTTTGTTGATTTTCTGTTCTATGATTTCGTCAATACGCTTTTTTCGTAGTTCAGCAGATTCCCAATCCTCGCAAGGCTCTGTGTCGCTATAATATTCTTCGTTTTCCGTACAGCACATTATTGCTGTCTTACCAGATTCTTCGTCTATCTTATTGCCTTCGTGTTTTGTATAAGAGTCACAGCTTTCGCAGGTTTTCATTGTTTTCTCTTTTTTCTTTGGTTCTTTGGGTATTGTTGGGTTGTATATCATAGGCCTAGCCAACATTTGAGCTAATGTCAATTGTTGTGCTTGTTGTTGTCTCGCCGCCGCCATTTCTCTTTGCAACTGCCGTGAATACTCCTCTGGGCTGATTGTCGCAGGCTTGGGCTTCTCGTCAGGCTCTTTAGGCTTCTTGGGGGAGAAGCTGGAACAGTTTCCTATATCTATATAGAAAAACCCGCAGTTTAGGTTTGTTGGGCCTCTGCAGAGCATTACCACCTTCTTGCCACATATTGTATTCGGCCCATCATAGAACTCGTAGTGTTCGCATTGTTTGCATGTCATATGATTACTCCTTAAAATAAAGCTCCGGCCCGCTCCTTCGGTAAACTTTCCAGTTTCCAAGCTATTAATGTTAGCCGCCCTTGGCAACTGCTACCGGAGCTTGTATGCTTATTTGTCATACATCGCTAAAACAAACAGAATTGAAGCCTTCTGTAATACCCTTCAAATAATATAAGGTATGCCATGAATGCACTTCCGTTCTGTCTAATTCGTATTCTTGTTCCTTTTTAAGATGTAGCCGTGGGTCTGCACCTCTACCCCAGTTGGCTTGTGTATCCGAACATCCATTGAATTTAACTTTCTTTGCCATTTCTCATTACTCCTTTCAAAATTGATGCCAGAGGGACGGGCAGGCTTTGCCAATTTTGTAGTATTGGAACTAATTTTTACATCGCAGGGTTTGCCGATCCCCAGGATGAGCCTTTATCCACCTGCGGGACTCCACCAGAGGATACTACGTGATACGTCGGCATCTGGTGGGCGATTGCATCAACCCCAAGCTTTCGCCGCCGTCCCTACTGACATTATGAACTTGTAAAATGGTAGCCGGAGGTGGGATTTGTACCCACAAGCCTATCGTCGAATCGGCTGATGACTTATTTAATAGTTCGGGACTTTGCGATTGCCATACCTCTGTAAACAGCCTAAGTTTAGAGTTACTTTCGGCTTAGTGGTCTTGCCGCCGTTTAACTTTTCAAACTTTCCAGGTTTATTTGGAGTTGCTTTCATTTTCTGATTCTGACCCAGACTTTCTTGCCGTTTTCTTTTATTGATGCTACCGTCCCAACTATCCAAAACGCCTCACGCATTATATAGCTTACGCCGCTACAGAAACCATTAAATTTCGGGTCGTCTACTAAATAACCAAGGCGGGTAAAGTCGCCATTAATCAACACGCCTAACGACCTTCCTGCTTCTATTCCTAAAAAGTCTTTTGCTTGTCTTATCTCCAAATCTACGAACTCCGACTCGGGCTGATAGTCGGGCTTGATGGCGTAGGTGTCCTTGCTCGAAAATGATTCATAACCGACAGCCACTTCTATCCATTCAGTTATTGTACCGCCGTAATACAAGCAATTCTTCTTCCCCACTTTCTCATACACTTCCCGCTCTTCCGGTTCCATCAGCCCGAAAGCCTTGACCTTGGTTTTGTCTTTGAGTTTTGTTATGATTTCTTGCATAGCTTACTCCAAGTTAGAGGCATTGTTGGGGGTTAGTCCTTAATTCTTTCTCTTTAATTATTTTCTCGAATGTACTACCCACAGAACCGCTACCCTGTTTTATTAATCTAATTTTACCTTGTTTATGCCAACGGTGCAGATAATTTGACAATGTGCCCGGATGTAGTTTAATATCGCTATCAACTAAAAGCCGTAAGTCTTTTGTAGTAAAACTGCCATTGGCCTTTTCTATGGCATCTTCAACAGCTTGTTTTATATTGCCAAAAAGTGGTTTTCCTGCAAATGCAAACAATCCGTCTATTGCAGAGCGGGCTTTATCTTTTTTTTGCTGAGCTTCCTCAACTGTCTTAATATATACCAAATCTATCTCATATATTAGCTTTTGATATTCTGTTTGATTCATAGCTCAATCCTTAAATATAGCCCGCCCTCGTTAAAGACGTTCTGCTAAGTCGGTCTTTCAGAGGAGGTGAGGGCGGGCTTGCCAATGAATGGCTCAAAAATATTTGTGTCCGAGTTGTTTTAGATCGCCGACTTAGCATTGTTACAATCCTTAATTTACTTATCGTATATATAGTAAACTACTTTCGGCCAGAAGTCAAGTCCGACTTTAATTATTTTGAAAAAAGTGCTATAATCATGGATAGGGACTCGGAAATGGGGAGTATTTTTTCTCTCAATTTTGGGCGTCACGACGTGGGGACATTGGGTTTGTTATTACAGCCCGTGCATTAAGACCTTGGCTTCGCAGTCCAAAAGGTGTTCGTAATAGCCCTTTGTAATCGTTATATGGTTCGGGTCGGGCAGGCTAATCCTTTTCGAGTCGGGCACGTAGACGACCGATTTGGCCGCAGAGCTGCAACCACTCGCCATGAAACTTATGGTGCATAGGGATATTGCCAGCGTTAAGAGCGTCAGACGCAGCCTGTTTCTTCTCGTCAGCCTTCTTAATAAGAGCATCGAGTTCTCCTTGTATATACGGCTTCTTTTTGTAACCAAACAGAGCCAGTACGATGTTAATCAGCGACAGGATTAGCTTTAGTTTCATTTTTCTTGCCCCTGATGTCCGTAATGGTTTGGCATATCATACCTACGACAACGATAGCAGCCACAAGACAGGCCAATTTGAGGTCGGCAATATCCTTAATAAGATACGCACCAAACGCAGCCATTGCCATTCTTTTTGGTATTTCAACGTCATTTAGGTTTGGTAGATTCATAGTCTTTCTTCCCTTCTAAATCAAGCAGATATTTGTATTAGCCCCTGCTTATGCAACTTAACATGACACAAGCGACAAACAGGTACAACATTAAGCCAATGTTCTGGCGTATAACCTTTGTGATGATGATATTCCTGGGCTTGTTCGGGGCAGTATCGGCACTTCAAAGAGTCGGGCCGGGGCAGTTTACCAACCCTAATAGCATTGTTCGTAGCGTAATGTGCTGCTGTTTTTTCAGGATGGCATTCGTCATAATGCTTATGGCCGCGATTCTTAGTTTGTTTGCCCTTTTTGCTTTGCCAATAACGTTTTTGAGCTTGTTTACCTTTTTCGCTTTGTCGATATTGTTTCTGGTTACGGCTAAGGGCTTGCTTTCCTTTTTCACTCTGATCATATTGTTTCCGACAGCCTTTACACTGACCTTGGCGGCCATCCTTACCTCGAGAACTATGATAGAATTCCGAAAGGCTTTTAATTTGCTTGCAATGCGAGCAGTGTTTTATTTGAATTGATTCAGACATAGTTTAGCTTTCGTAATCCTTTCTTTCTTCTAAGGTTTTCCTAAGTTCGTGCAGTTTAAGCTCGACATCAGCAAATATCAAGAGAAAATCGTCTCCATGCTGATTTTCCCTGAGTTCGTCGAGTTCCTCAAGTAAATCGCCGATTTGTTCTTTAAGGCTCATGGCCTCGCCTGTAAATCCTCAATTCCTTCCTTTATATACCCGATGTCGGACTGTATCTTGATAACGGCGTCTTCTACAGCATCGATCTTCGGTTCGGCCTTATTAAGTCGTTCGCCGTGGTTATTCAGCGTCGTTATCATGCCACCGAGAGCAATTAAAGCCGTTGCTGCAATCACCACCCATTTAGCCATCCCATTCCATTTGATTCTTGTCATGTTGTTTTTCCTTAGATTAGAAACGCGTGCCTCTAAAAACTCCTAACTCGCTTTTTGGACTTCGAGTTTCTATTCGTGCTTCTTTTTGTTCCCGCTTAATATCTTCGTTTATGTTATTCATCATATTTGATAATCGGGCCATCGTAGTCGTTGTGAGTACGGGAGCTTTCATAGCGCCAAGAAGTACTTTTGCGTGTACTGGACTTGAGATTGCTCTCGCCATCACACTCGGTACCATTACAAGAGCCATAGCAGTCTTAGGCCGATTGACCCACGCCGAGCCACTAACGAGACCACCTTGGGCTAATGCGATAATGAACCTGCCTACAGACGAAAACTCCGACGTTGGCCTTTGTGTGACCTCAGCCGCTGTCCCGATCATTTTCATTAGTTTTGTTTGTGATTCTGTAAACGCGGCCCCGAGACCTTCACCTAACTCATCTAATTGGTCAAGGAATAGTTGGCCTTGAAAAACATCCTTCTTGGTTGATTTCTTTATAGCCTGCTCTACGTATCCATCCGTTATAGCTCTCCACGTTCCCGGATCAACCGACTCTTTGAGGAGTTTTATTTGAGTTACGGCTTCAGGTTGAAATACACGAGATACTATCTTTTCAGGGTTTTGCCGCAAGTTTTTCATAACGGCCTTGATTATTTTCTTGTCAAAAAACTCATGCCCCTCTTTTGTTATCTGGTTGGCTTTTAGCCACATATCAAGGGCTTCGCCCGACAGTGACTTCATGCCCATTTGCATCTCTCCGTGCAGCATTTTGTT
>SDBS01006653.1_pt1 | contig 11242 bp, 9 predicted proteins | sample 2277091 | NCBI WGS metagenome assembly SDBS01 (sample SAMN10404972, study PRJNA504765) | marine sediment metagenome | isolation source: marine sediment core GS10_PC15, 163 cmbsf | place: Arctic Ocean: Southern Knipovich Ridge | collected 2010 | reverse complement strand
ACGCTCTGTGAAGCGAAAAAGCGAACGCCGAGAGTTGGCTCGTTTTCACCATTATAAACGCCATAACTTATTGGCTCCACTAAGGGTTACAGAACGAAAATGAAATCATACAGTACAGTTAGTTAAATCCACTTGTTTTGATAAACAACAAGCGGAGAATTGTCCCTGCCGTCATTGCAAGGATGCCCTGTTAGAGTAACGACAATCTCAACAATGGGGCGGGCGGGGGAAAAAAGGTTTTGCTCTTATCTTGCTATTTTGTATAATAGCACTATCTTGCTATGTTCGTATATCGTATTGGGTATTGCGTATGTCGTATATCGTATTGTGGGTAATGGATGGTGTAAATGGCTGATAAAGTGTCGTTAGTAAAACTACTTGGCAAAGAAAAATTTGATAAAATCGAGGGTGTTTTTCGCAGGCATTTTCAACTAGGTTTAGAGACGAGGAATATCCGGGGCAAAGAAATAAAACAGATGTGCAGTGCCGATTGCCATCCGTCGTTCTGCAGGATTGTTAAAAGCAGCACGGTGGGCCTTCGCAGGTGTAACAAGGAGCGCCGGCGAAGCCTTGAGATAGCGATAGAGACCGGGCAATCTTACATTTCACTTTGCCATGCGGGTATAGTGTTAGTTTGTGTGCCGATTATGGATAAGGACAAGGCCTTGGGGGGGATATTTTTCGGCAAATGCCTTTGGGAGCCTGTAACACAAATCTTAGTCAAGGACGTCGAAAAACGGTTAAATGATATTCGCCTGAACAGAAAAAAAATGACGGCGGCGTTGCGCGAGCTGCCTTTTATCCAGGGGCGAAAAATCAACAAGGCAGCGCAGTTCCTATTTGACCTGCTTTATGAAGTTGCCTCGTTCGATCTGCGTGTTATCAGATGGCGCCGTGAGCGTTCCGAACAACAGTCGAAAATAGGGGAGTTCATCCAGGAGAAAAAAAGACTCGGCACCGAGTGGCATTATCCTCTGGAGAGTGAGCGGGAGCTGATGGGCAAGGTCAAAATCGGCGACAGAACCGGCGCAAAGGAGATTCTGAACTCCATACTCGGTACGATACTGTTCAAGACTATCGGGGACCTTGGAATCCTTAAAGCAAGACTGCTGGAGCTGTTGAGTATTCTTAGCCGCTCGGCGGTGCAAGGCGGAGTGAATATTGACGTTATGCTCGAAAAGAATCTGACGTATGTAAACAAAGTGATGCGGATTAACAACCAGGAAGATTTGTGTGCATGGATTAGCACGGCATTGAACGAGTTTATCGAATTGGTTTATTCTTCGCAGGATGCCCGGAAGGTAAGCCAGATCAGGCCGGCCATAAATTATATCGACGCCAATTATAATAAGCCAATAACGCTTGCCGAGGTAGCTAAGGCTTCGCACCTGAGTGTTTCGCGACTGGCACATATATTCAAAGAGCAGATGGGCATCACTATCATAGATTATCTGACGAGCGTTCGGATAGAGCGGGCAAAACAATTATTGTTAGCGACGGACCAGAACTGCACGGAGATTTGTTTTGAGGTCGGTTATAATAATCAAAGTTATTTTACCCGCACTTTTAAGGGGCTTGTCGGAATGACACCGCGGCAGTTTAAAGTCAGGAATCAACGAAAAGAAAAGATTTCCGCATTTTTATAATCGCATTGCGTATTGCGTATAGCGGCAGCACAGCAGGCCGCCGTTGCTATAACGGCAATAGGTTTTGAAAAGGCAAGCACTCTTACCTTGACAGTTTGGCAGTGTTTATCATACTATCTATCAGTTTTTGTTGGGAACGATATGAAGCAAATTGCTATTTTGGGTTCAACTGGTTCGATAGGCAGAAATGCGCTGCGGGTAATTGATGCGCTTGGACCGGGGTATGCGATTATTGCATTAACTGCTCACAGCAATGTTGAGTTGTTGGCTGAACAAGTCAGACGCTATAAGCCCGGGTTTGTTGCTATTACAAACTCTGACTATGTAGCGCAGCTTCGCGAATTAGTGGGCGATGTGGATGTCGAGATTTTGGCCGGCCCGGATGGCCTGGCAGAGATTGCGAAACTTGAAGAGGTCGATATCGTCCTTACGGCGGTTGTCGGGGCGGCTGGTCTGCCTGCGGTCCTTGCGGCTGCTCAGAGTGGTAAGCAGCTTGCTGTCGCGAACAAAGAGCCGCTCGTTGTCGCAGGCCAACTGTTAGTGAGCGAGGCAAAGAAAAACGGCGGCACTATTTTGCCTGTGGATAGTGAACATTCAGCGATTTTCCAGGCTATGCAGTCGGGCACCCACGAAGAAGTTAATAAAATCATCCTTACGTCATCCGGCGGGCCGTTTCGAGGAGCTGCCGTTGAAGATATTCGAAACGTAACGTTGGAGCAGGCGCTTGCACACCCAGTTTGGGATATGGGGCCGAAAATCACCGTTGATTCGGCCACTATGATGAACAAAGCATTTGAAATTATCGAGGCCCGCTGGCTTTTTGATATGCCGGTCGATAAAATAGAGGTGTTGATTCATCCAGAGTCGATAATTCACTCGCTTGTCGAATTTGTGGACGGCTCGGTGATAGCACAGCTCGGTGAGCCTGATATGTGTCTTCCGATACAATATGCTTTGACGTACCCACAGCGAGTTGCAGGAATCGCCAGGCGGCTTCGGCTCGGACAGATAGGTACACTTACGTTTGAGAAGCCTGATTTCCAGACGTTTCGTGCGCTGCCGCTGGCCTATGAGGTCGCGCGAACGGGCGGGACGGCTGCGGCTGTTTTCAACGCGGCAAACGAGGCGGCTGTCGAGGAGTTCTTGGCAGGGGGGATTGAATTTGTTACTATAGTAGAGCTTATCGAGCATTGTCTGAATAAGCATAATGTTATAATCAGCGCGTCCCTCGAAGATCTGTTCGAGGCGGATGCGTGGGCCAGAGAAGAAGTTAGAATTAAAGTGCATAAGAGCACGAGTAAGAGCACAAGTGCATAAGTGCGTTCACTAAACATGGAGAATATTGAATGTCGGAACTGAAAGATATCTTTAATAAGCGCCTTCGTGTGATTTTGTTTGTTATTGTTGCTTTTGCGGCGATTGTTTTCTTAATTGCTCAAAATATCAATATTTTTGGCAACATACTGCTGACTATGATCGGATTTGGGTCGGTTGTTCTCATTCACGAGTTCGGTCATTTCATTGTTGCCAAATTGTCCGACATAAAGGTTGAAGCATTTTCGATTTTTATGCCGCCGACTTTTTTAGGTGTTCAGAAAACAGAGGAAGGTTTTCGGATTCGGATACTGCCGAAGATATTCGCCAAAGAAGGCGATGAGTCCGGTGAAGGTGGGTTAAGTTTTACTATCGGCGGCAAGGGCAAAGCCAGTGAAACGGAATATCGGCTCGGCCTTATTCCGTTTGGTGGTTTTGTTAAAATGTTAGGCCAGGAAGACACTGGAACAGTCAAGGCCAGCGATGACCCCCGTTCATATGCGAATAAGCCGGCTGGTACTCGTGCTGCTGTTTTAGCAGCGGGGGTTGTTTTTAACGTTATTAGCGCCGTCATTATCTTTATGATAGTCTTTCTTATCGGCATAAAACTGCCACCTGCTGTGGTTGGTGGTGTAAGACCGGATTCACCGGCGGCGCGTGCGGGCCTCAAGGCCGGCGACGAAATAATTGAGGTTGCGGGCAAAAGTGACGACCTTGATTTTAGCAGTATCGGGATAGCGGCTGCTTTATCCGGCAAAGATGAAAAGGTCCCGCTGAAAGTAAGGCACGAGGATGGCTCTGAAGAAGACTTGGCACTTGTAGCCGAGGAAATGCAAACACTCACGGGGAAAATGAGGCTTTTTGGTATTGAGCAACCACAAAGTCTTGTGATTGCGGAGATTTCCGAGGTCGAAACTTTTTTTGAAAAAACCAACCTGCTTCCAGGTGACCTAATAACAGCCGTCGATGGCAGGGAGGTACAGAGCTACTGGGAGCTGGAGGAAGTCATTCAGAATACCCTTAAGCAGAAAGTAGTGTTATCTGCTGATCGCCTCGGGGATTCGGGGGAAGTTGAGTCGGTTAAATCAGAAATTCGACTGAATTTGCGTTTTACCAGAAGTTATGAAAATAAGTCTGAATCCGAGCTTTACCATATTTATTCTATGGTTCCGCGTTTGCGGATAGCCGCTATTTCAGATAAGCTGGCTTCAAACGCGGACGATGAGATTTTATTGCAGTCCGGCGACATTATTGTTGCAATCGGCGATGTTGAGAATCCCACTTATAGTGAAATGCGAGACGTTACTGAAAAGCACGAGGACAAAGATCTTCCAGTTAAGGTCTTACGTACTAACGCCAATGGTCTCGAAGAGGCTCTTACTGTTACAGTAAAACCTAAGAAATCCGCTGGTAGCGACTGGGTTGAGATCGGTCTCTTTCTGGCCCTTGATGTCGAGCATCCGGTTATTTCCAAGACTATCAACGCCGAAGGCGGGCCGGAGAGGCTGGCAATTCCACGCGGTGCTGCGATAACGGCAGTTGACGGGGCGCCCGTCTCAAGCTTTTACGATATAATCCGAGAAATAAGAAAATACAGTGGCGAACGCATCACGATTGATTATCGTCTCAGCGAGGAAGTAGCAGGTAACGTTGCTTTAGATGTGGGTACCGATGAAGAATTTGTTACTGTTAAATCTGCTTTTGATGAATTTATTCCATTTGAGGAATTGAAAAGGCTTTACAAAGCCAGCGGTCCTGTTGATGCGGTCGCGATGGGTTATAGAAAGACCGTAATGTTTATTGCCCAGACCTACGTAACGTTAAAGCGTCTGGTTAGCGGGCTTGTCAGCCCCAAGAATCTTATGGGGCCTGTCGGCATTATCACGCTGAGCTACCGCATTGTTGCCGAGAAGCCGTTGATTTACTACGTCTATTTTCTCGGTCTTATAAGCGCGGTAATTGCGGTGTTTAACTTTTTGCCTTTGCCGCCCCTTGACGGAGGATTGGTTGTGATTTTGTTAGTTGAGAAGGTCAAGGGTTCGGCGTTGAGCGAACGGGTGCAGGGGATTATAGCTTACGCCGGCTGGGCGCTTATATTAACACTTGTTTTGTACGTGACATTTAATGATATTGTCAGGAGTTTTTTTAGTTAGTGGTCTGTAACACGATAAATCCGAGCCACGACGCGCAGGCGTATCACGAAGATATATTCAGTGCTCTGAAAGAACAAGACAGCCGGGTTTATGAGTTAATAACTAAAGAGTACGAAAGGCTGCAAAGCACACTTCAACTTATCGCTGCGGAGAATCAGTGTTCAAGAGCGGTCTTGGCTGCTCTTGGCTCGGTCGTTCAGAATAAGACGAGCGAAGGTTTCCCCGGCGCCAGGTATCATGGGGGCTGCGAGATTGTTGACGATGTGGAAAGACTGGCTGTGGCCAGGGCTAAAGAGGCCTTCGGCGCCCAATACGCAAATGTCCAGCCTCATTCCGGCAGCGGCGCCAACCAGATTGTTCTTGCCGCGATATTAGACAAAGGTGATACAATATTAAGCCTTGGAGTGGACCAGGGGGGACATCCATCACACGGAGGGTCGGGGTCGCTTACCGAGAAGTTCTTCAAGATAGAAAACTATTTTGTGGATAAAACAAGTTTTCTTCTGGACTATGATGCTATCAGAGAGCAGGCAGTCAAAGTCAGACCCAGGCTGATTATGTGTGGTGCCAGTGCTTATGTTAGAAAGATAGATTTTAAGAGATTCAGAGAGATTGCGGACAGCGTCGGAGCGTATCTTTTGGCGGACATCTCACATATTGCGGGATTGATGATAGCCGGTGCACATCCATCTTGTGTAAATTATGCACATTTTACGACGACAAGTACATACAAGGCGGGCGGTCCGAGGGGCGGCCTGATATTGATGGGCAAGGACCATGATTTGCAAATAAAGTTCTCAGGCAGGGACATGCCGTTATGGAAACATATTCAGAACGCGACGTTTCCGGGCGTACAGGGGACGCCTTATTTTAATCATATTGCGGCGAAAGCGGTTTTCTTTAAAGAAGCACTTTGCGATGAATACAAAGTTAGACAATTCAAAATCGCAGAAAATGCACAAAGATTGGCAAGTAAGCTGCTTGATTTGGGATACGATGTACTGACAAAGGGGACAGACAACCATATGGTCCTGATAAATACGGAGAATTTCAGAGAGGTTCTGACAGGCACTATAGCGCAAAGATGCCTCGAAGATTGCGGTATAATAGTCGATGCGATGAAGCTGCCTTACGATAAGAAGCCAGCCTTAATTACCAGCGGTATCAGGCTGGGTACGCCTGTTGTTACAAAAAATGGAATGGATTCAGCAGAGATGGACAGCATATCAGCGCTGATAGATGCAGTGCTCAAGCCGGTAAGAGTGACAACGAGCGGCGAGTACGAGATAAATGAATCTCTCAGGAACGAGATTAGAGACAAAGTAAGGCAACTGTGCAGTAAGTTCCCAATGCGTTAGGCGCCCGATGAGGCAAAGCACTATTTTTTTTGAATCCGTGCTTCCAGCTTATCCCCCACGGAAAAAGGAACACCAGACCAATAGTAAATACTTATTAGAGCCTTTTTTAAGCAGGTTCCTTTGGGTTTACAACTTTGATTGTTGCGTGCAACTCCGGACTTTCTTTTTGAGAACCAGCCGTAAACGGCATGGATTTCGGGAATACCATAGCTGCGGATTCCTACTTCAGCTACTTGCTCTTTCAGTCTTTTTTGCATGAACAGATTTCTCAAAGTCTGTGCGGTGAAGTAATTGCAATGTCCGGGCGGATTAACCAGTCTTCCCTTCAATATGCGCAGGCGGATGAGTAGCGAACCGTAATTGGGTACGGTAAAATATGCTATACCACCGGGCTTGACGACCGCCATTATGTTCTTTACGTGCTCCAGAGGCCTGGCTACGTGTTCCAGGGTTGATGTGCTCGTAACGATGTCGAAAGAGTCGGGAGCAATGTCCGCCTCCTCAATGCACGGAAGAAGTGTATATCCATATTTCTGCGCGTACTCGCGCGCCCAAGGCGAGGGGTCACTACCAAAGCAAACGCAGCCCCTTTTTTGGAATTGCCGCAAAAGCACCCCGTTGCCACAGCCTATATCCAAGACTCTAAGCCCTTCTCTGCCTTGTGTAAGGCGGGCACTAATACGGTCAAACCACATAAAATCAATACTGCTCTGAACTTCACGGTAATGGCATTTCACAAACTCGTCGAAGTGAAAGTTTACATGCTCAATCTCCTGGTCTGTCGCGTTAGCGTAAATAAATTTACAGAGACGGCACTTTAACAGGCAGTGTTTTCCGACCTGGCGTTCTTCGTCACCTGAACCATTACAAACAGGACATAGTTTCATTGTCATTGGACTTCGTGTATCAGGATAAAATTTAGGTGTTTTTTCCACCATTTAAATGAGAAATCCCGGATTTGTTTTTTATGGGGCAGATTTGCCTTGCGGCTGGGGCTATTTTTTCGCACTTACCTCCAGCCCAGAATATTTGGTATATCGCACCGATAACAGCCATAACGACTAATGCGGAGAATAATATCATTGACATTAACAGCGCCTGCGATTTATCCACACCATAGATGCCTAAAAGTCCCACCAGGGTCACCTCTCTGACGCCGAGATTAGCCACCGATATAGGCACTCTTCCCAGGACATATACAACCGCCCACAACCACACGAATACTCCCACAGGGGCGGTTATGTTTGCAGCACGAGCAGCGAGGATATAAGCGATAAAACCGGCGATGAGGGTATCGATTATTGTAATTGAAGCAATCCTCAGGTGAAACCCGGCCCCGGCAGCCTGAAAGGTTGCAATCTGGTCGAGTATTTCCCGGGCTTTTTGGCTTATTTTCGCAGGGAAGGGCCTTAGCATAAATCCAAAACCTTCGATGATTTTGCCACCGGTTCGGCTGTTCAACAGCAACGAAGAAATAACTATTATAGCTGCCAGCAATATTCCGCAAATGACAGGCAGCAACCATTGATTCTCTGTATTAGACATTGATAGCGATGCAGGATTCGTAATCATTAACGCAGCAAGCCCGAACACCATCATGACGACCATCGTTAAGAGTTGATTATATAGCATACTACTAAGGACGTTGCTCCCCTTTCCGGAATCTTTTTTGAGGATATACCACTTTGCCCCCGTACTCAGCACTCCGGGTAAAATCATACTGTAAAGCGAGGTAACCACACTTGCACCGAATATTGTTTTAATATTAACCTTGCAGTCTTGCTTTTTCAAAATAAGCTGCATCTTCATCGAGCGAATCCAGAGAAATATTATGGTAAGTACCCAAACAGCTATCAGGAACTGCCACCTTGCTGTCTTTATGGTTTTCCGGAACTGCTCAAGGTCAATTTGGCTAAAGACCCATATCAGCAATCCGGCCGTGATTAGAATTCTGATAAGAAGTTTGGCTAATTGTTTGGTGCGATCAGTCATTGTCCTGTTCGGGATTAGCCGGTCTTTCTGGCGAGAATCAGCACCTTTCTTGAAAAGGTCAGTTGTATTTTGTAGAGCTTGAAGAAAACTTTATTGTCCGGGAACCACGCATTGAGCATTCCAAAGGGCAGCCGGGAAAACAAAGCCGAAACGATAATACAAACAAGCCCTGTCAGCGGGCCGCTCAAATAGCAGCTCTTTATATTCTCGAAGCCGGCACTGAGCAAAAGCTGTCTGAGCCTGCGCCGGGTGGTTACATAGTTATGAGAGAAATCACAATTAAAAAAGTTGTGCCGCAGGTTCAAATAATCCGGCGAGCATATTACGAGCTTTCCTTTTGGCTTTAATACATCTCTTATTTGCCCGGCGAGCTGCAGCGCATCCTGCATACTGTTCATATGTTCCATTGCGTTGATCATGACGACAACATCAAATTCTTTTTCCAAGTCAGGCAACGGAGGGACCATTGTACGAACAACATTGGCCCCTCTTTTTTCAAGGGAAGCCGCCATTTGCTGGTTAGGTTCGACAGCAAAGTATTCGATTCCTTTTTCGAAACAAATGTCAGCAAAGACACCCCGCCCCGGTCCTATTTCCAAAACGCTGTGGTGCGGTTCTATTTTGACGTATTCGAAGATTTTTTTACAAAAGGCCTGGGCAATCCAACTGCCTATACCGGTGGGGCTGTCCTGGTGAAAGTGGTCGTAGAAATGTTCTTCTGTCATAAGAATATACCTCGAAACAAGCTGTTAAGCGTCATTAGCTGATTCGGCGGTTCCTTTTCTTGCATAAACTACTATTATATCTGATTTTTTCAGTAGAGACATTAAGATTGTCCACGGTAAAAACAGTACCCATAATAAAAAAGATTGCCTGAGTCGGTTTCGATATTTTGGATTGATGTTATCGTCGTATAATAAGTATTGTAACGAACCCTTCAGGCCCCATGGAGTTTTGTCGTATATTGTCCTTGTAACCACAAGGCCGTGATTCTCTAACAGCCTTGTAATTGCGCGGGGTGTCCAAATACATAGATGACGTGGGCAATCAAGGTGATACCATTTGGCTTTGAAGTGTTTGGCATTGAAACTTTCATAGTTGGGGACGCCAATAATACAATACCCATTATTTTTCAATAAACTACTTATCTTTGCTATTGTTGTTTGAGGGTCGGATATATGCTCTAAGTACCACCAGGCTGTGATTACGTCAAAATGAGCTGCTGGAAACGGAGCTTCGGTAATAGTGCCCTTGAATATATCCAGGTCAAAAGAGCTTTTTGCCTCTCTGAGGGCAGCTTCGGATATATCTACTCCATATACCTCGCAACCTTTTTCGATCCTCAGACTATTCAGGAATGAGCCGGCACCGCAGCCGACGTCCAGGATTCGGCTATTCTGGTCGAGCTTGCGATAAATGGTTTTGGCAATTTTTACGTTCATCAGGTGTTTCAGGAAGTGCCCGATAACGGGTACTTTCATAATTTGATTTTGCAATGAACGGATTCCGGAACCTGTCTTTTTTCCTGTCGTGGTATGTGGGGCATAATCGGCAGGATAAAGTTTTTCTGTGTCTTCCGGCACGACCTGTGGATTCATATAAACGAGGCCACATTCGGTGCACCTTACGTAGGTGAATGTATCTCCGATTCCATGTAAACGGTCCCTGGCATCGAAGAGGAAAGCTGATTCCGTACTGCTGCATAAATTGCATGGGACTTTTTGCGTTCTAATCATATCTGTTTACCACTTACCACGGCAGCTTTTTCGATCTTACATAACGATGCAACTTTATTACAATCTTCTTTATCGGCAGAGAAGTCAGAATCAATCCTCCCCAGTTCTCGAAAGAACGCGGATATACTTTAACCGCCTTGCAATAATATTTTCTTGCCCGCTTGATATTGCCATCGGCAGCGAGGAAAAATCCCGTAAGAAAATAAGACCTCGAAAAGCGTTTTTCTATTTTCTTTCCAATTTTGTTTTGTAATTCGGGATACTTCCTTAGAACCCTTTTGAGCGCCGCTCTTGTTTTGGCGTAGCTCTTTACTTTGTTTGCACCTTTGGAAGTGCTTGCCGGATGTCTTCGCCAGCAGCCCAACGGTTCAGGGTCGTAGTAAACTTTGCTTAAATGAGCAATTTCTATCCACTTCATATAATCGCTGATTGGGCCGGGCTTTTCAAAAGGCCCCGTTTTTCTGAGCACTTCTGCGCGCGCCATAACCGTTATCATCGGGGTAAAACAGTAATGCAGAGCAAGCATCTCCGCCACGTCGCCCGGCACAACAGGATACACATCGCTGAATTTTCCGATTCGGCCGCCTTTCGAGTCAATAATCAAAGCGTCGGCAAACACCAATCCCAGCTCCGGGTCGTCGTCGAGTGCGGCAACCTGTTTGGTGAATCTATTGGGCAGCACTACGTCATCACTATCTACGAAACAAATATATTCTCCCTTTACCAAACTTAGACCCCGGTTTCGGGCGGCAACGACACCATGATTTTCCTGAGTAAAAATCTGAGCCCTTGATGTAAAGTTCCCGGCTGTCTCAACAGTTTTGTCGGTACTACCATCGTCAACCAGTATGATTTCAAAATCCTGAAACGTTTGCTTTTCGAGGCTTTCCAGAGTTTGGGCAATGTAGTCCTGATGGTTGTAAGATGCTATAATTACCGACAGTTTTGGTGTCACTGCGAAATCCCCGTCAATTCAATATTTTATGATACAGTTCGATATATTGAGAAGCCACTTTGTTCGGAGTAAACTTTTGGGCCTGAGT
>SDBS01006652.1_pt1 | contig 11242 bp, 8 predicted proteins | sample 2277091 | NCBI WGS metagenome assembly SDBS01 (sample SAMN10404972, study PRJNA504765) | marine sediment metagenome | isolation source: marine sediment core GS10_PC15, 163 cmbsf | place: Arctic Ocean: Southern Knipovich Ridge | collected 2010 | reverse complement strand
ACCGTAAAAAAACCACTCCTCGAATCTTCGTATGAAGTTATCTAATAGAGCGAATCTATGATATCCAGTTGAACCACCTATAACGCTTACACGTGCTACCAGAGCCCATACAGGAGCTTCCATGACGAAATGTAATCCAATTAGCATAAGCGCCATTCCCCACTTGATGATCCGCATATTGTGGCGAAATGGCCAAAACGATAGACCAATAATCCCAGCAAAATAGGTCATTATCGGACCGCTTGAAGATGAGGTAAGTGTCATTATTGTCGCCGATACCACCCCAACTGCTGCCTTTAATCGATTAGTTCCACCTCTGAACCATAGAGCAACAAAGAGAGGGACGAGTGAGGCCCCAAAAGTCCCTGCTAAGATTGGATGAGTGAAAGGTCCTTGACAACGAAGTCGCCCTTCTCTAATTATTGTTACATTGGGTACCCCACCGAATATTGAAAAAATATTCCTTCTTGTTCTATTCTCTATAAGCATTGCAACAGCAAGAGGAATGCAGATAAATACCAGTACATTTATTACAAAGAAAATGTCGTCTCTATTCTTAATTATCAATCTGAAAAGGAAATACAATCCTATTATGTTAAAAGCGACTCCTAGTCGGTTTATAAATGCACTTGACGTTTTCCATAGAATCGTATAGAATACAATGCTTGAAATTGCCCATAGAATTATTGTCTTATCAATTCTATTTAATTTTAAATCAAATCTTTCCTTATCAAATATAATTCTGACCCATCCGAAGAGGACCAAAATTCTTATCATATTGAAATCGAGTGAAAAGACTACTATCCGTTGCAACATTGTGACAAACAAACTTCCAATAAACAAAGGTACAATTACATATTTCCTGTGGGGTAGAAATAACATTAATAATCCCATAAATAAAGTTAAGCCCAATGCAAATGGGTGAATTACAGTTTGTCCGTAGGTTTGCCATTCGATAGTTCTCATTTATATCTATTTTCGGGTTTAATAATTTAGAAAAATCTAGTGTCAGAAACTCATTTTATTTTCTTCAATGGTGCTATGAATGATTTATTCTTTGTTATTTAAAAATAAATATTTTGAATAACAATAACTGATTAACTGATCATAAAAAATCTTTATTTAAAGTGGATTTTTACGCCATAAGCCACGCTGCATTATACGTTTATGTGTCCCTAAGATAGTTTTAATTTTTTTTATGAATCTATTTAAGGACCATGCTTTAAACAACGAAAATCCTACAAAATGAGGGATTGGTATCAACAAAAAACGCATTGCAAAAAGTCTTCCAAATACTTCCTGCCGCCTTTTTACCAATTCTTGTCCAGCAACAACTTCAGATATATTGGCTTTCTTTAAGCAAAGAAATCCATTCTTCATTGCTCTATGGAGTATTTCTTTTCCTCTTTGTGTTCGAACCAAAACAGTTGATATACCTTTATCCTCATTATCTTTATATCTATGCCATGCATCACCACAAGATAAATCAGCCAATTCACCTAATCCATCAGGGCATAGATGACATCGAAAAGGACGTTGTTTTGCAAGGCTGCTCCAAGAATGTTTATAAGGTAATGATTTCTCTTTCAATCTATTTTGATAAATAATATTGAAATTTCCTGGCCATCCATATCCACGATAACGAAGTTCATTAATTTCATCTTGATTAATGTTCAATTGTTTAATGAGTTTTATTGTGGCATAAGTACTTGGAGTACCCGCGCAGATAAAAGTAAGCACAAGACCTAGATTAGAATCTAATGCTGGTCTTTTTTTCCGTAATAAGGAAACTGCTGCTACATCGCATGGTTTCCCTATAAATACACACGGAATATCACTATGTTCAATAAGATGAAGGCTATCACATGGTGACGAAGGGGAATATCTTGATCCAGCATATGTTAATAAATCATTTCTATCTCTACTGCAAACTGTGATGTTTGTCCAGGGTTTCTTTGGATTCATTCCAGTATGGAGCACAAATTTCATGTTTTCTTTTTCCAAACAGAACATGGCCAGAGCAGATAAAATTCCACCCGATGATGCGCGGTATCTTAATTCATTATCAGTAGCGTATCCTTCCCAAGTTTCAATTGTATGTCCACAAAGTAAATCCCAATTTTCTTTTTTTTGGTCATTGTCACTTTCATTTTTTACTTCTACCCTGTATCCTGGACATATTAATAGACAGTCATTACAGGATGAACAGATGTCTTCTTTAAACTTTGGTCTTATACCGATATTTTCAATATCTCTAAGCGTAACCGCAGCTTTTTCACACATATAATAACATGCACCACAACCAATACATAGCCCCCAATCAACAACATCTGATATAGTTCTAATCCTTCTTTCTAATAATGGCATAGGCCTATCTTACAAGCAACTCCCGAAATGTCTCATTAATTTTATTATTCGACTCCATTGTTTTTTCCTTAATAAGTAATTGAAACTCTTTTTTCATCTTGAAAAATTCTAATATTTTATTAATAGCCTGGTCTACATTTATAAAACGAGCATCGATTACCATATCCCCCAGACCAATAGATTCAAACACGCCACTAAATTTTTTACTATAAGCCACACCTATAGTAGGAACTCTCTGAGACAAGGCAGCAATGCAGGCATGCATGCGAGAACCAATAAAAAAATCGCATAATCCTATAATCCCTTTTATTTCATACTGGTCGTATTCCCGATTCACCATATAAATTCTACCATCATATCTTCTATTTATTGTATTAAATATATCACGGCAAGCATCTGGATCACTATTAATATTACCTGGTACACCAAAGGTATGAGGGATTAAAATTAAATTGGCTTTTGTTTCAAACAAAAAGCATTCTATTAACTTATAAATAAAACATTTATAGTCAAGTTTTAGTCTAAACATATTGTCCTTAGTATATCCCCCATTATATAGAAGACCACTTATATTTAAGCCAGTAAGGTTAATATCAGAACTTGCATCTATTTGAGGCACAATATCTAATATATCTGGCCGCTTTGAATCAAGTACAAATGCAACATCAGGACAAAACTTAATAGTTTGGTTATTGTTTTCATTTACTAATAACTCTTTTACTAATGTTATGCTTTCTCTATCCCTTGACAAAATATATGCTGCACGACTCATTATAAAGTGAGCAATAATTCTTGAAATCTTCGACTTAAATGGTCCATATGTTTGCGGTAAAAAAATCAACTTCTTGTTTAAGAGTAGTATAATTGCAAGAGGTATAGAACTTATTATAAATCTTTTAAGTCCATATATATCACTAAAACTATCACCACCATGGATATCACCTACAAAGTCAGCTTCTTTTAAAGTTTTTAACCAATTATTAGATTTAATTATTCCTTTTTTAGTTGATTGAAAAGGTAATAATTTATAAAGACATGCCATTAAGAATATAAAAAAAAGATGTTCCTTTATTCGGGCTCTTAAGGATAACCTATAATTAACAACATTTAACATAATCTTTTTTCCTAATATTGAAAGCTCCTGTGGTTTTGATGATTTATTACCTATAAGCAGAAATATACGTGCATTGTGACATATACTTAGAATAATTTTGGCTAACGAGGCAGCAAGGGCAGATACACCTCTGTTACCGGTATCCAATGAGCAACCTAATAAACATACATTGTATACTTTTTCTTTAACATCATCCATTTTGTGACTCATCATCTTCTATAATTCTATTTCAGGATGTTAATTTCACTACTTACATACTCAATCTGTTTATTTGTGAGTTCTGCAAATATCGGTAACGAAATAAATTCATTTGAACATCTTTCTGTTATCGGTAAGCTTCCCTTCTCCAATCCGAAAAAGTGATAGGCTTTTTGGAGGTGTATGGGAACAGGATAATGAATACCGCAATATATTTCCTTTTCTTTCAATATTGTGATTAATTTATCACGATTTCTAACACGAATTGCATAGATGTGGTATATATGCTTACAATGATCACATTCCTTTGGAGCAATTATTCCATTAATAGGCGCCAGTAATTTATCATACAACTTTGTATTTTTCCTACGCATCTCATTCCATTCCTCAAGATGTTTCAACTTTACACTTAGAATAGCTCCCTGTATCCCATCCATTCGGGCATTCCATCCTATTATATTATGATAATATTTTTTGGATTGTCCATGGTCACGCCGCATACGGATTTTATCATTTAATTCCTTGTTGTTAGTAACTACAGCTCCTGCTTCACCATAAGCTCCAAGATTTTTACCCGGGTAAAAACTGAAACATCCTGCAACACCAATAGACCCTGCCCGTTTTCCCTTATATTTTGCCCCATGGGCCTGGCAGGCATCCTCAATAACAAAGAGCCCATGATTCTTTGCGATTTCCATGATCGGGTCCATATCTGCCATTTGGCCGAAAAGGTGAACTGGGATTATTGCTTTTGTTTTAGGAGTTATTGCAGTTTCGATTAAATCAGGGTTCATTATGTAGTATTGCTCATCTATATCCACAAATACAGGTTTTGCACCGCAAAAACTAATAGCTTCGCATGTGGCAATAAATGTATTAGGAACAGTAATTATTTCATCTCCTTCCTTAATCCCCAGGGCAAGGAGGGTAAGCCATAATGCTTCAGTACCACTTCCCACTCCAACTGCATACTTGCATTTACAGAATTTTGCAAACTCTTTTTCGAACGTTTCAACAAATGGGCCGCTGGCAAAGGCACATGAATCAAGCACTTTCTGTATTACAGTATTTATTTCATCCTTAATTGATTCATATTGTGCTTTAAGATCAAGAAATGGTACTTTCATTTGTTTATTCCTATGTTTATGGGATTATTTTTTAATTTTTCTTAACTTTCTGGCTGGATTACCGGCGGCTATTGTATGAGAGTGGACATCTTTATTCACAACGCTTCCGGCGCCTATTATTGCTCCCTCACCTATTGTTATTCCGCCAAGAAGTGTTGCACTCGAACCTATTGACGCTCCTTTTTTAACGAGTGTTGGTAAACATTTCCAGTCATCTTCAGTTTGTATAGACCCGTTTTCATTAGTTGCTCTAGGGTAGTTATCGTTTATAAATGTTACGTTGTGACCGATAAAAACATTGTCCTCTATTGTAACCCCTTCGCATATAAAAGTATGGCTTGATATCTTGCAATTTCTGCCTATTTTTACTCCCTTTTGTATTTCAACAAAGGCACCTATTTTTGTTCCATCACATATTTCGCATCCATAGAGATTTACGAAATCGTATATTTTTACATCTTTTCCAAATTTTACATCCGGCGTGATTTTTTTCATATCTCGATTCTTGTACCTCCTCTTTTTAAGGATTCAGATGAAGCTTCGAGGATCTGTACTACTTTTAAACCGTCCAGACCGGACGAATCCGGTTTTGATCCTGTCTTTATGCAATCCAGAAAGTGCTGGCATTCAACTTTCAGGGGTTCATCCTGTTTGAGGTATGGTGAATACATGTCACCATAATGGTAAGAATAGTGAAATTCCGCGTAAGTGTCATAATGAGGAGGGACCTCCACTCTTTTATCGTATACTTTTAGCTTTTCCAGAGGCTGATTATCATCGTATACAATCATTTTTTTACTTCCTACTATGATCATTTCCCTCACTTTATTCGGATCAAGCCAGCTGCTGTGAATTGTCGCGAATCCTCCATTGGAAAAATCGAGTGATATATTCGTTACATCTTCAATCCCCACATTGACATGACTCTTACCCTGGCAGTTTACCGCCACCGGGGATGCACCCATCATAAATAATATGATAGAAATATCATGCGGGGCAAGGTCCCAGGCTACGTTAATATCCTTCTGAAATAGGCCGAGATTTAAACGTCTTGAGCTTATGTAAAATAATTCTCCAAGTTCTCCATTATGTATAATTTCCTTGATTTTCCGTACTGCAGACGTATAAACAAAAGTATGACCAATCATTAGTGTCACCTTGTTTTTATCTGCAATTTGAATTAATTCTTCACATTCTTTCACAGACGAGGCCATTGGTTTCTCTATAAAAGTATGTTTTTTTGCTGAAAGGCTTTTTTTTGCAAGTTCAAAATGAAGGAAGACAGGAGTTGCTATGGCAATGGCATCTATTTCATCATCACCGACCAGATCATTAAAATTTGTTGTTGTTTTCATTCCTGGATAAAGATTCGCAAGGTAAGACAGCCTCTTCTTATCAGTATCACATATAATTTTTACTTTACAATCAGACAGAGCATTGAAATTACGGATCAGGTTGGGCCCCCAGTAGCCACAGCCCACAATTGCAACAGTTGTCATTACCTTTACTCCTTATATTTTTAACTTATTATTAATTTTCCAATGGATTAAAAAGAAAATACCGGGAATCATGAATGAATAGTATGATTAACATTCCGTGACTGGGATTTCTTCTCAAAATCTATTAACCTGAGAATCCCAAAATAACGTTTTGCAACATTGTAGGAAGGTGTAAGTCTGTGCATTTTTGCGAGCAGTAGTGCCACTTCCATTAAATCAACATTATAATTTTTTAATTTATCATCCAGAAACTCAAGCTTATCCACATTGTAGACATCAGAATAATAATGTTTTAAGAAGTCCTTAAATTGTTCCTCCGGAATTTGCTTCTTTTCTACTTTGTTGAAAAACGAGTCAATTGCAAACTTTTCTATTATCAAAGAGATAACAGCAGGTACTGTTAAAAATAGAATCGACAAATCCATCCAGATGCTGAATTTCTTCGCGTACTTAATATCAAGACGGATCATTTCCTTGAAAGAAAGACGGTTCTTTCCGCTTACCTGCCAGAGACCGGACATTCCCGGTTTTATATCAAAACGGTATTTATGCCACTTAAGATACTCTCTGGCTTCATAGGTAAGGCATGGACGCGGACCTATGAGGCTCATTTCACCTTTTAATACATTAAATAACTGAGGCAGCTCATCAATACATGATTTACGGAAAAACGTTCCAAATGGTATAATACGCGGGTCATTGCCTTTATCTAATTTTATCATAGGTTTTTCTGTTTTGATAAGTTCATTTAAATAGTTTTCATGCGTAGTAGTATCAGTATTGACTTTCATCGTTCTGAATTTTAAAAAAGTAAATATTCTGCCTCCGTACCCTACACGGTCCTGTTTAAAAAATACAGGGCCTGGCGAAACAATTTTAATTATAAGAGGAACAAAAATAAAAATTGGTGAAGTAAATAAAAGTACTATTAATGAGACAAAAACATCTAAAATTCTTTTCCATACCGGCATTTTCTTCACAAAAACCGGGTCTACTCCATCGATAAATTCAATAGGTTTTTGTTTTCTACTTCTAAGTTTTTCTTTTATTAACTGACTTTTTGTAGGCAGCCATTTGGTTGGATAAGAATAAACCTTGAAATCCGGCGGCGATGACTTTTTTTTCATAACTTTTTTACAGATGTCATGAGCGAACTTCATGCCTCCTTTACGAGTGGTATTCGGGAGAACAGCTCCGATCAGGCCGTCACTGTACCAGCCGAACCTGTCAACCGTACGTGCTCTTAATTTCATTGCTCTTATAAGTGTAACTATGAATTTGGCATTATTTTCTTCACTGAGGTCAAAAATAATTAGAGCTAATTCATGACCGTTTCGATCTGTACGTGACCTTTCTCGCTCGAGAATTATCCTAAATACGTCTCTGGAACAGGCCCCAAAAAGTTCTCTACCTTTTTCCTTTAATTCCGTTGTTTCCTCAGTTTTTTCCAGTGTTTCATTAATGCTTTTTTCTTTACTTATTTCTTCAGTGACTTCACCTTTTAATGCGGATGCTCTTTTTTTCGCGTTATTAAGTATCTCATCAGCTTCTATTTCAGCCATTCTGCGGATATTTTCCGCAACTTTTAATATCTGTTCGAGTTTTTCATCAAAAATATGTTCCTTTTCTTCTGTATCTATATTATTCGATACTGTTTCATACATATTTTTATCCTTATATCTTTTTATATACCCATCGCGGGATATAAAATCTTCTCTTATTCAGTACCACACCAATAATACTTGTGCCTGATTTTTCGAGCTGCTCCTTCGCGTGTACCACAACTTCCCTGCGCACTCTTTCAGACTCTATTATCAAAATTATTCCGTCCGCCAGGCCTGCTGATCTTATGGCGGAAGCACCCTCGCTTATAGAAGGTAAATCCATAACAATAAGTTTATAGTTAAGTTTTTCCACAGAGGGCAGCAGTTTATCTATCTTTTCCATACCTTCAATTTTTGACCGGTGTTCATCCATATCACCAACAGAAAAGGATTGATCAACATCATCATTTGCAGGCTTCGGCAGCCGTGACCTGACTGACATTTCATACAACCCGGGAGGCCGGTTTATGCCTATTACTTTATCTTCGTCAGGGTTATGAAGATTGGCGTCTACAAGTAGAACATTTTCTCGTTCATAAAGTGAAATCATGTATGCTAAACCTGTAGCTACTGTTGAAACCCCTTCTCCCCTGTAGCAGCTCGTCACGGCAAGTGTGTATGGCGTATCACCGCTACCCATTCTTTCAGGGCTTTTCATTGAATTATAAACATAGTTTCTTATCTTTTCGAAACATTCTCTTACCTCATTAGATGTATAAAGCCAGACCGATACATCTTTTGACATCTTTTTCGGCGGGAGGTTGAACTTCCTTTTTTCCTGCCTCTCCTTCATTCTCACATCATGGGAAACCTTTCTGGTGTCAACAGGAGGAAGCGCGATAATATCATGAATTAATAACCTTTTTTCTATCTCCTCTACTGATCTCATCTTGTGATTAATATATTCCAAAAAAAATGCGATACCGATACCGCCAACAATACCTAAAAACAGACCTATGGCAAGAGTTTTTCTTTTTTCTTGACTTATTGGTTCAATGAGATGAGTCGGCTCTTGCATAACACTTATATTTGATATTTTCTGGTTTTCTAATGTCTGGGCTATTTTAGCCTTTTCAAGACTTGCTAGATACCTCCGATAATTTTCCTCAATCACAGCAACCTTTCGACTTAAATATATATATTTCCTTTCATTTTCTCTAAGTATAGAGAGCTTTTCTTTTGGCTTTTCAACCTGTTCATTAAGTATTTCTAACCTCGCATTCAGTGTCTCAAGCCTTATTTTCTCCGCCCGGAGTTGACCACGAAGGTCGATGTCATCTTTCATTACTTCGATGGCAGCTTTAGACACATATATATCGGCTTCTGTTTGTTCTATAGCTACCTGGATATCTTCGATGCGTCCTGACAAAAAAGATTGCTGCTCAGTAATTGAAATAACATCCATTTCTTCTTGGAATTGGATAAGTTCCTTTTCGCTCTGTTCAAGCTCAGCTTTCAATTTTTCCGTCTCTTCTGAAAGGAACTGTAATGAGACTGCAGAAGTATGCATTTCTATATGTTTATCCATGTAGATATAAATTGTTTTAGTTAAAATATCCTGTGCCAATTCTGGTACGCGGGCCAGATAGGAAAGGTTAATTATATTACTGCGAGAGACAATACCTACACTTAAAGTATCCGAAAATACTTTTATCGCCACTTCACGCAATAAAATAGGATCAACAGGTATATCCTCTTCTTCTTCTTTGAGTGGACCGATTTCCCGGATGAAATCAAAGAATACATAAACTGAACTTTTTTCATTTTCTGGAACATATAATATCTTATCAGGCCCTGTTAAATCAACAACGGATTCAGCAAATCCCCTACTCCTGAGGAGCTCAATTTCAGCATTAATCTGACTTGAGCCGGAAACACCTGTAACCAACTCGATTGCGCTTGTCTGTCCGCCACCAATAAGTAATTTTGCTTTTGATTCAAACATATCAGGTGCCGATTTAATTAGATATGCTGTTACTATAATGGCGACGAGAAAAATTATAACTATCTTCCATTTGTGCCTGAAAAGTACATATAAAATGTCTCTTACCGATTTTTCTGTTTGTTTAACTTCTTCCGCCATTATATCCTCTATATCCTCTTTACCGCGAAATCAATTTCCAATGGTATAAGTTGTATCTATGCCGAAACTGTTTCCAGCATCGGGATTTATTGTATAAGTAAATCCAACCTGAGGCAGTATTGTGCCTATGTGCTGATTGAGCCACCTGTTGATCCTGTATATCCTTGTTTCCGGCACATACACGATATCTAAAGGTCTGAGGTATATGGGTTCTGTGTGTACACCGTTAAGTACTTTTTCAAGGTCGAGCTTCCCTCCGGTCCATTTCCCGTTTTCATGCCGTATAATCAGAACATCCCTGTATTTTCCGCTTTCAAGATTGACTCCGCCAGCGAGCATTAAAGCCTCCAATACCGTAAGAGGTCCTGGCATTGGTATACTGCCCGGGGCATTAACCTGCCCCCCTATATATACCCTTCGGTTGCTGAATGTCTGCACAATTATTGCTATATCAAGCTGCCTGATTTGTTTACTGTACTGCTCAATTAAATCCTCTTTAAGCTCAGCAGGGGTTTTCCCGTGGGCTGTTACTTCACCTACAAGCTGAAGGTCAACTTTTCCGTCGGGACGTATAGTCTGGATAGTGTTTAGTTCAGGCGTGTAAAAAAACCTGATTTCAATAACATCGCCTGTGTTCAGTTTTACCACAGGTTCAGGATATGATACAGGTTCATATTTCACAGGAGGCATTCCTTCTTTATCGGGAGTGCTCTGGCATCCTGGAAAAAATATTAATACTATTATGAATATTAAGCACACCGCCAAAAATATGGAGGTGCCTGGTTTAACTTTATTTATTGATTGTATTTTATTATCACGCATGTAATATTTACCTTCTTTTTTTAACATTATATCATATCATTCATATAATTTGAATTTAAAAAATTTCTCCCAGCGGATTATTGTTTTAATAAATAAGAAAAACTTTTTAAAAGAGTGCCGCCGGAACAGGCTCCTCTTTTTGTTGTTAAATTTCCGGAACCACACTACCAATTTTTAGATTTTGTAATATTGATTCGCCTCTTTATATCAGAAAATTAATAAACTTTTCTGATTGTTACGGGCTATCTTGAGCTATAAATTCTTCAATTTCTGTTAATCTCTCTAATGCTTCTTTTGTCCAGATTACTTTCATTCAGAATGTCTCATGGTTCTTCTTTCTTTTAGTTCTTCTCTTAAATTATTTGTAGTAAAAACTTTTCCTGATTCAGTATCAGATAGTCCTCTATTTACGGAATCAATAAACAATT
>SDBS01006651.1_pt1 | contig 11244 bp, 8 predicted proteins | sample 2277091 | NCBI WGS metagenome assembly SDBS01 (sample SAMN10404972, study PRJNA504765) | marine sediment metagenome | isolation source: marine sediment core GS10_PC15, 163 cmbsf | place: Arctic Ocean: Southern Knipovich Ridge | collected 2010 | reverse complement strand
TTGTTTATCGAGAAAGAAGTGAACATATCAGTATAAACTTTCTGTATCTCGAACCTATTTTTAAGTAAAATAAGGAGAAGTGAGACTGAAAAGATGATAATGGGTACTAAAGTGTGGATGAGTAATAATCCGATAGAAAAGTAGAGAACTGTTGAAGAGAGTAGACCAAAAGCGAAATAGATCGGAAACCTGATGGAGAAGGGTAATGAATGAAACTTTTTGAAAATTTTAAAATCTAAGAGTAAATACCCAACTGGAAATACCAAGAGGTAAATTAACCCCAAAAATAAGGGTGACGACAATTCTGTCAGATTCATCTTCACATAATGGAACATCTTCACCATTAAAAATTTTCTCAGAAAAGTACCATCAAATATACATATTTTACTCTAAATAGGTATATTGAAGAAACATTTATGATATTTGGAGGCGTCGCAGAATTAAACTGTCCAAAGATCTTGTGTGCTGTTTATCCTCTTTGAACATTTTTTTAGACATTTTTTGTCTTTCGCCAATGGATATATTTCGTAATGGTTTCTCTTGGTGCCAGCCGTTTTCCCCACCCTAACAGTTTTTCAGCTTTCGAGGAATCAGCACCCATCCCAAGGGGTTCATGGTCTTTGAGAATTCCACTGACTGGTTTAAGCTTCCCCTTCTTATTTAGCATCTCAATCATCATCTCAGCTAACTCCAGAATCGAAGTCTTGTACCCTGCAGACATATTGAATACGATCTCTTCAGGAGACTTTGGCTTAAACTTACTGGCAAGTAGAAGTCCATTGACTATATCGCCAATATTTGTGAAATCTCTTACAACGTTTAACTTTTCACTATTTCCTCTCTTATTATACACAATTGGAGCACTATTATTTACAATCCTGTTATAGAATATTGTAACTACTGTATCATCTCGACACCGTGGACCTACAACATTAAAGCATCGTATTGATTTCCAGTTAATACCATACCATGTAAAGTATAGTTTACCGATTCCCTCTGCTGTAACCTTCGCATAACTGTATGGGCCATTCGGTGAAACAGGACTCTCCTCTGACCAAGGAATGGGTTGACTACCATAAACAGACCCGCTGGAAGTGAACACTACAGACTTTACATCACAGAGTCTTGCAGCTTCAGCAACATTTTCTGTTCCTAAAGCATCAACGAGAAAGTATTCTCGAGGGTAAGGCATACATAACCTATGGCTTGCTTTAGCAGCTAAATGATAACAAACCTCGACACCCCGCATATTGGCGCGTAATTGTTCAAAATTGAGAATATCTTTACCTATCTTTAGATCGTACTCTATTACTTCATGATCATCTTTGCGAAGTTTTTCTACAAGATTGCTTCCTATAAAACCTGAACTTCCAGTCACTAAGATTTTAGTCACAATTAACTGCTCCTTTATAATAAATATATACACTTCAATATTATCTAAAATCACGCGTCTGTATAAAACAAACAAATGATATCTATCAATTTTTATATCTTTCTATCATAGTATCGAACGGTGAAGAAATTATCATACTATTTACATGTATTTGCTAAAGTTTTTTCTCAATTTGATTTACCAATCAAACAAGTCTTTATTTTTTTGAACCCAATAGACGAGGCGTTCAACACCTTCATTTACGCCAATTTTAGGTCTCCAATCAAGAAAATAACGCGCTTTCTCAATGTTTGAGACATAAACTTTTTGGTCTCCAGATCTTGGTTCTTCAAATGAAAGTGTAGCTTTCTTATTCGAATATTTTTCTATCAAGTCTAAAGCTTCCAAGAGCGATAGAGTGTTATGTAATCCTCCACCTACATTAAAGAGTCCACTTTTAAGATGTCTACTTCGCACAAATGCATCATACACACGTACCAAATCAGAAACATGCAAAATATCCCGTACTTGTTTTCCATCACCATAGATCGTTATCGGTTTTTCCATCACCGTTGCGATAGTAAACCATGCAAGCCAACCTTGATCCTCAACCCCGAACTGTCTTTCACCATATATACAAGACATTCTGAATACGCCAGTCTTCAAACCATAAACACTTGCATAATCCTGTACATACAAGTCTCCAGTAAGTTTTGAACAACCATAAGGTGTATGTTTACATAAATCAATCGAAAAATCCTCAGGTATACCATCACTAAAATCTTCACTTGCAAAAGAGTAACGTGTCTCTTTCTCTTCCACAGGAATATTATTCACATTCAACCCATACACTTTATTTGATGAAGCATAAATTACAATGGGATTAGTCGAGCTTTTTCTAGCTGTCTCAAGAACATTGAAGGTTCCCAAAGCGTTTATCTCAAAGTCTAAACGGGGATTTTTAATTGACGAGGTAACTGCTACTTGAGAAGCTAGATGGAAAATTAGTTCTGCATCTTTAGCTGCTTCGGAAAGGTCTCCGCTCTCCCTTATGTCACCCTTAATAAAGTGAATATTATCATAATTTGATTTAAGATAATTCAGATTATACGAGGACATTTTCTCAGGCATATTATACTGATTTGCTCGTGAAAGATTATCCAGAATCGTAACATCCATGCCTTTTGAGGCGTAGTATTCTGCGACATGTGACCCTACGAACCCTAATCCACCAGTTATTAAAATCCTCATTTTAATCGCCCTATCATCAATTCTTTTTGTATTGTTATATTGAAAAATATACCATATATAAAAATAAATTAAATTCACAGTTAGTTATACATATTCATCTTGAGTTTAAAAAACATAACATAAAATAGTAAATCTCTTATAATTGATTTGAACATTAATTTATTTCGAAGAGTGAGAATTTGTCAAGAGAGGAAAGAATCAACCCAATTAGACGTGAAGATTACACTTTCTGTGATGTTTGTGGACGAAAAGTACCCCTAAATCAGATTGGGGGACAATGTGTTTCTTGTGGTCGAAGAGCTTGTACGCGCTGTACAGTAATGATAAATGATAGAATTTATTGCAAAGATTGTGCACCGCCCCCACCACCTCCACCGCCTCCACCTACCTCTTCCAGAGGTTGTTTTATCGCAACTGCAGCATACAACACACCTCAAGCAAAAGAGATTCAAGTATTACGTAATTTTCGAGACAGAAGCCTCCTTACAAATCGTCTTGGTCAAAGTTTAACATCACTCTACTATCAAACAAGTCCAAATATAGCCACAAAAATCGCTAAAAGTCCAATACGGAAAAAAATAGTGAGAAACCTCATAGATCCCCTAGTTAAATTCTTAAAAGAACAGGGGTACTAAAGACTAATGACGATGAGGTCGATCATTTCCGAAAAAAAAGACATGTATGATTTGATTCCAATAATTGAAAATTGGTTTATTGAAAAAGCGTATAATGTGACCGTTATTGCTAATAGAATAGATGCAAAAAAAGATCAGGTAGCGATAACACTCTTTCTAGATAATTATCCATCGGGATGTTTAATTAAAGTCTATTCAACAGAAGAATTTTTTGTAAATTTAAAAAAATATCTCGCGGATGAACATCATCTCTCTTACCATGTACCTTGTCCATACTGTAAAAGAGAAACAGATGTAACGATGCATAACTGTCCACACTGCGGAGCATCCCTCAAATAGTTAGCCAGTGCCAATTCTTGAATCCGAAACTATTTGAAGAATACTCTTTCATACTACGCGTATTTCTGGCATGTTCTGCAATACCAACGATTGTATTTGTGAATAAACTCTAAAGGACGACCACAGTTTCCACAATGTTGCACATTTGAAGATGGTGGAGGGGGAGGAGGACTAAATTGTTGAAATCGAGGTTGTTGTTGAGGTGGACCTTGCCTTTGAGTTGTACTCATTGTTTGCTGAATAGTATCCACCCAACGGCCCGTGTTCCAAATTTTAACCAAAAACTGGTGTTCTTTATCCGACTGAACCTTCACTGTACCTAAACTTCCCTTACTCACTAGCCTAATACTCTGCAAAGAAATAATAATGTCTTTACCCAACAACGATCCTACAGATAATAATGCCCAACGTTTCTTAGGCAAGAAGATTAAACGCATATTAGTTAAATATAGATCACCTGTAGGGCCCCCAGCATAATCATACATAACTCCACCCTGCTTCTTGATTATGTTTTCACCAGACGTTAGCAACTCTTTAATATTAACCATAAATACAACACCTAAACTTACAGAAAACTTAGTTAGAATAAGTATTAAAAATTTTCTTTATTAAAATTCTCTGAAATAGTAAACATGTACCAACTTCTTTGAAATCTTTTAGTATTCTTCAGTAAATATGAATTGTTATTTGTTTTAAAAAGTTAAACTATACATTTTTTATGTAACATCAAAGTATTTAATCTTCCAAGGTCTTTTTAATCAATAGATGAAGTGAATATCAATGTATGATACCATTCAAGACGAGTCTTCTTCAGAAAAATGGAAGTTTATTTCCCTTTTTCTAATCGCTCTCCTTATTTTTAATATTGGTTTTTTTGTTAACTTCACTCGAGATTTTAATTCTCAGCTTAATACTCTTCAAACACAGTATACGAATCTTCAACAAGATTTCTTTGAAAACCAATTGAAAATTGCTCAACTTCAACAACGCATTGAAGGAAACACATACGGAAATCAAAGTTGGACTTTCTCCTATTCTGACGTCTTTAATTTAATTAAGGATTCAGTTGTACTGATCAAGACTCGAATTGAAACAAGTTTAGGTTTTGAAGATTACTCTCAAGGATCAGGGTTTATCTACAGTAATGATGGATATATCTTAACCAATTACCATGTGATTGAAGATGCAGAGGAAATCAGTGTCACTTTTACCGACGGAAACATCACGGAAGCAACTATTGTCGGATCAGACCCCTACAGTGACATTGCCATCCTCAAGGTTAACCGTCCATCCGAAACATTAACGCCTGTTGTTCTTGGAAATTCTTCTGCTTTAATTGTCGGTGAACTTGTAGTTGCTGTGGGTAATCCTTATGGATTGAGTGGTACAATCACAGCCGGGATTATAAGTCAGGTAGGTAGAGAACTGTCATCTCCCGGAGGATATAATATTATAGACGTCATTCAGTTGGATGCCGCAATTAATCCTGGAAACTCTGGTGGACCTTTAGTAAATATGCGCGGTGAAGTGATTGGTATAAATACAGCAATCGTTACGGGTTCTACAGGACTTGGCTTTGCCATACCAAGCGACACTATAAAACGGGAACTACCATCGCTACTTGCAACTGGGGAATATATTCATTCTAGGGTTGGAATTTCGGGAAATACGGTTACTCCCGAAATCGCAGAAATCATTGGGCTAAATTATACCTATGGAATCTTGATATCAGAAGTAGCTTCGCCTGGACCAGCTGAAAACGCTGGATTGCGAGGAGGAGACAGAACCGAAAGGATTGGAGGCCTATTATATGTAATCGGCGGAGACGTAATTATTGGCGTAGATGGGATTATCATGAGAAATTTTAACGATTTCTCAGTCTATCTTGAGAGAAATACTACCCCAGGAACTGTAATAAGTTTAACAATTATCAGGAATAACCAGAAACTAACGTTAAATGTCACTTTAGGGAAACGTCCTCCACCAGAAAAAGAATAAAATGCACATAAACCGTGAATAATATATTATCTATTTGATCAGTCAATTTTTTTCTCAATTTGATGAGAGATCCTCTGAAATAGTTAGGATTCTATATCCTTTCTCCAGCATACTACAAATAGGCTATATGACTTTTCTTAAAAAATTGTGACAATTCATACTTTAAAAATTATGTTTTAAGTAATATACAAGTAACAACTTAACCGTTTTCAATTATCAAAATGAGACATATTATGACATATAACTTAAATAGACTAGAACAAATATTGATGAATCTTTATCTTAAAGCAACATTTATAAACTAAAGAAAAAATGAGTGATAAAAAAGCATTTAAAAAAAATGCTAATTTATTTTGGAGATTTGATAGTAATGAGTTCACTGACAAAATTGTTACAGTATGTTAAACCATACAGAAGAGATGCTGTTTTGGCGATGATTCTTTTAGCTTTGGTAGTCGTAGTTGATCTTTCAATACCACAGTTTGTTCAAGTCCTTATTGATCAGGGTATTGCAGGTAAAGACATGGGCGTGATACTTAACACCAGCATCATTATGATCGGCATTTCCATACTAAGTGCGGTATTGTCTATCATAAACTCAGTCTTCTCTGTAAGAGTGTCCCAAAGCTTTGGCGCTGACCTTAGAAAAGCTGTTTATCATAAGATCCAAAGCTTCAGTTTTGGAAACTTAGACCATTATAAGACAGGTAAATTACTGATTCGTCTTACAAGCGATATAAATCAGCTTCAAACCCTTGTACTTCTCTCATTGCGAATGCTCATTAGAGCTCCGCTTTTACTAATAGGCAGTATCGCTTTAATGCTCATGATGAATCAGCAACTTGCGTTTATGATGCTTCTTCTACTTCCACTTACTTTAATTTTTACCATCGTCTTTATTCGTATAGCTCAACCAATATTCAAGAGAGTGCAGAAAAAACTTGAAGTTTTAAATCAAATTCTTCAAGAAAACCTTTCAGGGATCCGAGTAGTTAAAGTTTTCGTTCGTAGAGAACATGAAAATAAACGGTTTAATGAAGCAAATATAGATATTATGCAAGAAAGCTTCAAAGTTGCCCGACTTATTTCGATTCTTTTCCCAATAATGCTCTTACTGATGAATTTAAGTACAGTCGGTATCATCTATTTTGGTGGAATCCAAGTAAGCGTAGGAGACCTTACAATAGGAGAAATTATTGCGTTTATTAACTACATTTTATCAACCATGTTTCCCTTACTAATGCTTGCCATGATGGCTGGTCAAATCTCTTCTTCAACCGTTTCTGCAGAAAGAGTAATGGAAATCATTGACGCTTCTGCTCAGGTTCAAGATAAACCTGATGCACAAACCTTGAAAGATATCAAAGGAAGGGTTGTTTTCAAAAATGTTGACTTTAGCTATAATACAGATAGCTCCAAACCTGTTTTACAGAATATTAATCTCGTAGCTGAACCTGGCCAAACCGTGGCAATACTTGGTGAAACAGGTTCTGGTAAAACAAGCTTAATTAATCTCATTCCTCGATTCTACGACGTTACGAAAGGAAAAGTAACAATCGACGATATTGATGTTCGAGATATTACACAGAACTCACTTCGATCTCAAATAGGAATAAGCCTTCAGGAAATAATTCTCTTTTCAGGTACAATACGTAACAACATTAAATATGGTAATCCAGAAGCGACTCAAGAGGCTGTAATAAATGCAGCAAAAGCAGCTCAAGCCCACGAATTTATCAACTCATTCCCAGATGGGTATGATTCAATAGTTGGGCAGCGAGGTGTTAACCTTTCAGGTGGACAGAAACAGAGAATTGCAATAGCTCGAGCGCTCCTTTTGAACCCAAAAATTCTCATCCTAGACGACAGCACTAGTTTTATCGACGTTGAGACCGAAGCTAAAATACATGAGGCATTAGAAGAATTAATGAAGACCCGTACCAGCTTCATAGTCGCACAACGCGTAAGTACAGTCCTCAACGCCGACAAGATAGTTGTACTAAATGGTGGAAAGATCGTAGCAGAAGGTACGCATCATGAATTGATGGAGTCGAGTCCTATATATCAAGAGATCTATAATTCTCAGCTTGGAAATGGAGTTAATGATGATGAGTAAAAAAACTAGTAAACGTCGATCTTCAGGATTTCGAGGTCATCGAGGACATCTAGGAGGAAGACGTATTGAACAAGCTAAAAATCCAAGGAATGCTTTGAATCGTCTCCTATCTTACCTCAAACCTTTTCGACTACAACTTGTCGTAGTCATCGTTTTAGTTATAATAAGCACGCTCTTTTCACTAAGTGGACCATATCTCATCGGTTTAGCCATAGACCAGTTCATGGTCACAGGAGACATTCAAGGACTTCTACAAATCTCATTGCTCATGCTTGGTTCTTATCTTGGTTATGCCTTCACATCGATGGGCAGTGGATGGATCATGGTAGCAATCGCTCAACGAGTTCTGAAAAACCTACGAAAGGAACTATTCGAACATATCCAAACACTCTCTTTAAGCTTCTTTGACAGTAGACCTTCAGGAGACTTGATGAGTCGCCTTACAAACGATATTGACGTAATAAATCAAGCTTTAACACAGAACATTACACGACTCATTTCAAGTTTACTGACAGCTGGAGGTGTTTTAATAATCATGTTCATACTTAACTTCTGGCTCGCTCTAGGAAGCCTTCTTGTCTTTCCCATAATGGTAGGAATCACAGCTTTTGTAGCTAAACGAACTCGCTCAGGTTTTCGCAGCCTTCAGATGAATAAAGGAAAGTTGAATGCAGATATGGAAGAAACGTTGAGTGGAGGAAGAGTTGTGATAGCATTCGATCAACAAAAAGCAGCAATTCAATCCTTTGACAAGATAAACTACACCGTACGAGATGTTGGCATCACTGCAATGACATATGCTCTCTTGATAATGCCCTTAATTGGCATCCTCAGTAATCTTAATATTGCTGTGGTAGCAGGGTTAGGTGGATGGTTAACTCTAAACGGGTTAGCAAGTGTAGGATTAATCGCTTCCTTTATCAGTTACTCTAGACGGTTCGCTCAACCCCTGCGACAGATAGCGGATCTTTACAACAGTATTCAATCTGCTCTAGCAGGATCAGAACGGATCTTTGAGATAATTGATACTGAATCAGAAATACAAGATGTACCAGATGCAGTGCCTCTAGAACATATCAATGGTGAAGTAATCTTTGATCACGTAAACTTCAATTATGTCTCAGACGTCCCAATCCTAAAAGATATAAGTTTCCACGCTAAACCAGGACAGATTATAGCGCTGGTGGGACCAACAGGAGCAGGAAAGACCACAATAGTTAATGTTCTTACCCGATTTTATGACATTCAAAGTGGTAGCATCAAGATTGATGGTCTTGATATTAGCCAAGTTCAGAAAGATACATTGCGTAAACATCTTGGCATTGTCCTTCAAGACGTATTCCTCTTCTCAGGAACAATAATGGATAATATTAAGTATGGTAGATTAGATGCTACAGATGATGAATGCATTTCCGCAGCTAAATTAGCAAATGCTGATGATTTCATCACGCGGCTTCCCCAGGGGTATAAGACTCCAGTTTCTGAACGTGGGAGTAACCTCAGTCAAGGTCAACGTCAACTTGTATCCATAGCACGAGCTATTGTTGCGAACCCCAGTATACTTATCTTAGACGAAGCTACAAGCAGCGTTGACACTAGAACGGAGATACGCATCCAAGAAGCACTGCGCAGAGTGATGGAAGGGCGAACGAACTTTGTAATTGCACATCGTCTAAGTACTATCCGGAATGCGGATCAAGTTCTGGTAATAGACGACGGAAGAATAATCGAACGCGGAACCCACAAGGAACTATTGAAACAGAAAAAATTCTACTACAACCTCTACATGAGTCAATTCAAAGGTATTAACAATAAACCAACAACTTAAAAACTAAAAAAGGATAATTGATAAATAATAATTTTTTTAGTTATTTACAAGTTGCCTTAAAGATTGCTCCTGCTGCAATAAGTACACCTACAATGATTATTACGTAGGACGATAAATCTATGTTCCAATCAAAAATTCGATACATAAATTTAAAGTAAATACCATATTCAACTACACTATCTTCCGTTCGGATATTATATGTCCTCCGTCAATAACTATCTCTGTTCCAGTTATGTATTTCGATTCGTCTGAGGCTAAAAATAGAGCTAGGTCTGCAACTTCCTCAGGTTCTCCAACTCTTCCTAACGGTATTTGCTTCGAAATTTGATCGCGCATTTCTTTCGCTACTTTAGTGTCTGGACGATCTCTTGTATCAATGGTTCCAGGGCAGATAGCGTTTACAGTTATGCCATATTTTCCCAATTCTAGAGCTAATGCTCTTGTGAACGCTGAGACAGCTCCTTTCGCGGCTGAGTAGTGAGTTGTATGCGGTAGAGTTACCATAGGTCCAGTAACTGAAGAAAAGTTCACGATTCTACCATATTTTTGTTTTACCATGTATGGGACCACTGATTTACAACAGTTGAAAACTGTTTTTAGGTTTATGTCTATGATCGTGTCCCACTCTTTTTCAGTCATCTCAAGAAAAGTATTCCAAGGAAATGGACCCATACCGACCACATTACAAAGTATGTCTATCTTTCCAAACTGGTCCAATATTTTTGTAACCATTTGATTGACCTCGTTAGATTTTGTTAGATCTACTTTAAAGCCAACTACTTTGTTCCTGGCGGATTGAAGTTCATTCACACGATCGAAAATCATGTCGCGTTTACCAACTATGGCGATGGTTGCCCCCTCTTTTACGAATAACTTGGCTACAGCATAGCCTGTTCCTCTGAGGCGAGAAACTCCTGCAATGAGAGCTACCTTATCTTTCAGTCTGCTTAAAACAATCACCCAGAGAGAAATTATACATATTTAAAATATAATTTAAATAAATTAAAAAAGTTTTCTATTCTTTAATGTTGAGGATATGGCTTTTAATAAAGAGTATTTTTTCCCAAAAAACTAGAAGGAATAAGAACAAGTCAAGGATTATCTAAATATTTTTTAAGCGTTATCCTCTCGAAAATATATTATTATTAGAAAATTAGATAAAACGCTTATAGGTACTTTATTATAATGAACAAGGAAGATGTTTAATTTTCAAATAAATAAAGAAATTCTTCTTTGAACCTAAAAAATCATAGTTGTATAAAAATGATAAATTTCGAGAAGTATGATTTTTAAGAAAGAATTAATGGGAGACAAAATAATAGTATAATAAAGCATGTTTATTGTAGTGGGGAAAAATCTTGAAGATTTTACATACGTCAATTACAGTTAAGGATATGGAAAAGTCTATACAATTCTATCGAGACGTTGTAGGACTTGAATTTATAAGGAGAATGGAAATTCCAGAGAACAAAGCTGAGATCGCTTTTCTTGGAGATAAGGAAACAGGATCACGTTTAGAGCTTACATATTGGAAAGAAAAAAAGGATTGGAACGAGGGTGATGAACTTGATCATCTCGCTTTTGCTGTATCAAATATGGATAAAGCTATGAAATTATTTAGAAAACTGAATGTTGAAATAGCGATGAAGCCCTATTCTTTGAAAGGTTCCACGACAAGAATAGCTTTCATTAAGGATCCTAATGG
>SDBS01006650.1_pt1 | contig 11245 bp, 7 predicted proteins | sample 2277091 | NCBI WGS metagenome assembly SDBS01 (sample SAMN10404972, study PRJNA504765) | marine sediment metagenome | isolation source: marine sediment core GS10_PC15, 163 cmbsf | place: Arctic Ocean: Southern Knipovich Ridge | collected 2010 | reverse complement strand
CCCACGGCCCACAGTAACCCCTCAGGGTCCACCGCAACAGACCCCAGGACCTCTACCTTGCGCTTGAATGCCTTCTTTGTCTTGCCATCGATCAACTCATAGATTGTGTCACCGGCAGTTACGACAGTCAATAGGCCGTCCTCGCTTGTGGCCAAGCCACGCACGGATGCTGGTCCAAGGACCATGGTCACTTCAACGTATTGTCCCCTCGACGTCGACTTCCTCTCCGGCGTAGTCCATCGCCAGCGCAGCTTGCCACGAGTATCTACAGCGAAGACCTCGCTGAAGCTGGAGAACACAACTTGGCTGGACGCAGCTGTTACGTAATAGGGGCATGGGCGCATGTAAGGCGAGTCTTCGTTGACCCTGGTGGCAGGGACCCCGTAGGACCAGAGCCGTCTACCCTGGGACGAAAAAGCGTATAGCTTGCCATCACGGCACCCAACATGCACGAATCCACTCGTGGACACAACCTCTGATGGGGCATCGGGCAACTTGTGATTGGAGATTTCGTTGCCGGCCAAGTCAAAGAAGCGAACAATTGTTCCGCCGTCTCCCACGCGTCCTTCCTGGGCAAACGTGACAACGCCGTCAGTAGTAGTAACAATGCCGCTGGTGCGTTCTGGTAAGTCTACCTCCCAAAGCATAGAAGCATCCTCTATATCCCAAGCACGCAATTTGGGAGTCTTGCCAGCAGAGGAAGCGTAGACGACTTGTTGGCCCGCACAGAGATTTGTCAGCTGAGGGGAGAACTTCACCTGATGCAGAAGAGAAACGGACTGCTTGCCATGGCGCATTGAGAAGACGGGGATGATCTTCAGCGGAGCATCTTTGGGAGCTAGGCCGGCCTTTCGTTCAATCCGCTGCTGCCGTTTGCGCAAATCGGCTTCCCAAGCGGCGTCATGCTGCACTTTCAGTCCTCGCTCTATGACTGATAGCGCCTGCTCATACTGCTTCTGTTTTTCAAGGTACATGAGGCAGCGCGTGTAGGTTTGCCGATCATTGCTGCCTACTTTGATCGCTGCTGAGCATGTTTCCATTGCTGTGTCCTGCTTGCCTGCCCTCTCGTACGCATAAGCCAAGCGCCCTGTCGCGGCCCAATGCTCGTCTGGGAAATCCTGGTGGCTTATTGCCGCGACAGTCCGAGACAGGAGCGCGATTGCTTGCTCGAAGCTCTTCTTTCGAGTCAGACCAGCGCCAAGCCCGATGAACATCTGGTAGGGTGTCCCCGTGATGTGGCCAGCTCCATGCTTCCCCCATCTCTCGGCAGTGAGGAATGCCTCGTCCAGATCTCCTTCGGCTACCAGAAGTGATATCAACCCATGGTAGATGGCAGGAATGTCGGTTCCTAGCTCAACGGCGCGAAGATAGCTCGCCAAAGCTTTGTCTACCTCGCCGCTTTGTTCGTAGCAATAGCCCAGCCTTCCCAAGGCATATGCTACTCCATCATAGTCATTCTCCTGCTCATAGGTTCGGATCGCTCGTTGAAAAGCCCGCTCAGCGTCGCGTAAACGCTGACTTTGGCATAGTGCCTCGCCTTCTTGAACATGTTCAAATGCACTCCTCACAATCCCCTCCTCTCTGGCTCCGGTTGACGAGATCGGCCACGCGTTCCAGTAGCGATAGCAGCGCCATTTGGCTACTCGGGCATCGATTTGGCGCAGTTATAGCAGTTCCTCAACGCACGCAAGTCGATGGCTCCCATTTCAAGAGTCCTTTGGAGATGACGTCTTGAGAACTATGACAGTCAGCCTCGGGATGAAGCGTGGAGGAGGTCAGGTCACCACGAGCACTGCTCCTTCGCCTGGGTCTGACGATGTCCTGGAGACTTCGGACGATGCGGTCCACTAGGGCAGAATGGGCAATCAAACCTAAGGCAATGGAAAATGCCTTCTTGGCTCTTCACTTGAACATCCTGGACTTCCGGCTCTTCCGTGGTTCTACGGGCAGAGCAGTCTCGCGCTCGCGCCTGGCCTCCTCATCCTCATCGAAGAAGCTCATCCACTCGGCGGGAGCATCTCTGGTCTCTGCCCCGTGTCGGGTGTGGCGTGTCCGTACCCGACAGAGAACCGGCGTGTTGACCGCTTCGCCAGCAACGATGACTTGGCCCTTGGTCAGAGCCGGCAGTTCTCTCAGTAGCTCCCGTCCCACGGTCTCTACACTCTCGGCGACGCGAGCCTGATCCACGGGATTCACAATCCGCATGATGAACTGGGTGCTGCATTGGGAAAGTACATCGCCGTCCAGTTTGCCCGGTCGCTGACTGATGAGCCCTACTGCCACGCCGAATTTCCTTCCCTCGGCCAGCACCCGCTTGAGAATGCCCGTACTGACCACGCTAGCTGAAGCCGGCGCGAATCGATGAGCCTCCTCGATGAGTATGAAGGCTGGATAGGGTAGGTAGAGTTCGTCCCCCGCGCCCGCCTGTGCCTTGACGGTCTGGGCCCGAGCCCGGAAAAGGCGGCGGAGTAGAGTGGCAACCATCACCTGTTGCTCCCTCTCGTCCACTTCATTCAGTTGCAGTACTGAACAGCGCCCCGGATGCAACAGCTCGCCAAGCTCTAGATGTTGGAAGTCGTGGAAAATGACTGAGTGATGCAGCACACTTTCCAATCGCCAAATGAGAGCGTCGGCGGTGGCGGCGTAACGATCGTCGCCTTCATCACCTGCCTCCTCGATGCCCTCCCCCAACTGTCGCAACCGATTCTGCAGCTCGGCCCGAGTCCAGCGCTCCGGATCTCCCTTGTCCTTCTTGCTCTGCTCTCGGACATCGCGATGAGCACGGCGCAACGGGTACTCCATACGCTCCGAGAGGTTAGGCAGTAGATAACACAAGTCGCCCATAGTCAGCGTTGAGACCCGTACGTTGACATTGCCCGGCCTGAAGATCCGTACCTCGGGTCGGTAGGTCGGGTGCAGGGCATCATCCGGTGGCGGCTCAATGAACGCTTCGTGGTTCATCATTTCGCTCAGGGTGTCATATTCCCCGTGTGGATCCACGATCAGGGTAGCTGCACGATTGAACGGTTTCATCATCTCTTCAAGTAGAACCGCGGCCAGGTAGCTCTTACCGGCGCCTGTAGCCGCGAGAATCGCCAGATGAGTACTGGCGATGGCCCTGAGATCGAGGGCAATGCGCACCGCGTCTTTCTCGCGGGTGAGCAGGGAGCCAATGTAGGCTGCGCCTACTTCGCCTACCCGTTTCTTGGTTAGGAGTTGAGCCAGAGCTTCATCTCCGGCGAGATAGATGGAGCGGCCAGTACGCGGAGGTAGGCGCGGATTGATGAAATCACCTAGTTCATCGTCGTAGTAGCCGACAACGGTAGCAGTGACTTCGAAGAGCTCATGCTCCTGCTGGTGATACCCGATGAGAGCTGCTACGTCATCAGGGTCGATGTTCGGATCGGCCAGAAAGGCGTCAGGGTAGAGACGCAAAGGGCGCCGGTCGGTGACTCGGCTAAGCACCGCTCGCTCTTGCCCATCCACTTCGGCCTGGTGGGTGATGAACTCGCCAAGCTTAAGGGCCTGCTCTCGGTCAGGAGAGACAAAGGTGAACTCGTGTGGTGTCTCACCGGGCCCTTTCGTGAGGCCAACAGGCCGTTGGTTGTTCATCGAGCACCTCCTAGTGGAGCGATTTGGGCTTTCCACTCCAGATCATCCCGCAGCACGGATAGCAAGGCCGATTGGTCGGGGAAAAGCCGCATCACTTCGGTGGTTACCGCCCGCAGCAGGGGCAAGGCAAGAGGTGATCCCTGAGCCAGGAGGAGCGGCGCATAGGCCAGCTGAGGAATAGGACTCCCTTGATGGAAGGCCCGCATCTGCTCGTCGGTCATGGCCTCGACGAGCGCGTCAGTGCTGGCTGCCAGGGAAGGCACTCCCTGGATGACATCCCCAGCGCTGCTCATCGTTCCCACGGCGGCGATTCCAACCAACGTGGCTTTCTCATTGAGATAGTCGGGTGAAAAGACGGCTAGCTCCGGTTCTGGCGAAAGGCGCGGCCCTAGCCGCCCGAAATCCGGATTGAATAGCATGGTGTCGTAGATAATGCCGACAAGCCAACCGTCGCGACCCAACTCGACCCGCACGAAGGTCCCAAAGGCATAGTCGTCGCGAACTGGCGGTGCTTCCAGCTCTCCGGGTCCGTAGATCTGGCAGACATAGTCGGTGTGGGAATTGGATTTGATGATTTTGCCGAGGCATATTGAGTCCATTTGCGATCCATCCTTTGTGCTCATGCTGCCATATCCAGACAATGGGAACTCTTGACCGTGATGTCCCACGGTCTTATTGCCGTTCGCTCCCTTGTGCTCGGTCGACCTACGTCCGCCTCGCTTCCTTACTCATCGCCTTCCGCGAGAACCGCAACGAAAGCCCCTCGCGCTCGGCGAATCGCTGAAACAGCCGATAGAACTGCTCTCTATCCCGGGTGGTCAAGACGGCCACCGCATCCGCTGTCTCCAGAGCGTATGGATAGCCGGTGCCCACAACGCACTCCGCCCGTAGCAGATCCAATACCCGCTCGTGTTCTCCCTTTTCGTACAGCCAACGCGGCAACTCCACACGAGCAGGTGGATTGTCCTTCGTGGTCTTGAGGTAGACGAAGCAAACACTCTCGTAGTACTTGTGCAACACATCGTCATCGCGGGCACATACGTAGGTCTGCGTCCGATCGCCCCAGTTCATATGAGGCCCCAGCAACCCCGCGTCACTGACGCGTCTACCCAGGCTGAGGCCGGACAGATGGGCCAGCATTACAGTTAGGTCATTGGCATAGGAGGTGTCTACATAGCCGACCACGGGCACTCCTGTCTTCTCCGAGGTATCGAGTAGGCGCCGCACCGCACCTACGTACAACTGCTGCCGCTCAGGACGCATATGCTGTGCAAAAGAGACCACGAAGGAGCCGTCGAAGAAGCAGAGAGGCTCGGGACGCACTTCAGCGTTAGTCTCCATGTAGTTCACCAGATGTTCGACTTCCATCTCGAAACGCCGCCAGTTAACCCGCCAGTTGGGAAAGCCACTCTCCTCCCTCTCGTCCTCAGTCAGCTCGTCGGGAGGTAGCACCTCAACAGCGATGTCCTTGGTGTAGGCTCCGTCCTCTTGATGACGATTCTCAAACCAGCCCACCTGCACTACGCCTACCGGGATGGATAGATCCCTCCTGGGTGAGATCTGGGAGCCATCGCTGGCGAAGGTCGGCACTCCCTGTAGCAGTTCCAGTGCCCACTCTCTGGCTTGGCGGTGATTCGACCAGTCCTCGCCGAAAGGAAGCACCAAACTGCGGTACTGCTCGTGCTCGCTTGTTGGCCGGGCGCCAGGCCATTGGATGTCAGCCAAACGTGATTCGATCTCGGCCAGGCTGAAGTCCCTCAGAGCTTCGAGTGCTTGGATCAGAGCATCCTGATCCTTTTGCCGAACTCTCTCGGACTCCCTGAAATGATCGCGCTTGGCTTCCAAAGCAGCAACTATCTTGTCCCGATGCAGCATCAGCCCGCCTCCACCCGACTGATCCCGTTCTCTTTGGTCACGCGCAGCACATGGTGTGTCTCCCTCTCAAATGTATCATCATGGCTAAGGACGAACAGCTGGTGGAATCCCTTGATCTGCGTAATCTGCGTGGCCAGGTTATCGCGGCGCTCGTCATCCAAATGGGCAGTAGGTTCATCGAAAAAGGCCAGGCGAATGTCCGACATCTCCCGCAAGAGGGCTAGGCGCACGGCCAGAGCGGCAGCCATCTTCTCTCCGCCAGAGAGTTGGGGGAAGTGTCGCTCATTGCCCCGCTGCTCGATCAAAATGGCGTAATCCTCACCCCAGTGCAGACGCATGGTGTGGTCGTTCATAATGTCGCCGAAGATACGATCAGCTTCGGCCGAGATGGTCTGCACCAAGACACGCGTGACGTAAGGACCCGCTTCGCGGATGGTCTTGCCGATGAACTCTAGCGCTTCCGACAGATCATTCAACACATCCCGTTCCCGTTCGACCTCCCCCAACTCGACCTGCAATTGCTGAAGCCCTCCGATTTCATCTTCAATCTTGCGCAGCTGTTCCCGCTGCAGATCTAGTCGCTCGCTTAGCGCTGCCTGCTCACGGGTCAGCTTTGCCTGCTCTTCCATCACGTCCTGATGCCCTTCTTGATCGTAGTCACCTTCGGCATGGGTCAAATCCGATCGGACTTTCCTTTGCTGGATCTCGACGTTGCCCTTCTCGGCGCGCAGTGTCTCTAGCTTGACAGAGAGTTCGGGCAAGGATTGAGCGGTCTTCAGATGAGTCAAATAGCGGCGATGGTGGGGCTGGTTCGCTGCCAAGACTTCGCGCTGTTCAGCAAATTCGGTGTCCAGATTGACGTATGCGTGTAGCTTCTTCTCTATCTGCGACTTTGTGTCCTCCTGGATCGTCCGATCATGCTGGGCCTGGGCCAGTCCAGTTTCGATCTCCGGCCGCTTGTTGGCCTCAATCTCCAACCGATCACGCTCACCTAGAGGATCTCCAAGTTCATCCAGTTCCTCTCTCAGACTGTTCACTCGCTCGTTGGCGTCCGCCAAGGCCGCCTCTTGCTGTTTCCATTTCCTCAACGCATCCTGCTGCCCTTGGATCTCCTTGGCCAACTCAGCTTCGCGACTAGGATGCGGAAGAGACTTGGCCTGTTCCCTCAGTCTAGCCAGTTCCTCCCGAGCCGCTTCCGCTTCTCGGCTACCATGTTGGAGGTGCCGCTGGATCTCCTCTGCTAGGTCGTCTAGTCTGTCTGCTTCTGCCCGATAGTGTTCGGTCAATTGTTCTGCCTGATGATGTCCTAGCGGCTGGCGACAGACGGGGCATTGGGCCTCGTCTACACTTTCCAGCAGAGCGAGCCGTTCTGGCAACAGCCGGCGCTGTTCGTTCGTGTGCTCAAGCCTGACTCTCAGGATTGCTGTCTCTTCCTCCAACCCGCGACAGCGTTCATCCACGTTCCCCATCTCCCGCTCGATGTCACGAAGGACTTTCAGGTACCCCTGCACGTGTTGGAGTTCGGACTCAAGCGTCTTCAGTTTCCCCTGCTCCTCGCCCACTCGACGCTGGGCTTCCTCCCACCGCCGAGCATCTCGCTCAGCCTCTTTCAAATCAGCCTCGAGTTGGGTCTGCTTGGCCGCCAGCGGCTCTAGTTGCGCCATTCTTTTCACAGCTTTGGTGATGTTGTCGAGTGTTTCCTTCAGGGCATCGATGCGTTGCTCAACCAAAGCAAGTGCCCCAGTTGCATCTGTGAGTTGTCTATTCAGCCTATCTCGTTCCAAGCGCTGCTGCTCCAACTTTTCCAGCCTAGCTTGAGCAGCCTGATAAGCGCGATATCCGCTTTCTGTGTCCTCGACAATTTGCAGGGCTTCCTGGGCCTCCTGCACCGCTGCTCCCGCCTCAGACGCCCGGTCCACGAACTCCTCGAGTCGGCGGGTAAGGTTTTCCAACTCGCGGGCAAGCTCCCCAATCCGGTGCCGAACTCCATCTAGGGCTTCCTTCCCATTCATTACTTGCTCTAGTCGGACCACAATTGCTCTCAACCGCTTCTAATCAGTAGCTATGTTGTCTGTGAGCTTTGCAGCCTCCTCCTTGAGCTGGGGCAGGCGTTTCAGCTCGGCTCCAAGTTCGGCAACACGCCGTTCTTGGACCGCCAGTTGCTCCCGCAGATAACTGCGCGTCTCGCGCAGCTTCTCCCACGTCAACGCGTAGTCCTGCACCTGTAGTAGTGGATCGAACTTAGCCTTGCGTGCCCGCGGATTCTCTAGGAAGGGAGCTGTCAGCAGCCCCTGCGGTACGCCCACGGAGTCGACGAAGAGAGCCTTCAGGTCAGCCCCAGGTTCCAGCCCCAGATGCTGTCTGAGCCAATCCATCATATCCTGCTTGCCAGTGACTATTCTGCGCTTGACCTCAGGATCGTAGACGTAGGGCGTGCCCCCGCCCAGCGATCTGACAACCTGGTATTCTCGCTCGTCCAGAGCGTCCACGAAGCTCACCACAATCTCGCCTCTATTCTCCCCTTCCCGCAAGAACTGGTTCTGCTTGTATGGCAGGGAATCGAAAAGGGCGAAACCGATGGCTTCCAAGATGGTCGACTTACCAGCACCAGTGGGCCCGCTGATAGCGTTGACGCCTGGCGCGAAACGGATGGGCTCAGCGTCAGCGTGACTCTTGATGTTCTTCAGTTCGAGCTGGGTGATCTGCATCCCTCAATCCTCGCTCGGGTCTACAATGCGCTGCCGCATTGTGGCTACGATGGCCTCAGGTGAACTGCCCGCCAGCGCCATCGTCTTCACCTCGCTCATCAGTTCGGCCCAAACCTCGGCCCGATCCCGGTAGCGACTGTCGCGAAGAATCAAGTCCCTAAGCACCTTAAGCTCCAGTTCGCGTGGGTTCAACCGCTCCTCGAAGGGAATCTCGAACTCACTTGCGCGTGTCTTGTTCTTTACACGAGCTATCAGGGGGCAAAGAACTTCATGTACCACCGCCTGTATGTGGTCCATATCCAGTGTTCCACGGTCGAAGGCCAACACCCCTTCCAGCGCGACCTCTACCACAGGAGCCAGATCGCTCGATCTGATGACTGACTCCTCTGCCGTCAGCCGTGCCCGCAGGCCATCGTAGAGGTCTTGCGGCGTGCTGTATTCGTCCACAGCGAGGAGCATTCGGTGAAAAGGTCGCCTGGGGTTTTGTATATGTGTCGCTCTGTGCTTCGGGTCATCCTCAGTATCTACGGTCACGTGGTAGAATCCACCGTGCCAGCGACGCTCGTCCATGGCGCAAGTCTCTAATGAGCCAGGGTTGTAGATCCATTGCTCGCGCTCGAAGGGCTTGTGCCAGTGGCCGAGAGCGAGATAATCCACACAATCCCTGAGTGGCGCCACCTCGTTGTGCGAGAGGCCACCAGGCACACCGGGCATCTCGCCTTCCAGCCCCAAGTGGCCCATCAACACCGTGAATTCAGGCCCATGCTCGTTATGATCTGTCACTACGCTGGGCAAGTCTGCTAGCACAGACCTGATGGACGCACCCAGATAGGGAACGCCGTAGACTCGCAGACCATCCATGTCTACATAGGCCCCGTCGCTCCCGTCCCAGGGCGGCAGCTGGATCTCCCCTTCCTCGAACACGGGACTCAGGAGAGCTATGTGACCCCGCTCGGCTAGGTAGTCAAGCCAGGAGGAGCGGTCACGGTAGCGAGCACGGTCGTGATTGCCAGCCACAGCTATAACCCCTATCTCTGCCTGTCGGAGCTTGTCCAGTCCGTTCACGGCCCAGAGCAACGTTGGAGGGTCAATCGCCGACTTGTGAAAAAGATCGCCGCAGATCAGCACGAAACCCACTTGATTCTCGACAGCATACCGAACTGCCGATAGGAAAGCGCGGCCAAAGTCGTTGAATCGCTCTGGGTGACCGTACTGTTGGTATCCCAGATGGACGTCAGAAAGGTGTAGGAATTCGCAGCGCACAATACCAGTCTCCTCAAGCAGATCTATGTGTTGCCCACTTCTCTCCGGTTCACAGCAAAGAAGCTCGCCTCAAGTGCAAGGCGAGCCTGGTCGAAGAACAGATGAAGCCGGGGTGCTCCCCCTGCATTCTACACGCAGACATTATAGCACAAGTTAGGCAGTCTGTCAAGACTGAATCGAGCGTTTCAACGGTTTCGCGCCATCTCGTTCTGAGATGGGTAGCGAACCCAGGTCTCCCCCTTCGCCTGGCATTCCCCGATCTGTCGTATCATTCTGCAGCGGAACGGCCCTCACAAATGGCTCGGAAGCGATCCGCTTCCGATTCCATGCTCTTGCGCCCCAGCAGGCTCAAAGCCCAGCCGATATGCCGTCCTCGCTCGGTCTGGAGACAGTTGTGGTAGAAATCAACCATTCCTGCAGCATTCCCCTCTGCGGCCAACTTCCCCATTTCAACGTGTAGCCAGCGAGCAGACCGCTGAATCTGCTTGCCCGTGACAACGCCTTCGAGGCCGACACGCTTAACATCCGCTGGGGTGACGTCAAGGGAACCGTCGTAGATCTCTTTGATCACGGCCAGCAACTCCTGGGCGACGTCCCAGTCGGATGGAGGCGCCACGGGCCCACGCAGAGGGGGTGGAGTAGGTCTGGGCTTCGGGCCAGGACCGATCGCTTGCGTGTCCTTAATGAACTCGTCCAGGTCCCGCTTGCGCTGGCGGTGTAGGTAGAATAAAGCATCTATGGCGAACGGTTCCCCTCGGTTGAGCAAAAGACCCATGGCCAGAGGCACCAATGTAACACCCAAGGTATGGCTCAACCGCTCGGTGGCTTCGCTTGCATGATATTCAGCGGTAATAGGCCACACTACCGTCAAGGGAAACTCGCTTGGGTGCACCTTGCCAACGTTGATCTCTCGAAGAAGATACTTCACCCGCTTGGCACCGATCGTATCGCCGATGCCGTGTATGATCGTGAGTGTCTTGTAGATTCCTCGGACATCACTAGCTGTGCTTGCCTTGAGCAGCTGATCGTGAAACCCATCGTCTATCAGTCGTGTCACGTCACGGAGGGTGCGGGAGAAGTCTACGTGAGCGCCATCGGTGGCCAGCGAATGGTCGAAATAGGGCCGCCCGGCGAGCTGGCGACGGATGGTTTCATCGTCCTGAGGGCGTATGTCATCCGGGGAGAACAGTGACAGCGCTTTCAGGGCGTCGGGGATCGACTGCCCAGTACGGTGCATTCCCCAGATCACTTCAAAGCCGCCGGCCGCCCCGGTGAAGGGCCGCCGGTCATAGGTCGCTACCACCAACATCTGAAACAGCTTGACTGGATCTTGCTTCAGCGCCGTCTGAGTAAAGCCAACGGACGCGAAGTTCTCCACCATGAGGCCCACTTCCTCATTCTGGTAGACGGAGATGAGCTTGTCGGCCAGAAGCTCCGCGAAGAGAGCAACCTCACGCTCAGAATAGCTTCTCATATGTAAGCCTCATGAGTCCAATCTGACTGCTCAGGGGTCTTGGCAGGGCACCATGAAGCAGATGGCGAGCGCACCACCGGCACGGCGTGCGGTTCCTGTGGCTGAGCGCTCGGCAGTCTTGCCATGATTCGCCCATCGCCCAGGTACTGCCCTTGGTACGTCCTTGCTTCGGCTTCCCCAACGTATTCCATGTATACGGCTTTGACGTCTGGTTTCTCTGCTGCCATCCTCTCGAGTTCCACCCAACTTTTGGCTGTCATCCGCTCGTGTCTGTTGAAGATCAGGATGTACAACCCCTCGCACCAAGATGAGC
>SDBS01006649.1_pt1 | contig 11248 bp, 9 predicted proteins | sample 2277091 | NCBI WGS metagenome assembly SDBS01 (sample SAMN10404972, study PRJNA504765) | marine sediment metagenome | isolation source: marine sediment core GS10_PC15, 163 cmbsf | place: Arctic Ocean: Southern Knipovich Ridge | collected 2010 | reverse complement strand
TATTCGGCCCCATGCGCTTGCCTTTTCTCATACTGCCCCCGGCTTGTGTTGTCCTGGGTGCAGCCACTGCCGTATGGACCGGAAGTAAAATAAACCTGTTTTACCTATTGCTTGCTTTTATCGGTGCTGTCTCGGCCCATATTAGCGTGAATGCCCTCAACGAATATGATGACTTCAAGAGCGGTCTCGATTTCAAAACCCGGCGAACCCCGTTCAGCGGAGGGAGCGGAGTCCTTCCAAAAAGCCCTGAAAAAGCCCATTATGCATTGACAACCGGTCTTATCACCCTGGCGATTATAATTCTTATCGGTATATACTTTTTGTATGTCAGGGGACCGTGGCTTTTACCGCTTGGAATTCTTGGCATTATTAATATCGTCGCCTATACAGGCTGGTTTACCAGAAGCCCCCTGATTTGTTTGATTGCTCCGGGGCTTGGCTTTGGCCCTTTAATGGTGATGGGTACAAGCTTTGTCCTCACAGGTTCATACTCCTGGACATCATTTTTCGCATCCCTTGTTCCTTTTTTTCTTGTAAGCGACCTGCTGCTTCTAAACCAGTTCCCGGATGTTGAGGCGGATAAGAGCGTCGGAAGAAACCATTTGCCGATTGCAATCGGAAAAGAGGCCAGCGTCAAAGTTTACGGGGCGTTCCTTGCAGGTGCGTATGTGTCGATTATTATCGGCTATCTGACCGGGGCCCTGCCATTGGTAAGCCTTGTGGCCCTTGCAACTGTTGTCCTTGCAGTCACCACCGTCAGAGGAGTCGCCAGATATGCCAATGATATACCCGGTCTGATACCGTACATGGGGAGGAACGTTATCATTAATATTTTGACCCCGGTATTACTGGCGGTTAGTCTTTTTGTTGGCCGCTAACACCGAAGCATGAAATTTTTAAGGTTGTCACCAAGCTGAAGCTTGGCAAATCAACCATGCTTCAACCTGGATGAGAAATCCGGGATAGCAAATTTTGTTTATCAATGGAGGTGCGTGATGCCGGGGAAATTGCCTGATGATTTTAACAACTGGCTTGTGGACCTGCGTCGCTGGTTTCATCGATTTCCGGAACCGGCCTACCAGGAAGAGAAGACGGCTGCCAAAATTTGCGAAGTACTCGAGGCTTTCAAAGTCCCCTTTCAAGCAGGAATAGGGGGAACCGGTGTTGTGGCAAAGCTGAGCGCAAAGAATCCCGGACCTGTCGTGGCCTTTCGTGCGGATATGGATGCCTTGCCTCTGGAAGAAGCCAACGATATTCCCTACAAATCCCAACATAAGGGATTTATGCATGCCTGTGGCCACGACGGGCATATGGCAATCGCATTGGGCGTGATACGATGGCTGAAGGAAAGCGGCTGGCCGCAAAAGGGTTCGGGTGAAATTTTTTTTATTTTTCAACCGGCGGAAGAAGGCGGAGCAGGAGCCAGGGCAATGCTTGAAACCGGCATTTTCGACTCGGAACCGATAGAAGCTGTTTTTGCCGGGCATATGCATCCCGAACATCCCGCAGGGCACGTCGGAATCGCCCCTGAAATTAGCAATGCGGCCGCGGATAACCTTATTATCCTCTTAAAAGGCAAGGGCGGCCATGGCGGCCATCCGCATCAATGTAAAGATCCCATTGTTGCGGGAGCATATCTTGTGACGCAACTTCAGGCGCTCATCAGCCGTGAGGTTCCGCCCCTTGAAAGCGCCGTGATCTCTATAGGCCGCTTTCAGGCCGGAACGGCATCAAACATCATCCCGGAAGAAGCCATCCTGCAAGGCACACTCAGAACCCTGCGACCTGATATCCGCAGACAGATCACAGGACGTCTTGAGGAACTGGTCAAAGGTACGGCGCGATCCTTCGATGTTTCCGCAACCATTGAAATCATAGAGGGATATCCCGTGCTGGTCAATGATTCCGAACTGGTAAAGCACACTATGGCCTGCGCCGGGGAAGTTCTGGGCGCCGACCATGTTCACAGCACACTTCCCAGAATGGGAGCTGAGGATTTTGCTTACTTCTGCCAAAAGTGGGGCGGAGTTATGGTGGGGCTTGGATGCCACGATCCACGCAAAGGCTTACAACACGGCCTCCATTCATGCCATTTTGACATTGACGAAAGCGTTCTGGATGTGGGGACCCGGCTTTTTGTCCGCGTTCTTACGCGATATATCGAAAAATCATGAAATATCCGGGCAAAGATTCATGCTTCTGAATAAGATGCTGATTCAAGTAGTTACCTCTTTAAATGGCGTGACCCTGATCAGGGGGAGTGTTCGGTAATTTCAGCGTAAATACTGCACCTTTATCAGCCTTGTTTTTTACCTCAATAGCCCCACCATGATCCTGCATATTTTGATAGGCAATAAACAGACCAAGACCGGTGCCTTTATGCATATTGCTCTTGTGCTTGGTGGTAAAATAAGGATCAAATATATTATCAATATGAGACAGAGGAATCCCTGGGCCGTTGTCTTTAATCTCAATGTGAATGACTTCAGGTTTTCCCTTCTCGGCACAATTTTTTGTAACCAACTCGATTTTTTCTCCTTCCGGGGAAAAGTCAACTGCATTTGAAAGTAGATTTAGAATAACCTGTTTTATCTTTCCGGAATCCATCCAGACTTGTCCGATATCAGGATCAAATTGACACTTAACATCAATCTTCTTTGCTTTTGTCTGGGGTGAAACCAGAAGAATCATTTTATCAATTAATCCATGAAGATCGTTTAACTCCATGCGTGGTTCTTTTGTGTTGATCAGGTCCAGAAGTTCTGTGACGAGGCTATTCACCCGGCTGGTCTCTTCCATGGCAATCTTATGAAAATCTTTACGAAATTCTTCATCGTCATATTTTTGTGGCAGCAACTGGATAAAGGTCCCTATTGCTGTCATGGGATTCTTGATTTCATGGGCCAGCCTTGCAGCCAGGTTGCCCAAAAAGGAGAATTTTTCCGACCGGCTCAAGAGTGCTTGCGATTGTTTGAGTTCCTCCACCTGTTCCTGGAGCCTGCTGTAAAGTCTTGCGTTTTCAATGGCTATAGCGATCTGGGGCGCAAAAACTTCCAAAGTTTCCCGGGTTCCCTTGGGAACACCTTCTCTATCAACTGCATCCGTAGCAATGATGCCGATTACCTTTGATCTGGTAATCAGCGGAACAACATAAACCGAAGTAGGTTTTGAATAGGCCAGCATAATGTTCTCTTTTCTCAGGCTTGAACTTTCAACATCAGGCACATACTCCGGTCGACCTGTAGCAGTAACCCTGGCAAGGATATTATTCACCCGATTCAGAGGAACTTTGTATTTTTTCATCTCCTCCGGAATTTCACCTTTAAAATCAACCCCGTGAATATATTCAAGATATCCTTTTTCCTCATTTACAAGCATAATTATGGCACGGTTTATCTGACATACGGTGGACAGAAGGTTCATGATAACGGTTAGGAGTTGTTCAAGATTCAGCACGGAAAGGATAGCTTTTCCAGTATCCTGTATGGCTACGATTTGTTTGATTTTTTGATTCAGTTCTACATTCAGTAAATTGACTTCTTCGTATTTTTGTTCAATAATCTCCCTATCCTTCTCAATTTCCGCCAATGTTTCCATCAGAACAGATTTTGAAGTGAAAAACCGTGAAAAAATTCCCTGGAATCTGTCCTTGATAGTCCATTTTAAATGGTATTCGCAGTATGGGGCGCCTTCAAAGTAACATTTTTCTTCTTTAAGGGTGAGCGGATCTGCCCCCCATGTTGTCGGTATAAAAGTGCAAAAACCTTGATTGTTCAAGCATATATCTTTGGATACATCCATCCGGGGATTCCAGTGTAACCTAATAACGGCATCGTTTCTTCTTATATTCACCAATTTCACTTCCTTGTTTCTGTTCCATTTGGCATTTATCCTTTGAGTATTTTTAAGCACTCTAATATGCGACCCGAAAATTTTTAAAATTAAGCTCCTGACGCCAAGATCGGTCTTTTTAACAGCATATTGGCCGATTTTATAGGGGGCTAATTCGTCGTCAAGAATCAATCTGGCCCTTTCATATAATTTGGAGATCACGGTGCAGGAGGTCCAGTTATGGGGGTCCCTTAAAAAGCTTTCCGGATCGGGAAGGGCGTCGATTTCAGGATCAAGATCTTTCAGCAAATCGGAGCAATCGCCACTATTATGTTCCTTGATATAGTCCAGGATAACCTTGGAATTTATGCAGCTTGTTTCTTTTTCCATCTTTATGACTTAAAAAACCGACATTGCAAAAAAGAACTCGGATTTATCCTCATGATAAATCCTTTTCTTAATTTGCGTTGGCACCCATTAACCCTAACTAAACCCTTTGCCGATGTCTATGTCCTATCAATAATTGTGCCAAAACAATATTAAGGAAGATCTGATTTTGAAGCAGTCGATGTCGTGTAGAGCATGGTTTGCCTCAAAACATATGGAAGCCCTTATTTAAAGGGCATCCCATATCATAATAACGGATTGAAAAAATTAAATTATTATCATAGCTGATCGAACAAATAAAGAATATTTTAATGAAAAGGTTTAAAGTATGCACGAAAATCCGTACACAATGCACATTTTTTTGTGCATTTTTTAAAGCTCTTTGATTGACGAGGCTGAAATTTTGTGGTGATATACATTTTTTTAGTCTGGTTTTTAGCTTGGCGGACAAACAATCAACAGCATAAAGTTTGCCTGGTCATAGGGGTTCTTTATTTGGCATTGAGCAACTTTCCCGACAATTGGCAGCCCGGGGGAGGCAGAGCCATTAACAAACAAGATGGTTGCCTTTAAACAGACAGGGCGAATAATGAGTATGGAAAAAAAGGATACGATTCTTGTTGTCGATGATGAACATGGCGTTCGATTCATTGGTTTTCTTGCATCTGCTTGCTACCTGCTTACATAATATTTACAGGTATTTATAGTAAATCGCTGTAAGTGGCTTTTATCCTTAAAAACTACAAAACGGGACAAAAACGGGACAAAAAAGACTTAATAGCTATCCTGAAAATACTACTCGTAGCAAGAAAATGTAACTGGGTTGAAAATAATTCTTGACAAAGGATTGAGACTGGATATATTATCATTCAGGAATGTAAATTTATCATAATAAACTGACAATGAAAGGCTCGGAATGGAACAATTTTTAAAAAGAGACATAGCGGGATTGACAGAGGAGTCACTGAGGCAAATTCAATTTTGGACGGACTCGGGCTTGGTTGTGCCAGATATATTCCCAGGTGGCGGCAAGGGCGTTTCTAAGATATATTCAGAACGGAATCTTGTTGAATTCAAAATGATACAGGCCTTAAGGGATCGGCTTGGACTGGGGCGGGGCATTCAGCTTCAGATCATTAAAGATATTCTCGAAGGGCTGCGCAAAGGTGAACATGATCGAGGCATTAAGATTGTAAATTTTAGCGATTTTTTTACAAATCCTGATTGGGGTGTCAAGCGGGAGTTGATTTTCATATTTCACGGCATGGCAGGCCCGAGAGGTTTTCATATTGTCGAAAAAAATAAATCCGGATCATTTGATCCACATCCCATAATTTTTGCGTCAGCAATAAAAAGTACGTCAGCGTTTACTGTGGTGATGCTCGGCAATATCAAAAATATTGCCCTGAAGGGTATTGTCCAGAAAAGAGGCTGATTTTTTTTGCAATAAGTTATCACACTGGAATGACAACCAAACAAGGAGAAGCTAAAATGTTAGAAATTTTAACACGAAAAGAGGTTTCAGTTATGTTTCAGATCCCACTCCGAACGCTGGATTACCTTGTCGGAACCGGCCAGATCCCTTTTTCAAGAATTGGAAAGCGATCGGTCAGATTTTCCTCGGATAGGCTTTCTAAGTGGTTTGAAGAGCGCGAAGGCGTTGAGTTCAGGCAAAACCGAAAGAAAAAAGTTGCGTAGAAGGAGCGGCTCGGATGGACAAAATTGAAAGGCTAAAGGGAATTTTATCAGATATACCGGATGCACACGGCAACCTGAAAAAGGAGGGGGCAACGTCCCTGTGTGGGCCATGTCCTAAGTGTGGCGGGGTCGACAGGTTCGTATATAAAATCGATTCACGGCGTTTTTGGTGCCGGCAGTGCAATGAAAAGGGTGGGGATCTTCTTGATTTTCACGGATGGATGGAATCAACAGACATCAAGGGTCTGATCGAAAAATACCTGCCGGATTCTGACGACCGACCTTTCGCACAACAGGGTAAGCCTTTTGTTCATTTCAAACTGGGCGAGCCGGTCGAAAAATATCAGTACACAGACGGAAACGGAAAAATCCTTTACTGGAATTGCAGATTTTACCCTAAAACGTTTCGGCAGTGCAATCCCCCGGGCCTTAAATGGACAGTCAAACATATAAAGCTGAAGGTGCCGTATCAGCTTCAAAAAGTGCGAGGTTCCGCGACTGTCTTCATAAACGGCGGCGAAAAAGCTTGTAACAGAATGAATGACATCGACCAGGTCGGGACCTGCAACGTTGCCGGTGAAGGAAACTGGACGCCAGACCTTAATCAGCACTTCAAAGGAAAAAAGGTTATCCTGATACCTGACAATGACGATAAAGGCCGAAGTCATGTTGAGAGGGTTTACAATGAATTGAAAGGCGTCGCGTCAAGTATCAAACTGCTTGAGTTGCCAGGTTTGCCGGACGGCGGCGATTTCGCCGACTGGTTTGAAAGTTTTGATGACCCGGAAACGGCAGCTGAGCGGCTGGCTATCATGGTCGAAAATGCCGGGCCGTATAAACCTAAAAAGTCAGAGAATGAGTCCAAAATTGAAATCATTAGTGTTGAATCTATGGCAGATATGGAAATCGAAGATAATCCCATCATCGATGGTCTCTTATGCGAAAAAGAATCTCTCATCATTTCCGGCGCGTCAGGAGTTGGGAAATCCCTTTTTGTTAATCACATCGCCCTATCCCTTGGAAATCCGCCGGAAGGTGATCTTTGGAGACTATTTAATGTCCCTAAAATGGTAAAAACTTTGATCATACAATCTGAAAACAGCCTCAACGCCCAGGCAAAGCGCTACAGAAAATTGTTTGATGCTCATCCAGAAATGCAACCGGGGGCAAAGAATGTTTTTATGGTTAAAGCAGGCGATGATTGTAGAATTGCGGGGAGTTTGACGGATTCCGATTTTCAGAAGTTTCTGATTGATAGTTTACTTTCGATTGATGCGGGGCTCCTGATTTTGGATCCATTAATCAGTTATCACGGCGAGGACGAGAATGACAATGCCGCCATGAGACGGTCCCTTGATTGCCTCACGCTGGTTTGTGACAAAGCAAATGTTTCCGTCATTCTCGCTCACCATTACAATCGACAGAATTTAACGCGAGGCGCTGCATCGATTCGGGATTGGACGGCGAATATGATTTTAATGGACTTTGAGAAAAAAGAAAGTGATTCAACCATTCTGAAAATTACCCATGACAAAAGCCGAAACTATGAGCAGCAGCCGGATTTTTATCTTGAACGGACACCGGATCTTCAATTTCTGAGATGCGAGAAGCCGGGCGGTAAATTTTTCAACCAGGTGGATGCGGTTGTTAGCGCATTGACTGAAATGGGAGGCATGGTTAACAACCAGGCACACCTTAAAAATGCGGTAATGGTTGAGTTGAATTGTAGCGAAGCATCTGCAAGGCGCGCCATAAACAAAGCTTTAGAATTAAGAAAGATTATAATTATACCTGGAATTGGAGCGGGAAATCCAAATTGTTATAAATTATCTGAACAGATTTGAGGCATTTAAGTCAAATGAGTCAAAAAGGCGTGACTTAAATGTTTTTATTAATAATATCAACAAGTTTACATTTGAGTCATTTTGATTTAAGTCACAAGCGCGTGACTATGCTGATTTTATTAGATAAATTATTTAAGTCATGAGTCACTATAAAGGAATAGATGACTGACTCATTAAACGTCATGTCAGTCTCTATTCTTTAACTTTATAGGCTGATTATTTGAAAGGTAAAAATAAAACAATTTTTTGGTGTGGCCAGACCGAGCCCTGGCCGGGTGGATGGTGGGGTAAATTTTTAACATGAAAATTATAATTCAAAATAAGCTTTTTCTTTCAGGCATTCCAGATGATCTTTTTCAGGTCATTCGTGATCGGCTCGAAATCCAGAACCCGAAATGGTTTGAAAACGAAAAAATGAACAGGTGGAATGGGGACACGGCGCGGATTCTCAGGCTTTACGAAGCGGCGGGCGGTGGTTTGTCAGTGCCACGGGGTTTTGCCGGCCAGCTGATCAGCCTTTGCAAACGATACGGCATCAAATACCGAATCGTTGACAAGCGCCGTACGCTGCCAGAGGTTGCGCTCACTTTTGCCGGACAGCTGAGGCCATTTCAGCAAGAAGCGGTCAAGGCCATGCTTGCAAAGGATTTCGGGACCCTATCAGCGCCCACCGGAAGCGGTAAAACTGTTATGGCTTTAGATATGATTGCCCGGCGCAAACAACCTGCTTTGATTGTGATTCACACAAAAGAACTGCTTCACCAGTGGATTGACCGGATTGAAACTTTCCTAGGGATTCCGAGGGATGAAATCGGTATCATCGGCGGCGGCAAGAAGTCTATTGGTGGCCGGGTTACCGTCGCGCTAGTTCAAAGCCTTTATAAATGCGCTGAAGAAGTGTCGCAGCATATCGGTCATTTAATTGTCGATGAATGCCACAGAGCGCCGTCTCGGACGTTTACCGAAGCTGTAACGGCGTTTGACTCAAAGTATATGCTGGGCCTGTCTGCAACACCATGGCGCCGGGATAAACTGTCCAGGTTGATTTTTTGGCACCTGGGGGACGCTCACCATAAAATTGACAGCGCCGCATTGGTGGAAAACGGGGATATCTTAGATGCCGAAATCATTACCAGAGAGACGGAGTTTGTGCCCTTTAGTGATCCGGTAAATGAATACAGCAAAATGTTATCAGAACTCACCTCGGACGACGAAAGAAACCGTCTGATAGCATTCGATATCGCAAAAGAAACGAAAAGGAACGCCGGTATATGCCTGATTCTTTCGGACAGAAAAAATCACTGTGAGACATTTAGAGATATCCTTTTAAGTAGATATGGAATGTCTTCAGATGTTTTAACAGGGGATGTCAGTAAGGGCGAAAGACAAGACATTGTTGACCGGCTGAACCGGGGACAGATCAAAATACTGATAGCCACCGGCCAGTTGATAGGTGAGGGATTCGACTGCAAGGGCCTTTCAACGTTATTCCTGGTCACGCCTGTTAAATTCAGCGGGCGAGTAATTCAATATCTGGGGAGGGTGTTAAGGCCAGCACCGGGCAAGGACAAGGCCAGGGTGTTTGACTATGTCGACCCTGTGGGCGTGTTGCAGGCGGCGGCTAAATCGAGGCAAAAGGTTTATAGTAAAGGATTGAATTTAATTTAAATATTAAAAAACGGGGGATCTTACCATGAATAAGAATTTTGAGAAATTGCAAAAAAAGGTTCGGGAGATCGAAAGTGAGATTAAAACCGAGACGACAAGATTGTCCGAGACCGAGGCGGTATTATCGGAAGTGATTCGTCAAATCGGCGAGGGAACGGAGCGTCTGAAAGTTTTCCTGCTCGCTAGAAATACTACGGCTGCCGATAAATGCAAGGCTGAGATTTCCGAGCTTGAAAAACAGCGCGGTTTTGCTGAGTTGTTGATCCCGGCTTTGAAAACAAAAGGTGAGCGGCTCAGTGCGGACCTGATCGAGGCGCAACAGAAGCTTGATCTAAGGTTTTCCGAGGTGGCTGAGAAATGGATTGAATCGGAAATCAAATCGTTTGATTTGGCCGCTGAAAACTTGATCGATAAGCAGCAGCGTTTGCTGGCCGTCCAGGAGCAACTTCGAGATCGTGAGCTTGGCATTGTCTATACCAACGCCGTCGGATCCGCCGCCGCTGTGTTGCTGGGTTTTCGGATCCCGCTAATTTCAGGCTTTGATAAAGCTACCTTTTTATCCGGCGGCCTTCAACAGTTTGGGCAAGACTTTCGTGATAAAATTTACAGCGAGATCATTGGTAAGTAATTGATTTAACAATTTTAAAAAGGAGAAACGAAAATGTTAAAACTTAAAGATGTATCAACTGAGGACTTTTGCAGAGCCTTGACCAACCCGCAGCAGTTTTTGCCTGAACGGAAGGGGGCCTGGGAAAAACCTAAAATGAAGATTGATAACGAAGTTTTTATTGATCTTTTAGGTCGCGCAGGCGCCGTATCTCCTGAATGCAAAAGCAAGATCACGGACATGGCGGCTCAGGGCGGGACTGAGTACGAATTGCTCAGAGGAATCGCTGATATTGCTTGTGGCAAAGAGGTGGCCACAACAAAGCGGCAGCGAACAGCGGTAACGTCTTTCGAAGGCGTCGAAGATGCGGATTTCTTTGCCGGGTTGACACGTCCGTCCCTGGCTTTTTAAAAATTGGCGCCGTTTCATACCAGGGGCAGCCTGGGCCCCCGGCTCCAAAACGCGTCCGTCGAGGCGCCGGCTCCTTCTGGTCGACGGGCGTGACCAGGCTTTTCACCAATGAAGGGTTTAAGGTACTTAGAAATCAATATTCCCTCGCGGTTGGCGCAGCAAAAGTCTTTGATAGTTAGACCTTCGAAAAAGCTGTTAACTTTAATTTGAAGCTGTTAACTTTTTTAACCTGGGGGTAGTAATGGGGGTAGTAAAATGATGATGAGCCAGGCTGAATACTCTCGCCACAGAAAAGTATCAAAAGCTTATATCACGAAGTTGATCAAAAAAGAGTTGATCCCTTCGTCTGCATGGCGCTGGAAAGGAAAAAGGAGAATCATCGACAGCAATCTTGCGGACCAGGCCCTGGCCAACAATCTCAATCCAGCTTTTACCGGAAAGATCAAACCGAAATCGGCGCTGGAAAAAATTGTTGAGGGTCTCACCACCGGTGAAATCAAGATCGATGCCAGGCGTGCCATTCGGGAGCTACAAGAATTACTGGATTCGCCGGGCAATATGTCAGACAAAGATCGCCAGGAAATTGAGGAAACCCTTGATTGTTTTGAATTTGCGGTTACGGCTGATCCGGATTTCATCAAAAAAACAACACCGTGGGTTATAGTTTAAGGAGGTTTGAAAATGGCAAAGGAAATCCATTGTCCAAATTGTCACTTTGAGGGAAACGCAAAGAGAATATCGTCGTATGGAGGCGCAATGCTTTTCATCATATTGTTAATCGTATCAATCTTTTTCTGGCCTT
>SDBS01006648.1_pt1 | contig 11249 bp, 10 predicted proteins | sample 2277091 | NCBI WGS metagenome assembly SDBS01 (sample SAMN10404972, study PRJNA504765) | marine sediment metagenome | isolation source: marine sediment core GS10_PC15, 163 cmbsf | place: Arctic Ocean: Southern Knipovich Ridge | collected 2010 | reverse complement strand
TAGATGATGTAGAGAATAATTCATATAAAATTAAAAAAGAAATTCATTTTGTTTTTTTCTTTAAGTTCTTCATCCAAGCATTCTCTAGTGAAATTGGGGAATCTCCAGAAATCATTGAGATGCATAAACAATGTAAAACATGGTGAAACTCTCTCGGGCGAACGTTGACAAAAGCTTCAGTATCAAAATACTTTATCCACGAGTTTTCTAATATGTCATTCACGTTTAAAGGTAAAATCCCTTCTTGATCGTAGTACGTTATTATTATTGGTATGTTTCGAGAAATTTTTCTAATATCGTGTAAAATTGAATTAAAAACTTCAGTTTCTTCGTTTTTCAGGGGATTTATAAAGTAAATAATTCCATCAACAGTATTTATCAATCTATCAAGATCAGTATTTTCAACATCAATTATGGCATTAACTTCTAAATCGCAAGTATCCTCTAATACCTTTACTTCTTTATATAACTCTAAAAAAGGGCCTTTATTTTCACCCTCTTCTCCGAAGGCTCTAATAGTGTATAGGGCTATTGCTTCCCCATCTAAACCCATCATTAGAATTTTAAAGGTGTAACGCATAAGCTTTACTTTATGTAGTTAATTCAAGTTCCTCTTTAGGTTACGAGATATATGACTGGTTTTCCTTATCGAGACTAGTAAAGTATTCAATTGGCATCCCACCAGGTCTTCGATCAGGTGGAAGACATGATATTTTTAAGTTAGGAATAAAAGCTCCGATACCTTTTTCCGCAAGGATTATCGCTGGGTGATCTGTTTCTTTAAAGATTTCTTTACTGACTTTTAAGGATAGTACTTTACACTGGTGCTCATCAATCACGCCTAATGATTTAAGATATAAGCTGAGAAGGATATGATAGGTATATGCCCAAACAATTTCATAGGTTTGAGATTCGAGCATAATTCTCAAAAGACTTCTGTTTATTAATATATCTGAACCAGGGTGAAAATGTATTCCACCAATAAAACTTCCTTGACGCATCCCCACATCAACTAGTCCTAAAACTAACCCCGATCGATGACGGCCTAAAACCCCTTTCACATCATTTTTAACCTTTTCAAAAATAATTGGTATTTCCTTCTTGAATTCTGAGAGATTCATATTCCACCTTTATCTATCTTATAATTTTTGAATAGATTAAAAACCAATGATTTTATACAATATCAGAAAATATCCAATAGGGATATCTTCTATTTTTCTGATAAGCTAGCGAAGAATTCATCAACTTCTCTGTTTTCTCTATCTTTTATTTCTAATCTAGTAGAGCATTCCTCACATTTTTCCTCGTTCGGGTTTACTTCCTTCCCGCAAAACTTGCAGAAGAATTTTCGAGTCTTATCTGGTTGTTTTTTATCCTTTATTTTCTTTAGGATCAGTTTATTTTTTCTATTCACATCTCCCCGTTTTAACCATTTTCTCTCGATATATGGAATCCACAATAAAAACGAGCGTTTAATAGAGTTAACTCTCACTATACATTGTCCTTCTTTAAGAATGGACATGTAATCTTCGTTTTCTTCTCTGAGGTTTAAGAGTTCGGCAAGTAGGTTTCTCTGCATGTAGCTTTTAAATACAACTAAAACGCCGCAATTTGCTAAAATCTCTTCGCTTATTTGTGGGCGGGTAGCAATTGAAACCAAGCACTCTCCCGTACCTCGTTGTAAAAGTGCGATGTCTTCTAAGTAAGTGGTCAGCTTAGTTTTGTGAGATAATTCTCTGGGAGCAAAATATTGCACATCTTCGATAATCGTAAGGTGTTTGATGCCTTTGTATTCATAAGCTCCTTGCGTGAGATTTTTGTCCCATAAATACTTTAAAACCATGTTAAGAAAGAAAAGGGCGTCTTCTTTTTCTCCGCCTAATCTGATAATAGAGCTTAGATCGATAAGAACATTTTTATCAAATAAATCAATTATGCTTAGCTTATACCTCGTAGAAAAGATCGCTTTCAGTGGACCCATTGAAAACCTTCTAATTCTATTTTGAATGCTCACCAGACTCTGATGTAGCATAGGGATATTTCTTTTCTCGCGCGCTAAATATTCCTCACGCTGCTTAAAGAAACCTTTCCAGCTCTGTAGCTGTGGATTGCTGCACACTTCAGTCAAAATATCAACCAACACTCTCTGCATCTGAGGGGAGAATTCCGATTGTTCGTCTGATATTTGTCCACTCTTTATAATGTTAAATAATCTTTCGGCGTGAATTTCTGGATTTGCCCCCTGTGGATTAAATATATTGAGAGAAAAGTTTTCTCCCGGTCTTATGATTAGCATGTCATCAATTACTTCTTGTAAGAAAGTATATTCTCCTTTAAATTCTACGAGCATGAAGGGAATGTCGTATTGTTTTTTAAAGTTTGTTAAGAAGTATTGTAGGAAATTACTCTTTCCAGAGCCTGTGGCACCACATACAAACATGTGCCTTTCAAGGTCTTTAAGAGGGAGAAAAAACTTGTGTTTTTTTCTATCGTTTTTTAAAACTTTTCCGAGCAAAATCGTACCCCTTCTTGATTTAAACCGTGATGGGTGTTTCAATATGACTATATCATCATATAGAAAAAACGATTTAAAAAATAAAACAACAGAAAAAAGAAGGAGAATTTGCGAAAGACAACTTAATAAAATGGTCTTAAACGATTCACCGATTCCTCCAGGCGTTAATACGTTAAGATTAAAAGCAAAGATCGTATACATGAATATTAAAAGAATTAAGATAGAATATTGAGATTTTACCGATCTAAATTCCCTTACCCGTGAAATGTAAAATGGAATAGTAACTATGAATACAATAAAAACCAGAACGAAATATACTTCCAAAAAAACCATATATTCCTTATTCTAATAATAATTTTTTAAATTACACTAATCAATTAATAATTTGACAGTCGCCTTGTTTCCCAGGATGATTATATCGGAATTGACGATTTTTCTAAAGATGTTTAGCTAGAACTTAATGAAATGATGACAAGAAGGTGTGAACCCTTCATGGTAGCTTATTGAATAACTCAAAATTTAGAAGTTGAATTCTATTTGAAAAGAGACAATTTTGAGAACCGAAGAGGAGGGATCAGATTATGAGTTCTCCATGATTTATTTGATCGAGAGCTTGGAACCTTTTTCTAAATTATTCAGTCTTTTAATTCAATAATAATATTTATTTTGAGATTAGAAACATTTAAGATTATTTTTTTAAATGCAATATTCCAAATCATTTTATTAAAATATGATTTATTTTACTTATAATAAAAAAATTCAGAAATTATTTGGTGATCTAAATTAGGAGTTTTATAAGTGAAATAAAAGACGAAGAAAAAGAGGATATTAAAGAAGGTATTGGAAAATTTCTTGAAATAAAAGAAAAATGGGGCAATAAAGCAATTTTCACATTAATATCTGGATTATTTGATTATAATACGGATTCGGATTCTCTCATTAAGGAAATACTCAACGACCTAGAAAATTTATTTAGTAATACATTTTCAGTATTTTTAATCAATTCTATAGCCATGTTTAACGAAACGGTTGAGAAATTCATTAAAGACATTGATGTCGAGAATAATGATGAATTTTTGGCAACTGTTAAAATACTCTCTGCTACTTTTGGAAGGAAAATTCGTAAATTGAAACCACATATGCTTGAATTGTGTTGGACAAGAATATCTTCAGGTTTATTAATTTCGAAGGATGATGAAATTAAATATTATTCACGGTTAACAAAACATTCTGGGGAATTAATTTATTTTGAAATGGATATTCCATTTGTTATCTCTTTTATAAACCATATGTTAATTGATATTAATAAAAGTATTCAAATGGTGGAAGAAGAAATAATTCTAGCAATACGGAACCAGAGATTAAATGATATAGAAACTGTGTTCATTGATATTTTTCAATATAGAGATAAATTTTTAGAATCAAAAAATGATAAAAAGCCTTCTAAAATCAATAGTATTAATGCTGATCTATCAACTAAAATTAAATCAAGTCTGTTCTTTTCACCTGGGGGCGATGTCCGGTTTAGATATTCTTTATTGCTTAAAGACCAGACAATTAAATTTGATTCTCAGTATCATTCAATTATAGTTTTAATTTTACATTACCTAAATCAAATATTAAATTCATTGAAGAATTTAGAAAAAATAGACTTAGGATTATCCTTGGAAAATTTAAAGGAAATTTTATTTGAATTTTACAATTGTCAGAATAATTGGGATAATATTAATAACCAGAGGAATATAGGAAATCGAGAAGAGATAGAAAAGAAATTTAAAGAAGAAGAGTTTTCCAAGGAATTATCAAATACCCTATTGAAGGTTAGAATTGATAATGATGATTTAGAGGGAGCCATAGAATTAGGGAATAAAATTTTAGAAAAATATAAGGATTCTTACAGTACATTACTAAATTTAGGCTTAGTTTATAGTAGAATAGAAGATCAAGAAAAAGCAATCGATTTTACAAATAAAGCTCTTAATTCTGAAGAAATTAAAGGGAATATTTTAAGAGAATCAAGAGCGAATTATAATCTTGCATGTTATTATGCTTTAAAAAAGGAGTTTGATAAAAGTATAGAAAAGCTTAAAGAAACAATAGCCATTAATCCTAAATTTTATTACTATGCCAATGACGATAAGGATTTAAAAGAAATTCAAGTGAGAATAATAAAAGAAATTAACATCTAAATTTTAGATTCGAGTATTTATATATGTCAGTCTCTGAACGAGAGAAAAAAGCAGGTATCGTAGCTAAAAAGGGATATAGATATCAAGATGTAATTGTAGCTTATAAATTGGTAATAGAAAAGTTCAAAGAGGTTAATTATGAAATTGAAGGTGCAGATTACATACATGATCATTATAACAATAGATACAATGTAAATGTAATCGAATTTTACCAATGTAAATATCAAGAAACAGGTCAATATAACATCAATTCTTTTTTCAGAGGAGTTTTATCAACATTTATCAATATTTATAAGGATTATAACGAACATGACAAGGCACTATTATTTTTTTTAGAGACAAATCAAACATTTGCTCCTATGCTCCGAAATTTCTTTAATTACTGCTCTTCTCTGTCCAAAAATCGAATATCTTACCAAAAATTTATCGGACATATCCAGCGGTTTAGACCAATCAACACTCCTTTTCAGAGAGAAATAGTTAAATTAGAACTCTCGGAACGTAATCGATTTTTACGAGGAATACGAGGGAATCAAATACAATGTGAATCTATGATCACAGAACTTAATGAATATTTAAAACTTCGATTTCCTAATGATTATGAGAATAAATTATTGACAATTCTTGGATATGTTTATAAACAAAATCAAGGTATCATCTCCCGTCAAGAGTTATTTCATAAGTGCAAAATACCATATGGTGTTTTTCTCGCATCTATACAACCGGATATTGGTGAATCCGAAAGCTATAGTTTTCAATCTTTAAAAAATTTCGATGATCAAATCCAAACTGCTGAAAGGATATTAATTGCTGATACCCACAGAGCTAATAAAAAAATATTTGATATTCTTAATGAATCCGTAGATACTATAGAGAATAATATTATTAAGGAAGAAAAAATTGTGGATATCCAAGACTTAAGTGAATCTGAAGCTAGTATAATTGAAAATAAAAAAAGACTTAGTGAATTACATAAAGAAAGGAGAACGATATATACAGATATGGAAGAGCATATAAGATTCCAAAGAAGAATTAAGAATCGATGGAATTATGCTTTAGATACTACTAAAAATGAGGAGGAGGAGAACCAATGAAAATAGGTATTAATTTTAAACCCCTTGATATGAGATTTAATGATTTAGATGGAATTAAAAAGGAGATAATTGACATTGGTTTTAAATCAAAGGAAGAGACTGATTTTATTATTAAATTAGAGAATAATTCAGCAAAAGAGAAGTTCCTAATTAAAATATTTGCAACTGGAGATTTTACTTTTTATGGTAATTATGCGAAAATAGATTCAAATAATATCTCATCATTATTAAACAAAGCCATAGAGCTATTGAATTATTTAAAATCAAAAAACTATATTCAAGCGAAATTCCATCAGAAAATATATTTTCTCTTCTTTGGAGTTCAAAATAAATCAGATATTAACGGCCTTAAAAATATTATCAGAGATATCAGCAAAGTATGCTTTGAAAAATGTAAGGTGAAGGATGTGTTTCAGAATGAATATTTACTTAAGCTTGCATCATATCAGAAAATTGAGGTCTTGTTTTAGATTAAATCTAAGATTTTTTCTTAAATCGTGTTCTTAATAATTTAATTTGATGATCATAATGTCGCATAGCGTTACCAAGCTTATATGCTCAGTATCGTATAATTTAAAACTAAGTCTTTCTTAATTTTAGGATACTGAAATTATATTATCATTTAATCAATTCAGATTTACTTTCTTTATGTAGACTCCTTATTCTAATAATAATTTTTTAAAATACACTAATCAATTACGAGTCTTCTACGGGGATTCGTAGGAATGTTCAGAAAAGTTTTATTACATGATTCAAGTTAGAATGGGTAATATAATATAGAAGGAGTTTTGAAATTACTAAATAATGTTTAATTCTATCGAAAATTAATAATTTCTTCTTGTGTTGCTATTTAAATTCCCATGCCATATTAAATTTATAAGAAAATCAAATATAATATCAATATAATGTCATTAAACGAAGAGAGTGTTTTGAGAATATTTTCAGAGCGTTGGGACGGTGAAACAGGGAAATGTGCGGAAAGAAAAGGTACAAATTGGGATGAATACAAAATCAAACGTACAAAGACAGGGTGGTATATCGAGCATATAGTAATTAATGGAGAATGTGATAAATCTGGTAAGCCTTTTTTATATCAAAATCTAGAACAAGATCATATATCCTATCCCCATAATCTACCAATTTTTATGGAATCACTCTGGGAGGCTGTAGATAACGAAAAACTAAATCAAAAGCAATTGCAAAGAGAATTAGATAAATTCTCAAAGTGGATTAATGAATGTGAAATGAATAAACCCCACTTTTTAATTTATTATTAAAAACGAGTTACACTATTTTTCGAAAACATTTTTGTAAGGATTCCACTTATCATAGACTGAATATAATCATAATAATTGAGCTTAACATAGCAATTAAAATTCACATCGCTGATTTTATGGCATAGCAAGATTTTAAAAGAAAAAATGGTGGTCTTTTAGATTAAATAAACAAAGAAAATTTATGATTTGAATTATTTAATCTAAAACCAAAAAAGCATAATGGAAGATTAAGAAAGGTTATTCGAACCTCACTAATTTTCTTTATGTATTTTTTAATATTTTGAAGATTAGAAATAACATATTTATTAGAACATGAGTACTGCCAATAATTAAGCTTATGAACTTCCTTCTCATTTAGTTGTTTTTTAATTGAAGATTGATTTTCATTTGGGTGAATTAATAATATGTAATGATTTAAACTGATAGGAAAATAAATCTTTGATGGAATAGAAATGCCTTTCCTCTCAATACTGTCAATTTTTATAACGGGATTGTCTGATGTAATAAATGGTGTTGAAGATTTGTTAATTAATAATTTAATTCTATAATCGTCGTAATATTGTTCTTGACTAATAGCTGCCCTCATTAAAAGTCTATGAAAATGTTGAACTAAATTATTATATGTTTTCCTTCCATTATCATCTCTCATCTTAAATTCATTTTCGAATTTTATATTGTCAAAAATCAAATTTTCATGATCTTCTGAATCAAATTGTAGTAATTTGTCATAAATAAATTTCTTTACAGATCTCCTCCTTAAATGTAGTAAAATCATGAATCGAAGTAAAAGAGTTCTCTTATAATCCTTTACCTCAGTTGAATCTCCTGTATTAAAAATCTTGTTATTTGTAATTATCTCTGAGAGATATGGGCTGGTATCATTTTCAATTAAAGATAGAAATTGTTCTGCTAATTGCGGAGCTTCCTTATCATATAAAAACGGTTTTCTTGAAAAAGATTGGATATTACGTCGCTTAACATTATCAACTTTCTTATTATACACAAAAATATTATCCGTATTCACCACACAAAAGTTTTTTAAATACATTTGTGATAACTCATGTTGTCCTTTAACCCGAGTTTTAAACCTATTTTCAGTATCATTTTTAAGATCATAATCTTTATATTTATCATTAAAATATCTCCGTATGGTAATTTTAAATTTATTATGATAGATTAATTTATAGGCCAACCTATTGCATCTGTCACAATAAATCGAACTTGATCTTTTATGTAAAAATTTGAAGAGAATTATATTATTACAAATGCATTTAAGGTAAAAGACCGAATAACCCATTACTAATCCAGTACTAATGTATTCATTTATAACTATCTTAAAGTGAATTTTTGGAGTCATATATGCGGAATCACCTAAAAATTTTGAATTAAGTCTTGCAAATATCATTATAATTTATAGAATTTAAATTTGCATGTTTAAGGTTTAATAAATATAATTATTAAGAGAATTTGAGAAATGTTTCATTTTCAAGCGATATCATCTCGACATATTAATCTCTTAATACTATATATCAATAACCTCCCAGTCCCTTGAAAATAATTACAACGAGTTATCATTACCTTATAGGACAATGGACGATAAAGAGGTATTAATAGCTATAATTACTAAAAATTCTAGATGGTTTGGAAAGGTAAGACTCGTTAGTTTTATTATTTACTTTTTCAATTTTTCTTTCATTTCATAGTACATGTTGATATTTATTTTCTGCGCTTCCATGTGCTGGGTACCAAATTCGATCGTTTTTTAAAACTTTTCCTAGTAAAATCGTACCCCTTCTTGATTTAAACCTTGATGGGTGTTTCAATATGACTATGTCATCATATAGAAAAAATGACTTGAAAAATAAAAAAACAGAAAAAAGAAGGAGAATTTGCGAAAGAGAACTAAATAAAATGGTATTAAAAGATTCACCTAGACCTCCAGGCGTTAATATGCTAAAATTAACGGTAAAGATCGTATACATGATTATTAAAAGAATTAGTATAGAATATTGAGATTTAACCGATCTATATTCCCTTGCTCGTGAGATATAAAAGGGGATAGTAATTATGAAGACGATTAAAGCCAGAGCGAAAAATATCTCTAGTAAAGCCATTTACTGCTTATTCTAATAATAATTTTTTAAAATACACTAATCGATTAGCAGTAAAATATTATTAGAATTTAGTTTTGATTTTGAAATTTCCTTATTTCCGTAATTAATATTATTCCGAGAATCGCTAAACCGATAATGAATAAGATATTATTAAGATTTAGGGCGGAAGGGTTATTATCGATGAAATTGCTTTCAAGATAATTGCAACCGGTGTTATCGCGGAATTCTTTTACTTTTTTTCTTTTCTTTTTGAAATTCCCAGACAAGAAAAATCCCTATAACAACTGCTGCAATTACAATGATTAGTGCTACCGCAAATAAATTAGTTAACCACATCAGTTGGGCATTAAGTATAAGCAATAAAATACCGAATCCTATTCCTAATCCTGCTAAATATTTTTTTATGTCTTTCTTAAGCCCTACTCTGCTAATAATTATCCCCCCAACCGCAAAGGGTAATAAAATGAGCCGCCAAAACAATGAATATACAAAAACTGCAGGATTTAGAAATATAGCGCCCATTATAAAAAGTAGTGCTCCTGCCGATTCAACGACTACCGCAGAGATACCATAAATAGGTAGCTGATATTTTTCGTCTTCTCTAGGATAACTCCGTTTTGTAATGAGCTCTATTGTTAAGGAAGTAATAACGATAACAACAGTAGCAATACTAAGGAATATTATTAAAGCTATAAATGGATCATAAACATCGTTGGTAACTTCTCGAATATCTTGATTGTTCCCTATATAAATATTGTCTGAAATTTCATTGCCTGCACCTTGAAAATTATTAGAATAATGTAGAGAATATTGTATATAAATCCCTACATCGTTATTGATTACGAAGTTTCCTTTAATGATATTATTCCGACTATCCACGAGTAATACTCCAAAGTAAATATTATTTTTTACGGTGTTTCCCAAAAGGAAGTTATAATCACTATATGGTAAAGAGATTCCAGAACGTTTATTGTAGCTTGCGTTATTGCCTGAAAAGGTGTTATTATAACCCCCATTTACATAAATTCCGTTGTTTTTATTGCTATTAGCAACGTTTCCTGAAACAATATTGTCATCGCTCGAGGATAAATATATTCCATCATAATTCGACGAACAATTATTCGTGATTATAAGAGAATTGATTACGTTTGATAATTCGATTCCTGCATTAAGGTAGCCTCCCGAATTGTAAACGGTACAATTTTCAATCCTAAAGTATACATCGGAATTTTCAATTAAGATGCAACTTCCCGAACCTCCGCCATCTATTACCAAATCTTCTATAACATAAGGATCGGAATAGATACCGTTTCCTGTGCAAATTTCCGCAGCTTTGGCAGCAGTCCAATTGTTATCAATATGAATTTTTTCAGAAACTGCTGAGATTTTTAAATTTTTATAATCTAAATTATAATCTACATTATAATCCGTACTATTTTCACTATTTCCGGTATTAAAATTGTAAATATTGATTATTATAAGTGAGAGAGCGAAAATCATTCCTAAGGTGATAAAAATTGCGATTTTTTTCTTTGCGTTTGAGCTCATTGTAGATCGTCCTATATTTATGCTATAACATAAAATCTCTGTTTTGAAATATAAAGATTTCTTTAAATTTTACTGGTAAAAGTGGAAACTATAGAGGTAAACCATTTTTTTTAGTGGTAAAACTCTTGCACAATCATCAATTCAATAAAACGAAAAATTCTTTTTTATAAGCTATTTGATTTAAGGGCTTTGAAATCCCCTGTAAGGTCGTTAAACCAAAATTTGAAGTTGTCATTGATATCTCTCACCTTTTTCAATAATGTAGGGGATTTATTTAATTGATTGAAGAAAGCCTCATCCATTGTAATAACGCAATCACAGGTACAAATAGCAGTTGCGAAAATCAAGCATTCAATAGTATCATTATGCATAAATTTTAGTTGAGATGCTAATTCAATGATTAAAGGGTTATCAGTAAACGAAAGCTCTGTAAGTCGAGCATTCTTTTGAATGGCATCAATTCCGATCCTTATATCTTGGGTAGTTATTTCGTTGGTATTAGATGATATTTT
>SDBS01006647.1_pt1 | contig 11251 bp, 8 predicted proteins | sample 2277091 | NCBI WGS metagenome assembly SDBS01 (sample SAMN10404972, study PRJNA504765) | marine sediment metagenome | isolation source: marine sediment core GS10_PC15, 163 cmbsf | place: Arctic Ocean: Southern Knipovich Ridge | collected 2010 | reverse complement strand
TTTACCAGACACTTGCTTTAGTTTTTGCTGCAACTGGGATTATACTCAGAAATACTGTGGGATGATTACTCAAATAGTTAAATACAAATTATCGACAGAAGTCCCTGCCCCTGAATTATCTCTAGAGCAGGCCCTAGAAAAGGCTAGAGAGGGTGGCCCAGCAAAAGAGGTTTTTACAGCCGTCAGAGAAAACTCTGTTCAAACTAAAGAGTTAGCTCAAAGCCGGTACAAGACCTTAAAGCAGCAGGTAGAACTTCGACAGGATCATAGTGGCATCGATAAACTTGGAGACAAACTCGATTTACAAAAAAACGCTCCATTTGGCCAGAAAGTCAAACAGGCAGCCGAACAAATCGCAAAGAAAAAGGAAGCAGCCGTTGCAAAGAGAGATGGTTTCTGGAGTCAGCAAAAGCTGTTGAAAAGTAAATTAGACTCTCTTCCGACAGACCTAGAAACTTCACTAAAGATGTCAGAAGAACTTACAACGTCAAATACCGAGTTCACAGAAAAAACGAACTCCTTGTTAGATGAGCTGGGAAAATTAACGGACAAATTGGACAAAACTGAAAATGATCGCGTTGTATTGAATAGAGAGACAAAAGTGGCTCAGCTGAAAAAAGATATCCAGGCAAAAACGAATGAATTAGATGGTGTAAGAGTTAAAATAGGCGCAAACGAACAAACTATTCAAGCTGCTCATGAAAAAAGGCTGGAAATGAGAAAACGGCTTTCTGAACTGCCAGGAGAGTTAGAAACGTCTTATGCAGAGAGCACTAAACTATCAAGTGAGATTGATGGTTTGGATCAGTCGATGGGAGAATTGAATGCGATAAAATTGAAGGCTGGGGAGAAGAGCGAAGCGCTGCTTGAGCAACTATTGAATAGTTTTGTTTTACAGAGAGCTGTTGACGCTTACGCTGAGAACCCACAGCAACAAGCACCTGAGAATTTTTTGCATACCTATAAGCTTTATAATCGAGATAAATTGAAAAGTGATTTTATAAAAGAGTTGGATGCAATTGGAATTTCTTCTCCCGACATCGTCTGGGTTCAGCTAAACCCCTGAACATTTTGAAGAGAATAGTCACTTTCTGGTATAATTATCGGTTCACAAGGAGAGTAATGTGGGCCGTTTTCTTTTTATGCTTTTTTTATTGCCATTTGTCTGTTTTGCCGCCGAATTGAAGGTCAGACAGCCTCACTGGCGTCCCCAAGTAGTAGATAATTTTCCAAATGGCAATCCTCAGCACGTGGTTTTCTATGAGCGGGGAGGCGATGAAGTCGATCTGCCGGTTAAAGAGATTTCTTTCTATATCAATGGGCGGCTTAAAGAAGAGGCTGATCTCGCAGTTCTCTCGGGGGAGATCGTGCGACACGGGGCGAGCGTGACGGTTCACCCTCAAGGAACGATCTTCGAAATGATGACCTTTGAAGAGGGTGTTTTGGGGGGTGAGGTCAAAACCTTTCATCCCAATGGTCAACTCAAGGGTAAAGTATACTATCAGAATGGCTTACGAGAAGGTCCCTTTGAGTCTTTCTACGCCTCGGGAGAGAAAGAGGAGGTGGGAACCTACGATAAGGATAGAGTAAGTGGAGAGTGGACCACCTACCACGAAAATGGTTTGCGAGCCTCTTCTACGTATTATGAACGGGGGATTCCAAAGGGGATTGCCGAGGAGTGGTATGCTGATGAGGGTAAGACCAAGGCACGCCGGCTCTACGCGGATGGCCTGCTCCATGGAGATGGGAAAACTCCAGCTGTGATGCTCTACAGTGAGGATCAGAGTGTGGTAGAAGTTCAGGATTTTCGTCTGGGAAAACCTTATGGAGTCCATCTCAAATACTATCCCAATGGGAGAAAGAGTTATCGGGTAAATTTCGCACGAGGTGCGAAAGAGGGCAAGGAGGAGTTCTTCCATGAGGATGGGAACTGCTGCGGCGAAGGTATCTATAGTAATGGGGTTGCTGTAGGGGATCACCTGCTCCGTTACCCTGATGGATCTTTACAAAAAGTGGCTAAATACGATCAGCAAGGCAAACTTCTCGAGCCAATCGTCGAGTATTATGAAAGCGGTGACCCCAAGGCGAGCTATTTTCAGATTGGTGATGCCTACCACGGCGATTATCGAGAGTGGTATCCAGGAAGTATGGTCAAAAGTTCGTGCCGCTACGAGATGAATGGTTTTGAGGGCAAGGTGGAGAAATTTTATTCCTCCGGTGAGAAGCAATTCAGTGGGAATTTTCAAGAGAATCAAAGAGAGGGTCTTTTTGAAGAGTGGTACGAAGATGGGAAGTTCAAGAGTTCGAAATGGTATGTCCATGGAAAAGCAGATGGGCTCCACCGAGAGTGGAATAGCGACGGGGTTCTTCTCTTTGAAGCCAACTACAAAAATGGTGATCTCGATGGTACTTTGAAGAGCTGGCATAACAATGGGGAGCTGAGGCAGCTTTCAATTTTTGCAGCAGGGAGACGTGAGGGCAAAGAGAAGAAGTATTTTGATAATGGCGAGTGTGAGATCCAAGCTACCTTCAAAACAGACCTCTTGGATGGAGAGTTTATGAGCTGGTATCAAGATGGCTCTTTGCACACGGAGCTGACCTATGAGGATGGGGTGCCTGTTGGTGAACATAGGGAGTTTTATGCGCCAGAGGGAGAGGAAGAGGCTGGGCTGTTTCGTATTTTCTTCTATGATAAAGGTCAGTTAGAGGGTGAGCAGCGCTCCTATCACCGTAATGGAAAGCTGGCGGCTTCTGTCTCCTACAAAACAGGCACTCTCCATGGAAAGAAAGTTCAGTGGAACGATGTCGGTGAGCTTTTGGAAGAAGCAGAGTTTGATAATGGAAATCTGAAGGGTAGATATTTTCAAATCACTCAAGAGGGTGAAGAGGTGGTTACTCACTACAAAAACAATCTTCGCGATGGGATCCATCAGGTCTTCCATCCAAAATCTGAGCAAGGCAAAGTGAAAAAGCTCGATGCACTCTTTGTTGGGGACAAACTCGAAGGAGAGCTTTCCGAGTACAATAATAAAGGAGTCAAAGTCGTCAGTACTCTTTACAAAGAGGGATTGCGCGAAGGAATCTCTACTCTCTACACCGATGAGGGGATGTTGACGATGACGATGGAATTCAAAGGCGACAAACGAGAAGGAAAAGCGGTGAGCTACTATCCGACAGGGAAAATTTACCGTGAAGTGGGTTTTGCTGGTGATGTCCGCCAGGGAGAGACACGCACCTATCATGAGGATGGCACTCTAGCTAGTCTATATAGTTACGATGGGGATAAGTTGAACGGGCTCTGCAAAGAGTGGAATGAGGAAGGTGTTTTGGTTTTTGAAGGTGAATATACCGGAGATCTCAAACACGGAAAGTTCAACAAATACTTTGACAATGGTAGCCCTCGTCTTCTTTCTTACTATGAAAAAGATAGTTTGAAAGGCGACAAGAAAACTTTTGAAGCCAAGAAATAGATTCACGTTTATTCGAAAAACTAATTTTGTTATAATGAGTCGTTGCAAATGGGGTCAGACGTGCATAACTGCATAATTGGGGTCAGACGTGCATAACTGCAAAACTCGAAGAGTTTTGCAGTTATGCACGTCTGACCCCATTCTTAGGAAGAAAGATGGCTGAAAATAATACAAATGTATGGAGTAAAGAGACCGGTTATATCTGGTCGATGATTGGTTCGGCCGTTGGTTTTGCCAATGTCCTCAGTTTTAGCGCCCTTTGCTATAGAAATGGGGGAGGAGCCTTTCTAATTCCCTATATTTTGGCCCATCTGATTATCGGTATTCCCATGCTTTTGCTCGAAGGGATTATAGGACAGAGAACACGTCTTCCCATTGTTTCGGCTATGGGTAACATTGCGGGGAGGACAGGAAAGCTCTTTGGCTGGTTAGCAGTCTTGACATGTGCCACGATCGGTGGTTTTTACATGGTTTTGACGGGCTTTGCAGTGGCGTATACCTACTTCTCTGCGAGTGGTGCGATCTCGTTTGATACCGCCCTCTTTTTCAAAGATACCTTTCTACATGCTTCCGGTAGCATCTCTCAGATTGGCGGCATCGCAGTCGGGGTTTTCTTAGCTACGATGGTGGTGGCTGTGATTACCTGGGCTGTCTTATTGAGAAATATTCAATCCGGAGTGGAGAAACTCTGCACTATCTTCTTACCTCTCCTCGGGGTTTTGGTCATTGCCTTCGCGATCGCAACCTTCTTTCTTCCAGGAGCTTTTGAAGGGTTCAAGCACTATCTTATTCCCGATTTCTCTCGACTATCCAATTTCACCCTCTGGCGCGATGTCTTTGGTCAGGTCTTTTTCAGCCTCTCCTTGGGGCTCGGTATTGTGACCGGCTATGCTCGCCATAATCCAAATTCATTTAATCTTCGACGCTCGATGATCAAGGTGGCGATAGGTGATTTTGTGATCTCTTTCGTCTCGGGTTTTGCTATCTTTGGATGCATCGGGTTTATGAGTGCCAGAAGCGGCGTTCCTTTCTCCGACCTCATTGTATCAGACTCAGCCTTTGAGATTGGGTTTGTGATCTTTCCTACGATACTCGCCCAATTTGGTCCGATTGTTTCCAAAATTATTGGTCCGATTTTCTTCTTCTGTGTCTTTATTGCCGGCATTACAGGGGTCTTTTCGATTGTTGAGAGTGTCGCCGGCAATATTGAGGTTGAATTTCGCAAAAGCCGCAAGATAGCGGTTAGCATAGCAATGGCAATGGTGGCTTTGTTGGCGATTCCATTCTGTATGGGGAATGGTCAACACATAGTGGGCTCTCTCTCTCCAATGGTCCTGGGTAATGCCATGCTGATCGGTGGAATCGCGGAGATTATTCTCTTTTTGATGCTTTCCAAGGTGATTGGAAACGAACCTATGTGGCAGAGCAATGGGCGACGGATCTATGCCTACCATGCGCTTAAATATCTTGTCTTACCGCTTTTGGCCTTGAGTCTTGGTGGCGCTCTCTACAAGGAGTTTAGCCATAGTCTAGGGCTTGAAGAGTTGGTCCGGTGGAGTTGGCTTGCGATCGTTCTTTTTATCGCTTCATTCTTAGCTCGCCGCCGCGTAACTCTTCCCAAGCTTGCCGAAGAGTAATACTAATCGTAACAATCACGATTTTCGCAGATATTGGTGGAGACGTGGAGTGACTTGGGGTTCTATCTCGGGAGGAATGAAATCTTTGAGATGGTGGCCTGCTCTGGCGATCTCCCGAATAAGCGTGGAGCTGATATGAGCATATTTGCCATCGGCCATGAAGAAGATCGTCTCCATTTCGCCGATCTTTTTATTAGCTAAAGCCATCTGAAACTCGTGTTCCATATCGGAAAAGGCGCGCAAGCCTCGAATTAAGAATGAGATCTTCATTTTTTTGGCGAAATCAACCACCAGTCCAGGAACATGGACGATCTCAATGTTCTTGTGTTTGGCGAGGAGTGCTTTTAGGAAGGCGGCCCTCTCATCGGTGCTAAAACAGATGTTTTTCTTGCTGGAGTTTTGGGCGACACCGACGAGGAGTTTATCACACATCGTTGCGGCTCGCTCGATAACATCGAGATGACCAAAAGTGGGAGGATCAAACGTACCTGGATAGAGACCAATACTCATCGTTTAATATACTGTTTTAAAAAGGCTGGGCCGATTCTTCGGCTGCTCTTCAATTCAAGTGTTTTGAGGGGAAACTCTCTAAAATCGGTATCTTCTAGAAAGAGCTCGCCTCCTTCTTTCAAAATGGCATGAAGATCGACAAATTGCAAGACCTTGTCGCTATAACCTTCCCCATATGGAGGATCAGCGAAGATAATATCAAATCTCTCCTCGCGATCGACAAAACGTTTGAGAGCTTTTAGGGTATCAAGAAGAAAGGTGTGGGCTCGGCTCTCTTCGTCCAGGGTTTGGATGTTTTTCTCGATGATCTGCATGGCTTTTTTATCGATTTCGACAAAAGTGGCTCTGGCGGCGCCTCGACTGAGAGCTTCTAATCCAACAGCTCCAGCACCTGCAAAGAGATCGAGGAAATAGGCTCCTTCGATCGCTGCTTGGCAGATATTGAAAAGGGTCTCCCGGAGCTTCGAGAGGGAAGGGCGCGTAACACTCCCCTGGGGAGCAATAAGTTTCCTTCCACGATGAACACCTCCTATCACCTTCATTGAAGCCTCAAGTAACTATTCATTTTTGCCTCACGTAACTTTTCATGGTTTTAAGAGAGGTACGGGGAGGTTGAGAGGAGAAAGCAGCTGTTTAGCAGCCTCTAGATGGGCGATTTTCCCATCGATGAAGTACTGCTCATAGTGGTCTTGTGCTAAAAGTCGTGTCCACTCTCTCTCCAACGAAAGAGTCCCATTTTGAGCTGCTTCGAAACTGATTTTCTTTTTGATATCAAAGCGACGATCATAGTAATCGCCCTGGAGAAAGAGGGTGAATGGGGTGAGTCGATTGGTTGTTCCCCAAACCACAAAGGGGCGATTTTGATAGAGTTCTGGAAAGCGCATGTTTTTTGGTTGGAGCTGTATGAGGTTTTGGGGATCTCCAGTGATAGCTGTGGCTCTCATCTTCTTGCCAATAGGATTTTGAACCGTGGTGATTAAGCGTGTCAATTTTTCTTCAACCTCTTCATGGGTGGGGGCATAGATCAGGGTGCCCTTATTGAAGGTGGAGATCAATTCAAGGAGAGGCATGTTATTGCCGCGACCTGAGGCAAGGCTGAAAAGGGCGACCTTTCCTTTATTTCGCATCGTCCACCTGCCTATAGTCTTCCTCTGTTTCTCCAGGGTGAGATAGGTATCGCCATCAGACAGGAGAATGGCTGTATTGACTTCTTTCTCCGAGACATCATGGGGGATAATCTTTCCGAGCGATGCATATAAATCGGTCGCCGCAAAGTGACCGCCATGTCCTTGTTTGTCCAAAAAATCTCTGGCGAGGGCAAGGTTGTCCTCAGCGAAAGGAAGGGGTCTATCTGATAGACGCGTCACCCGACCGTCAAAGATCAGAATATTGAAGGCATCTCCGGGCTGAAGCAATGCAAGGGATGAGGAGATGGCTTTTTTGTTGTAGAAGTAACGAGAACGAGAGATGGAGTTGGAACGATCGACGAGAAAAAAGTAGTTTTGACGAATGCGCTTGAAGGCGATATCAGATTTTGGGTTAAAGGTGATTTTGAAGACATACCCAGAGAGAAAACGGCGTGGAGCATATTCGACAGTAGCTGAGAAATGATCGCTTTCAGCAATCACTCCATCGAAAGAGTCGTAACTTTCATTGTCGAAAACAAACTTAAATTTAGGAGGTTCAGTCGCTTAAAAAGAGATCGGTTCAGGAGGTTCATCGCGTAGGGGAATTTTTTCCCAGTGGATTAAATCTCCCCCCTGTTCATTTTCGGGTAGATCGAAGACCAATTTCGCCCCTGGTTCTATAAGAAAAGGTTCCGCATGCTCTGGAGAAAGGGTCTGAGGGGTGAATTCTGGTGAAAGTTCATGAAGTTGCCGTTTTATCTCAACTGTTGGAGCTTCTGTAAGATAGGCGAATATTTCGGCAAGTGCTTGCTCTTTTTGAAAATAATCTGAGGGTGAGAAGATATTTTTTTTAAAGGCCATAGGACCTGGCGTGAGTGATCTTCCATGGAGAAAGTAAAGGCAGCCTGTATGAGATAGGATCCCAGCGAAGAGCGTGAGAAAAAGAATGGTTTTACGAGTTTTCATCTATCGATATTATTCTTATAGCTGCACGCAGTTGCTTTCTCCACTAGATATTTTGTCAGGGCAAATTTTCCTTGCTTGAGGGTAGATAGAAGTGCCCGAGCCGCTTTCTCTTTGGACTGTCCTTTGACGATCTTTCCTTCTCTTTTAGCCATTTTAGCTTGTAGTAGAAAGATTCTGGCATCGAGATAGCGCATGTAGGCTTGGTAGATGCGGTCTTGATCTGGCAGAAGTTTACGAGTGGAATGGTAGTCTTTTGACCAGATATCTTTCTCGGTTGTGAACTCGTCTTTGACTTTGAGAAGGAGTTTGAGAAGGGTTGTATCCCTCTCCTCTTGATGGACCGAGGCTGCAGTAAATTCGGCATGATCGAGAGCAGCTTCGAGATGAATAGGTTCGGAAGCAAGGGATTTTCTGAGTTTGAGATCGTTGAGGCGGTGTAAAACCTCCTTCATATGAGGTGATTCTACCCGTTTTTCCGCAACCGATAGAGAGGCAAAAAGGTAGCGGGCTACTTGAAGTCTGGCTTCTCCGGCTACCGAAAGATCGGCTAACTCCTCGAGGTTTTGGTAGAGAGGCATTGCTTTTTCTCGCTTTCCGACAGAATGAAAGAGGTTGGCAAGTCGTAATTTAGCTGGGGGGGAGGAGAGTTTTTCGAGTAGAGAAAAAGCCTTTTCATAATCTCCGACCCATTCGTAAAGAGCTGAGAGTTTTACAAGTGAAGAGTCAAAGTGCGTTGGATCCTCCACGAGAGGTTCTAGAAGAAAAATAGCACGAAGGGCTTTTTCCCTATTGAATTGAGACTCAACGGAAAGATAGTAGTAATTGGCCAGCCAGAACCGATTTTCTAAAGAGATAGGAGATAGGTTGGCCCCTTCATAGAGATGGTGCGCTGCTTTCTCCTCAAAATTCTCATCAGGTTTTGTTTTGGCCAGCTCTAGGTAAGCATTAAACAATGGAAGATGGAGCTCTTTAAGTCCGGGGTTGAGCTGCAATGCTCTCTCACCATGCGAGATAGGTTGTTCAGGATCGGCTCCATCCTTCAGATAACATTGTGCGAGTAAGGCATGTGTTTTAGCACTCTCTCCACATCTTTGTAAGTGATCCTGTAGAAGTGTCTCTGCGGTTTGATAACGTCCCAAGGCGAGATAACTTTCGGCGAGAAGCGTTTGCATAATAGCTTTTTCACTTCTGGTAAAGATCTCTTCATCCGCTAGGGCTTTTTCGAGCTTTGAGGCAAGCTCTGTCCAGTTCTTCTCTTTTAGTGCCATTGTGATGGCGAGACGGACTCTAGCGTGATAGGCCTGCTCTTGTTCTGCCCATTGGTTGCCGATGATTTTGTCAAAGAGAGCGAGTGCTTTTGCCTTCTCGTCACTATCCCGGTAGACCTGGGCGCGAAGCAAGGTGACCTTTCCAATCTCTAGAGCCTTTTTGCCGAACCGCTTCTTGAATAGTGCATATCCCTTCTCCATGCTCTGCATATCGTTCATCTTTTTGCTGCAGATCATCAACGAGAGAAGAGCGGTTTTATCGTGTGGGGTTTTCAGGTCTAGATCCAAACTATTGTCGAAATGTTCCAAAGCGGTCCCATACTCTTTTCTGTCGAAAAAAGTTTTGCCCAAGTAGAAATGGCAGAGGGCTTTTTTCTCGTCTGACAAGCGCGAGAGAAGAAGCTTTTTCTCTTGAACGAGGGTATCCCATGCCTGCTTTTTGGCGAGCAGATAAAACCACATGCCAGCCGCCTCAGAGCTCTTCTCTTGCCCACTACGAGCTAGCCTTGCGAAGATCTCCAGAGCCTTGTCCTGATCAAACTCAGCGAGCACCATACCTGCATGGAAGAGAATCTCTTCTCCCTTCTCATTTTGCAGCTCATCGGCGAGGGAGAGGTAGAGAGAGACGGCCTCAGCGGGGCTGTCTAGCAAACGATGGATTTCAGCAAGAGCCATTTTGGCAGAGAGGCCAAAGAGTGGGCTCTCGACTAGTTGTGTGTAGTAGGGGAGAGCTTCTTCACAGAGTGCGCGCGCTTGCTCTTTACCTTCTTCGTAGTTTAAGAGGGTTAAGGCTTCACGAAAACAACTCTCTGCATAATAAAACCGCCCCTCTTCATCCTTCTCTGAAAAACGCGAAGCGTGTGGGGCGATCTCCTCAAATAGCTGGGTATAGAGTTTCAGCTGGTAGAGAGCGTGCCATCTCTTCACGTGCAAGTTTTTTTTCAGCTCTTCTGAGTGGATTTTTTCAAAAGCTGCCAGAGCATCTTTGTAGCGCTTATTATTAAGTGCTATATCTCCAAGAAGAGAATAACAGTGATCAACCCATGGACTTTCGGGGAACTCTTCGATAAACAATCTGATTTGCGAGACAGCCAGATCATGCTCTTTATCTTGCCAGAGATCGATAATCCGTCTAGCAAAGAACTCTTCCTCTTCCGAATGAAAAAGAGGAGCGGCAAAAGTGCTGAGAGACCAACCTAAACAGAAAAAAAGAAGGAGAAATTTTTTTATCAACACAACTTGTATTCTATCGTCACCTTCGTTACATTTCCACATTAAAGTCATCTAACTTGAGTTTGAAATGGGTATTTTTTTCGTTCTTCTAGCAGCAGTGTTAGTCTCTATTAGTAACTTTTGTATGCGCCGCAGCATCGACTCCGGAGGGTCTAGCAAAGCCTATCTTGTCGTTCAGGTTACCTGCTCTTTTCTTATCATGATTCTCTTAAATCCCGTTCGCACCAACGACTATGCTTGGGGCTGGCAGGCGGTTAACTTGGGTCTCATTGGTGGTTTGATCTTCGGGATCTTGATGTGGGGACTTGGAAAAACTTTAGAAAAAGGTCCACCGGGCCTCTCTTTTGCGATCCTCAATACCTCTTCTGTCATTCCTGCCATTGTTTTAGCACTTCTTTTTGGAGCGAGTTTAGGCCACTCATACACTTTTTGGAATGGCGGTGGTTCGGTGCTTGTAGCACTCGGCCTCTTTTGGGCAGGGTGGTCCAGCACGAAGAATGCAAATAAAGCTGTTTGGCTCTCATTCGCCGCACTTATTTTTCTCGCTCACGTGGCGTTTTTAGTCTATCTGCAGTGGTGGGCTATGCTTCTTCGCACAGATTTGCCTCCATCTAGCTTACTCCCATTTCACGTGCAATCAGCGAATATTCAATGGTTTATGCCGGCGGCTCTCTTTGTTGCGGCCGCTATGCAGTGCGTGATTTACGCTCTCTATGAGAGACGGATTCCCAAAGGTGCAGAGGTTTACTACGGCATTTTGGGAGGGATTACTAACGGAGCCTGTACTTTTTTCCTGATCTTAGCGCCTCAAAAGGCATTGGCTTGGGAGAATGCGATGCTCTTCCCGATCTTTTCCGTTTCGGTCATTCTCCTCTGTAATGCCTGGGCACAGATCCTCTACAAGGAGAGAGTGAATTGGTGGGCCAATGGACTCTGTTTAGCTGGGATTGTCGTGGGTACCGTTGCCTGGAATACTCTACTGTAAGTATGTGGGGAGTAATAACCGCAGATACACACAGATAGGCGCAGATAAATAGGAT
>SDBS01006646.1_pt1 | contig 11252 bp, 10 predicted proteins | sample 2277091 | NCBI WGS metagenome assembly SDBS01 (sample SAMN10404972, study PRJNA504765) | marine sediment metagenome | isolation source: marine sediment core GS10_PC15, 163 cmbsf | place: Arctic Ocean: Southern Knipovich Ridge | collected 2010 | reverse complement strand
TGCCCAGGTCGATCTGTTTCTCGGCGTCGGGTGGCGGCTCGGGCTTGACAGGTGGGGGCCCTCCCTTCTGGCTGGTCCCATTGTCCTTCGGGCCGAGTGTGAAGATAAGGATCAGGGCGACAGCCACCACCAGCACGCCCACGACGATCCCTGCGATCAGGAATTGAGGGCGCTCGGCCTTTTTGGCAACGGGTATCTTGTCCAGCACGCGGCGCTTGGGTGCCGGTATCAACCGGTCCACGGTGGAGGCTGACTGCGAGGCCGCCATGCCGGCGTCGATGTACTCCAGGTTTTCCAGCAGCGCCTCGGCCGTCGGGAAGCGCTCGGCGGGGTTTCTGGCCAGCAGGCGGTCGATCGCCCAGACCAGTGCCTGTGGGACGTGGGGGGCGGTTTCGGTCAGCGGTGGCGGGCTGCTCTCGACTTGCTTGACCGCAATTTCGGTCCGGGTGTCGCCCTCGAAGGGCGGGCGTCCGGCCAGCAGGTGGTAGAAGGTGGCCCCCAGGGAGTACAGGTCGGAGGCGACCTCGAACTGGCCGCCGCGTGCGACCTCGGGGGGCATGTACAGGGGCGTACCGAGGGGCTTGCCCGCCTGGGTAACGCTGACGTCGATGTCGGGGCGCTTGGCCAGACCGAAGTCCGCCACCTTCACGTCCCCGCGGGGCGTCAGCAGAATGTTCGCCGGCTTGATGTCGCGGTGAAGAATGCCCGCCCCGTGGGCCGCGACCAGCGCCGAGGCCGTCTGCTTCATCATCTCGATCGCACGCTCGGGCGAGAGGGGACCTTCGCGCTCCAGGATCTCACGGAGGGTCTCGCCGGCGACGAACTCCATCGCGATGTACTGGTAGCCCTGATCGGACCCGACGGAGTAGACGTTGATGATATTGGGGTGGTTGACGGCCGCTACAGCGCGGGCCTCACGCTCGAAACGCGCGGCGAGCTTCTCCGAGGGCGCCCGGGGCAGCACCTTGATCGCCACTATGCGGTCGAGCGACGGCTGGCGGGCCTTGTAGACCCCCCCCATGCCGCCTCGCCCGAGAAGCTCGGTGATCTCGAACTCACCGAGCGTCATGCCGATGAGCGGGTCGGCCTGTGCCGGCGCCGGTTCGGGGACCGGCTGAGAGTCCGGTTCAGCCTGATCCTGGGCCGGCTGCTGGAACTCACCGAGCGTCATGCCGATGAGCGGGTCGGGCTGATCCTGGGCCGGCTGGTCGTGGTCCTTGTCGATGGGCAGCAGGGCGCCGCAGTGGGGGCAGACCACCGGTTCGCCCGAGTCCGGGTCGAACTCCAGGTGCTTGCCGCACTTTCGACACTTACCGAAATGTTTCGCCATCTGTCTGGTCTCGCACGTCGCAGTCGCTGCCGGACCCGCACATTGTACCCGCACAACGCCCGCCCGCAAGTAGCCTCGCACCCCGCCGCGCCGGTCAGCGGGGCATGTAGCCTTTGAGGTGGCGGCCGCCGTCCACGAAGATCACCTGGCCCGTTATGAAGCTGCTCTCCAGAAGGAACATCACCGCATCGGTCACATCTTCGACGTCTCCCACGCGGGCGAGCAGGTTCGTGTGGACAAGGCGCTCCAGGCTGTTCGGATCGGCCCCCTCGGGCGGCAGGATCAGGCCGGGCGCCACGGCGTTTACGCGCACGGCCGGCGCAAACTCCGCAGCCATCATCCGCGTCAGCGAAAGCAGCATCTGCTTGCTCAGGTGGTATGCGGCGTGCGAGCGGTTGTAATCGCCCACGGCGGCGTCCAGGAGGTTCACGACGGCGCCCGCCCGGCCCTGGGCCCCAAGGCACCGGGTGATCTGAAGCGGCGCGAAGGCGTTTATCTGCACGTTCGCGGCCAGATCCAGCAGGGTGCCGGTGTCGTAGACGGCGGCGTTGTTGACCAGGACGTCGATGGGCCCGGCGAGTTTCACCGCGCGGTCGAGCAGCGCGTGAGCCTGGGACGCATCACCAAGATCCCCCTGGAGCGGGTAGGCGGCGGGGCCCTTCTTCGCCAGCCGGGCGGCCAGCTCGTGGGCCTCATCGGCTGACGTGTTGTAGTGGATCACCACGCTCGCGCCGCGATCGGCCAGCGCGGTTGCAATCGATCGCCCCAGGCGCTTAGCCGCGCCCGTCACCAGCGCCGTCTTGCCGCTTAAGTTCCAGGCTTCTTGGCTCATGGTTGCGCCGCCAGCACGTCGATCTTGGCGGCCATTACGAAATCGCTTTCGGCCAGGCCGTCAATCTTGTGCGTCCATACGTCAATCTTCACCCGCCCCCAGCTCAGGTGGATGTCCGGATGGTGGCCGACGGACTCAGCCAGCTCGCCGACCCTGTTGGTGAAGGCAAGGGCCTCGGCGAAGTTCTTGAACTTGAACGTCTTTTCCAGGTGGTGCTGGTCCAAGACGCCCCAGTTTCCGCCAAGCCGGTTGAGCAGCTTGGCCAGCGCCTCGCCCTTCAGCGGAGGGATGCCTCCGCGGCACGGCTCGCACTTAGCCTCAGCCAGCGAACACGCTTTCTTTTCCTGCTCTGCCATTTGGCTTATCTCCCTTCCCTCGGGGCGACTGCAACAGCCCTGCAAGAGTATAGGCCCACGCGATGCTTCTACGCAACTTGCAAGGACCGGCCTCCTCAATACCCGGGCCACGGGCCGTCCAGTAGGTGTAGGCCGCCGGGGTAAGCGAATGTATCGGCGCTCAAATAAGGCCACAGAATCATAAAGGGGACAACTTCCCACTAACCGGCTGACGCTGGTAGGTCGGTTACCCGGCCTAGGAGCCTTCGTAGGTGCGTCCAAGGGAGTTTGCCCATGTGCTGCAGCCGCCCAACGACGATGCCGGGATGGACGCCAACATCTTCTGCAAATGCCTCAACCTTCTTCGTGTAGTAGTATGGCTCAGCTCTTCTGATGAACTTCGCGAGCTTCGCCTCCGGCATGAGCCATTTGGTCGCAAGACCATCTGCTGCCTGTTCCCGCCGTTCACTACACGTCTGTGCCGACTGTCCGATCAGGTCGCTGTCGAGGACACCAAGCGTGGCGTGGCCCCGGTGTACGTGAGCTAGTTCGTGCATGAGCGTAAACCAGAAGCTATCGATTCTGTTGTATCGGAGCGAGATCACAACAACGGGCGAATAGGTGTTCAACCAGAACATCGCACCATCAATCCTCGTTCCTGGGAGGTGCGGAACGATTACGCTGCGGATACCGATCTGCAGGATCTCGGATAGCGCATTCTGAGCACCGTTTGTGTCACGCGACAGGCGTGCCAACCGTGGGGCAGTATTACTAAACCTGGTCTTATCGAACCTAGGTGCTTTCATCTCGACGGCCAAATGTTTGGCCCGGAAAACCCATGCGATCTGTGCCGGTGAGAGTTCCTGGCCATCCCCGCTTCGGCGAGCAGCCACGAGAAGCCTCGGCCTTTCCTGTAGGGAGTTGATCTCAAGGAACGAGCAGACAGCATCCTCCAATTCATCGAGGTCTTGGGTCTGCTTTATCCAACCGCGTTTCTGTAATTCGTGCACGGGCACCAATGCCCGCAGGCGAGCCCTCCGGCCTACGTCCGGATCTTGCGCATCCGTCTTTGAGAGCCGGTAGGCAACCTCTAGGTTCAGCCACACCTCAGGCGACGTGCCAAACGCCTCCGCCAGAGCCATAGCGGTCGCTGGCGTGATTTCCTTCTTCCCGTTGATAATCTGGTTTACCGTCTGGATCGGGCGATTCAGAATCTCCGCAAACTCCTCTTGTGTCCAGCCGCGCGCCTCCAACTCATCCCGGATAAACTCGCCAGGGGGGAAGGTCTCGGCGGGCTTCGTAACTAGTGCACGCATGTTCATTGGAAGTCTCCTATCGCAAAGATTCAGCATGCATAGTGCTAGTGATAGTCTTCGATAGCAACGATCACAACTAGCTTGCCGTCATCCTGCCTTTCCAATTCCAGTATCAACCGCCACTGTTTATTCAGCCGCATAGAACGCTGATGCTGCCGATCTCCTCTCAGTTTCTCGTAACGGAGGGACTTCATGTTGTAGAAGTCACGCTCATCCTTGGCTTGGCGGATAAACTGCATCCGCTTACGGAAAGCCCTGATAACATCCCGGCCGAACCCGGCCGTGTAGTTTTCGTCACGTTCCAAGCGTTCGAGATTGCGGCGCCTAAATTGGACATCCATACTTCAGTCCTTCACTGAAAGTATAGACGCCGACTTGCCAAAAGTCAAGCCAGATGACCAGAAATTTTTCCGCCAACTGAGATTTTCCAGCCCGATGTCTCGCCTTAGCCTAAGCCCACCGTCCTATCGCCACTCGAATTGCATCTTGCCCCACGGAACGTCGCACCAAGGGGGGAGGTAACGGCCCGCCACCCTATTACCCGGCCCACGGCCTCGGCTTCCGGTATACCCACTTGAACGGGAATGACCCCCCGAAATCTATCAATCGAAAAAGACCGTCCGCTACAGGCTTGACACGGACTTGCTCATGGATGTCCCCGGAACTCCCCCGGTAATACTTGCAGCGCAGGGGTCATTCAACAGGATTCGGACCACTGAAGACACCAACCATCCACTTCCCGCTCCCCTGCTTGACTATGGTCATGGAGAAGCGCGCCTGCCCGCTCGGCCCAGTCACGATGCCCTCGAGTGTAGACCTGCCCTGCTCGGCTTTCTTCTGAGACTCGATGGACCAGGACTTAAACCCCTTAAGGGCATTGGCCCGCGTCGCCAAGCCGGACTCATCCTCTTCCAGTTTCCCAGTCAAGAGCCTATCCAGAATCTTGCCCGCAGCGGCGCGTGCTTCCTTGGAAACCGGGTCGTCGGGTAAAGGTTCCTTCTTGTGCTGCTTGCCGGCATTAGCCGGACGTGGTTGGTTCTCAGGCTGATTCCGTCTGCACCCGCATGCCGCTGTCAAAAGCACCAGGCAAGTCCCCAGCGCCGCCTTCGAGCGTGTCATGGTCTTACCCTTTCTCGTGTGCTCGTTCGTTCCCGTCCGTGTGCATGGCACTGTTATTGTAAAGCCAGCTTGAGTATTCCGTGGTTGAGTCTTTCATGTCTTCGTACAGCCAGACCATCCGGTCGAGGAACCAGACTTTACCGGCATAAACCAGGACACCCCCCAATACCGTTGGCCAGATTTCCAGCCGCCAAAGCCCCCAGATCAGGAACAGCATCCCGAGGCCGGAAATTCCGTTCAGCAGCTTCGGAACAAGGCGGTGATGTTCGGGAACCGGAATCTGTTTCCGGTTGATCCACACGCGTTCTCCAAGCACCGCTTTGGAGGCCCAGTTATCTGTGGAGATTGGTTTGGGAAATATCCGGGGATTAGCCCATATCCAAAGGATGGCCGGCACAGTCAGGCCCCACGCCCAAGGCCCAATCCAAACCCGGCTCCAAACCGCCGCAACCAGAACGGGCAGAGCCGTAAACCGCGTCCAGACACTCCAGGGGTTGGCATGTCTTTCCCATGTCTCATCCGACATGGAAAGAAGCCTTGCGATTCTCGATTCAAACGTCTGTTGCATGGATAGTTTGTCTTGAGCCTAACAACTATTAGACAGCATACCTTTCAATAGACAGTGTACACCCCTGGGGCCCTGACGGCTTGGGCATCTTGGATTTCCCCAGCCTATTCAACCGGCGGATTGCGCCGAGGGCCCTGGCCTGAGCCCAACAGTCTGCGGGCGTCCGCCGCCGACAGGCCGGATACGAGAAATTCTTTCCGCGGGCTGGTCTGTCCAGCCGCGAGTTCCACCGCCCGGCGGTCCAGGCCGAGGGCCCTGGCCAGCGCGGCGGCGACGGCGGCGTTAGCCCTGCCCTTTTCCGCGGGTGCGGAGGTGGCTATCTTCAGGCAGTCGCCCAGGACGCCCACGATGCGATCGCGCGACGATCCGGGGACCACCTTTACGGCGATAACCGCTCCGCCGGCTACATCCCTGATCTTGAGCTTGTCCAGGTCCTTCATCTTCTCATCTCAGCCGCCGTCCGGCCGGCATGCCGCTAACTTAAGCCCCAACACGTCCATTCGCCAGAAAAACGGGGACTCACCTCAAACGCAGTCCCCAGGGGACGAAGCGGAGTCCCGATGTAGATCGGGATGCCTGTCCCAATCCTGTTCGGCACTCAGTTTGCTCACAGGCCCGAAGGGCCCCCAGGGGGTCTGCGGGCCCTCCGGGCCCGTCGATTTCCCCATAATGCTGATATGCGCCGGCTGTGAAAACTGGTTGACCGGCTGCGGATTACTGGTTACTGTCGTAGGGAGCGGATGAAAGGCTTTTGGTCTGCGCAGAAGACTAAACCCACTTTCACGGGAGCATTGCACGGGCCTTCTTTTCCGCCCACGCATGCAGGGACCGGGCGGGACGCAATGGGGGAACGTGGCGCGAGGTTTTCCGACCAACTGTCGTTGGTCTCTGCACGGCGGCAGACAGAATGCGAGTTACTATTATGAACGAGCGCTCTTTGGTTCGGCACACTTGGTTGGGTTGGGTGCTGGTGTTCACGATCCTCATTGCGGGCACCTTGCCTGCAGTAGCGCAGCAGCCCAAGAGCGACCCTGCGACGAAGCAGTTGATGGCCGCCAACGGGCTGTTCCGCCGCGGGCTGTTCAAGCTGGCTGCACAGGAGTACGCGGGCTTCCTGCAGAAGTACCCCTCGTACTCGGAGGCGCCCGCGGCCCGCTACGGACTGGCCATCTGCCACTACCGGCTCGAGCAGTACGCCGAAGCGGTCAAGCAATTGGCGGTGCTGATAAAGGATAAGAAGTTCGATCAGCGGGACGAGGCGCTGGCCGTCATGGGCCACTGCCTGCTTTCGATCAAAATGCACAAAGAGGCCCTGGCTACCTTTGAGGAGCTGCTGGACAGTCACGGCAAGAGCAAGCACGCGGAGCTGGCGGCCCTGAACCGCGCGCAGGTGCTGTACCTTCTGAACCGGCCGAAGGAATCTCTGAAGGCCTGCGAGGGGTTTATCAAAAAGTATCCGAGCAGTGCCCGCCTCGCTGCGGCGGAGTACTTTCTGGCGTGCTCGCAATCGGCCCTGAAGAGCCATGGGGAGGCTGAGAAGGTCCTGCGGAAGTTTCTCAAGGACCACAAGGTGTCCTCCTACCGGCTGGACGCGGTGTTGCTGCTGGGCCAGGCCCTGGAGAACCAGCGCAAGTTGGACGCCGCGGTGGAGCAGTATCGCATCTTTGTCGAGGCAGCACCCGACCAGCGAAAGGGCGAAGGGTTCTACAGCGTCGGTCTGGCGCTTTACAAGGCCGGGCGATTCGCCCAGGCTGCAACCGAACTGGCGACCGTGGTCAGCAAGTATGGCACAAGCCCATATGCCCCGGCGGCGCGTCTCCAGTTGGGCTTGTCGTATCTGGCCGCCGGCGAGGCTGGCCCAGCGCGGGAAGTGCTGAAGAAGGTCGTCGAGACCGACAGGCAGCGGATGCGCAAGGCGGCGTACTGGCTGGCCCAGTGCGACATGGCCGAGAAGAAGTACGCCCTGGCCCGGGCGGCGCTGGCCAAGCAGGCGGCGATGGACCCGACGCCGGCCAATCTTGATGCGATTCTCTACGACTCCGCGGTCTGCGCCATGGAGCTCGGCCAGTTCGAGACGGCGGCCAAGGAATTCGCCCTGTTCGTCGGCAACTACGGCGACAACCCCCAGGCCGCCGACGCAATGTACCGCCACGCGTTCTGCCTGCATAAGCTTGGGCGGTATGAGGCTAGCCAGGCCCTGTGCGACAAGATCATGAAGGGCGCGGCCACGGCTGTCACCACGCCCACGTTGGAAGTAGCCGCGGAGAACCTGTTCCTTCTGGGCCGATACGGGGATGCGGCCAAGGTCTTCCAGAAGCTTCTGATGGGCGCGAAGGGGCGCCGGCAGCAGCGTTTGGCCTATCGGCTGGGCCAGTGCGCATTCCTGGCGGGCGATTACAAGAAGGCGATCGCTCTGCTGATGCCCGTGGCCGCGGACAAGACCGCCGCCCAGGATGCGCATCTGCGGGAGGCGGCGTTCTTCCTCGGCGACGCCCAGTTGCAGTCGCATCAGTACGCCGGCGCGGCGAAGTCGCTGTCGGTTTATCTGGCCGCCGGAGGCACGCGGAAACAGGAGGCGAGCTTCAAACTCGGCCTGTCGCAACTTCGCGCCGGCCAAACCGCCCAGGCCCAGAAGACCCTCGGCGCCCTGATTGCCCAGCCCGCAGGCTCGCAGTGGGTGGCGCGCGCGTTACTGGCCTACGGCCAGTTGGCCTACCGGCAACTGAAGCAACCGGCCGAGGCCGCCAAGGCGCTGGCCATGGTCCTGGACGAGCAGACCAAGGCCCCGGCGGAACTGGTGCCCCCGGCGATCTACCTGCTGGCGTGGATCGACTTCGATGCCAAGCAATACGCCAGGGCGTCGGGGCGGTTCGCGAAGCTGGTTTTGGACCACTCGAAGCACGCGCTGGCCGCCGACGCCGCACTTCAGCAGGCCATATGCGTCAAGGAAATGGGCCAGACCAACGACGCCATCAAGCTGCTGAGCCAGTTCGTCAAGACGTATCCGTCGAGCGAGCGGCTGGGCGAAGCCAGGCACCTGATCGCATCCTGCCTGGCCAAAGCCGATCAGCACACCGATGCGATCAAGGTTTTCTCGGCGTTGGCGGGGGACAAGAAAACCTGTACCGACGCGGTGTTGTACGAGCTGGCGTGGTCGCACCGTGCCGTGAAGGCCCAGTCCGAGGCGATCGAGGCGTACCGGCAACTGCTGGCGAAGTTCCCCGGCGGCAAGCTGGTGGCCCCCGCTCGAACGGAGCTGGCCGAACTGCTCTACCTGGCCAAGAAGTATGACGAGGCGGCAGGTCTCGTGGAGAAGGTCGTGGCCGGCACCGGCGTCGACGCCAAGACGAAGGCCGTCGCTCAGTACCGCCTGGGCTGGTGTTATTCGGAGCTGTCTCAGCCGGGCAAGGCCGCCAAAGCCTTTGCGCAATTCGTGACCAAATACCCCGACCACGAGCTCGTGCCCTCGGCGATGTATCAGGCGGGGGTGGCCGGTACCGCCGCGGGCGAGTTGAAGACGGCTGCGGCCTTGTTCAAGCTGCTGCTGAGCACGTACAGCAAACACGACGTGGTTCCCGTCACCAGGCTGAAGCTCGGCGAGGTGCAGGCGACGGCTGGCGACTTCGAGGGGTCCGCGGCGACGTATCAGGAGTTCCTGACGAAGCATACCGGCAACGAGTTCGTTTATCTGGCCCAGTTCGGCCTGGGGTGGGCGATGGAGAACCAGAAGAAGTACGACGACGCGCGGAAGTGGTACGCCCTCATCATCGAGAAGCACAACGGACCGACCGCCGCCAAGGCGCAGTTCCACATCGGGGAGTGCCACTTTGCCCAAGGCAAGTTCAAGGAAGCAGCCCGCGAGCTGCTGAAGGTCGACATCGTTTACGCCTATGCCCAATGGTCTTCCAAGGCACTGTACGAGGCCGGGCGGTCCTTCGAAAAGCTCGGACAGGCCGACGAGGCCAGGGCGCAGTACAAGCTGTGCGTCAAGAAGTACGAGAAGTCCAGCAGCGCCGCACTGGCCCGGAAGCGCCTCAAGGCCATGGGTGGCGCCGCGATGCCCATCCGCCCGGACATGTGATTTCGTCCGGCGCGAACCGCACGGCCCCAACGAACACACACTGACAGGTGGTTCTGTGAAACGAATTAGCATGCTCCCGAAAATTCCCCCCATGTGGCTGATTGTCGCCCTGGTCGTTGTCATCGTAGGCGTTGCCTGCTTTGGACAGGCCGGTTCCGAAACCAAGCCCACCACCAAACCCGGCGAGAAAGAGAAAATGACTCTCTTCGAGCTGCTGCTGATGGGCCGGTGGTTCATGGTGCCTATCGGCCTGTGCAGCCTGTTGGGGCTGGCGATCGTCATTGAGCGGCTTGCGGCCCTGCGCCTCAACGCGGTGGTCCCCCACAGGTTCCTGGGCGGGCTCAAGAGGGTCTTCCCCCATGCGCGCGGCGACCGGGCCAAGGCCCTGGACTACTGCCGGCAACAGGACTGCCCCATCGGCAGGGTCATCGCCTCCGGCCTCACCAGGTTCAACAAGGGCCAGGAGATCGTCGAGCGGGCCATGGAAGACACCGGCGCCGCCGAGATTCAGAAACTGCGCCGCAACCTGCAAATGCTTTTCGCCGTAGCCGGCGCGACGCCCATGCTGGGCCTGCTGGGAACCGTCTGGGGAATGATCGAGGCCTTCCAGACCGCTTCGGTCAAGGGACTGGGACAGGCCGAACACCTCGCCACGGGAATCTACAAGGCCCTGGTTACCACCTTCGCCGGCCTGGTCGTGGCCATCCCGACGCTCATCTTGTACTACTACTTCCGCGGCAAAATCGAGCGGATCGTCACCAGGCTGAACGAGGTCTCCATCGAGTTCACCGAGCACTACCTGGGTGAGGATGAAAGCCTGCAACTGCCTGCCCAGCCCCCCAAGGCCGCAGGCGCCGCCGAGGTGGCGATGATCAAGTTCACTTGCGATGCGTGCGGGACTATTCTGATAGTGCCCAGAATCAGCGCCGGCAAGAAAGGCACATGCGCCAAGTGCAAGTCTGTGATCGAGGTGCCCGCCCTGCCGGCTATGGAAGAACCCAAGAGCCTCGTCGGCCGGCAGCAGCAACAGGATATTGTTCCCCCGGCCGCCCAGGCGAAAGACGATCAGGAGACAGGACAATGAAAATTCTGGAGACGCAGGCACCGGAGGAATCGTCGATCAACATGACGCCGCTGATCGACATGGTCTTCCTGCTGCTGATCTTTTTCCTGGTGGCTACCACGTTCGCCCAGGAAGAGCGTGAGCGCGGGCTGCAATTGCCCGGCAGCGACTCCCCACAGCCGCTTTCGGCACCACCCAAGTACTTGATCATCAACATCACCAATGAAGGCATTATCAAAGTCGGCGGGCGGGCATACAGCTATAGAGAGATTGCTCAGACGCTCACCGACGTAGCGAAAAACCAGCCCGACCGCGACGTGCTGATCCGCGCCGACAAGGACTCGCGCCATGAGTACTTCGCCAGGGTGGTGGAACTGGCCCACAAGGCCGGCATAAGCAAGACGAAGATTGGTTACGTTCTCCGGGCGGATATGGTGAACCCGGGGGAATAATTTTGCCCCCGCCAGGCACCGGCCCTCTACAATAACATAGAAGGTTTCAACCCTGACAGAGCAATAGAACGTGAGCAGAAGGCCGAAAAAGTTCAGTTGGTTGGTGTTCTCCGCCTCGGTGGTGGGGACCATTGCGGAGCTCTATCATAATCGCCG
>SDBS01006645.1_pt1 | contig 11253 bp, 10 predicted proteins | sample 2277091 | NCBI WGS metagenome assembly SDBS01 (sample SAMN10404972, study PRJNA504765) | marine sediment metagenome | isolation source: marine sediment core GS10_PC15, 163 cmbsf | place: Arctic Ocean: Southern Knipovich Ridge | collected 2010 | reverse complement strand
ACCCGCGGCATTCAAATCTGCTACTAGTTTTCTGAGGAAGGGTGGACAGATATTACTAAAGGGGATTATTCCCAAAGAGGTTCCCATTCTGCCGATGGACTTCGTCTTTAATGAATGGGAGATGAAAGGCAGCCTATGCTACTACGCTGACGAGTTCCCTATGGTAATTGAGTTTATGAAGAGGGGTATATCTCCGGTTAAAGAATTGATAACATCGAAGATAAAGTTGAGCGAGATTATTACTAAGGGATTTGATGTGCTCCTGAAGCCAGGGAACAGTGAGATCAAGATGCTGGTCGAACCTGATGATTAGGTTTGTATTATGGAAGGCGCGATCCGCGTTCTTACCTCTTCCCTAATAAAATGAGCAGCGGAGCCGAAGGGTGCTTCCTCTCACTGAGAAGGACAGAATACTCCCGATGAGGGCTACCCTAGTTTTTTCGCAACTGACTGCACCTTACGCTGAATCGAGGATTCTCTGTCACGGCGGTCGTCGATTCTAATCGTTGTGACCACCCTCTTTATCTGTGTATCAAAAACAGCCTCGTGCATCCTCCTCACTGCTTTCAGCACATCGGTGAGATTGCCTTCCAGTATAGTCCCCATTCCGGTGAGTTTGTACTTAACGCTTTTTTCCTGGCCAAGTGCTCCAATAGCCTTGGCTACATATTGGCTGACGGATGGGGTGTTTGTTCCGACCGGTACGATTGATATCTCAGCTATGACCATCTTCTCTCCTCCATATGTTTTCGCAGTCGCCCTACCGGGTGACAGAAGGTGCGAATTTCTGTTCAAAACGCTATTTCGTGCAACCGGGGTACCTAAACAAAATGAGTTTTGTTGATTAGTGCCATCATAGTTAAGGAACTCAGTTACTTCTCAAAAGAACCCCCCTTCGTTGAGCTTAACAAAAATAAGCAGTATAATGCGCCTAGAAACGGCTGACGCAGAAGGAGGTTCAGAAAATGGCGGAACAGTGGAAAGTCATTCATCGATTTTCGGACGGTGTCCTTGTCCAGAACCCCATTACAGATTACCAGAATATGGGGCTTTCCCTCTGTTTTAAGGGCAATAAACTCACGTGTGTCGAGCATGATCTGGACTGTGACGACAAACTTGAACCGCACCGGGTAATAAATATTTCACGAGAGCGTCTTGAGCTCTTTTGGGAATTGTTACGGTATCGTCGAGGAATATCATTACCCAATATTTGTTCAGTCGCTCAAAAGGTTCAAACTATAAATGGTTCGCCGTCTAAAAGCGCAGGATCCGTGGGCGTGGCTTCTGATATACTACTTTGTAGCTCCATTTTTATGCCAGATCCAGAAGTATTCTCACATGCGCCGCCTCGCTTACTTGTCTGGCTCAGACTTGCAAACGATGCGTTTGATTCTAGTGACCCAGCGTACTCTATTCGTAATTATTACATGATCTGGGAAGACTTACATCCGGACCGGAATCGCAAAGACTGGCCGGCCAAGGCAAATGAGCTTAGGTTAACTCGCCACTTTGTTAGTCATGGGGGGAAGCTTTGGAAGGAGGTACGCGACTTCATCGAAAGAAATCTGGGAAAACGAGTCGAACGGTATGATCCGACCGACAAGACACAGAAACAGTTTGTCAGTTTGCAATGCGAGTCGGCACGAAATCTAATCGAGGCGGAACTAGACAAATCACTGTAAACCGACGAGTCCTATTCTCTACCAGGCTCCTTACGCTCGGAAAGCAAAGTATCACCGCGCGGTGGTAATCTGCTGACTTGCCCCAGACCCTTGCCCATATGTACCGAGATTACACAATTGTCAGTTTTGTTAAATCAGAGCAAACTTAGCTGGAGTTATTGCTTGATGCAGGTCATACTTACCTCGTGGAACTTCTTCTTGTTGCCTAGCACCAACACCTCAAAACCAACTTTGTTCGTTTAGAGCGGATGCGTGGATGCAGACGCCGTGGTGCCTCCATCAATAACTATCACGGAGCCAGTAATAAAGGAGGATTCGTCAGAGGCTAGGAATAAAGCGAGTTGAGCAATCTCCTCTGGTTTGGCATACCGTTGCATAGGTACTCCATCTACAAACTTCTGTAGAGAGCCTGGAGACGCTTTCTCCATTTGGTCCCATATCGGTGTCCGGACAAGTCCGGGACAGATACAGTTGACCCTGATGTTCTTAGCGGCATACTCCATAGCTGTTACGCGTGTTAGTGAAATTATTCCCCCTTTGCTCGCCGCATAGTGGGATAAGCCACGCTGGCCCACAAGGGCTGAGATGGAGGCAACATTGGTGATTGACCCAGCCCTATTGTTGAGCATCTCTGGAATAGCATGCTTCATGCCCAACCAAACCCCCTTTAAGTTAATGTCCATATATTTATCATAAAGCTCCTCGGTAACGTCTGGAGTGAGAAACACATTGCCCTGGACGGCTGCATTATTGTATAGGACGTCCAGCCGGCCATAGGCATCAATGGCTGCCTTAACCATATTCTGAACATCTTGTGCCTTTGAGACGTCGGTTTTGATGAAAATTGCCTCGCCACCTGCCTTTTTAATGATGCTGGCCGTTTCCTCCCCACTCCCGGCAGTGTTACGGCAGGCAATAACTACCTTGGCACCCTCCTTGGCAAAGAGAATTGCCGTTGCCTGTCCCATACCGCTGCCACCGCCAGTGACTATAGCAACCTTACCCTCTAGTCTCACCGTTTTTGCCTCCTTTTTGAGTTTTTATGTTTAGGCAATAGCGACATAGGGATTTGTCATGTGAACTGATGTGTAATGTTAAACCGAATCTGTGCCAGATGTCAAAGCCCTAACAAATACAAAAAGTTAGACCCGAGGGCTATAGGTGGGGCCGAGAACACAGAACGTCAGTTTGTGCACTAGGGTATCATTAGTGGAAGCTCGTCGGGCTCATAACCCGAAGGTCGTTGGTTCGAATCCAACCCCCGCTACCAAGCAAATCAAAGGGCATAGTCGTGAAGGCTACGCTCTTTTGTTTGTTGTGGTATAAGTAACAGTCTAAGCTTTCGTGCAATGTCCAGTGTCCCATGTCCTTGATATCTCATTGACAGCTCTGATTTTTCATATTTTGATTGTTGTCACATGAGCCGTTCCGAAACTTGCATAGTTCAATGATACAGCTTGCGTACCTGACACTGGACTCCCTGCACCCGGTTGATACCGACCTCAGGGTCGTAGGGCGGTTCGTAGGACGCTATCGCATTAACGTTCGTCTCCAGGTAACCATTCTCTAACGTTTCCTTTTCCGGCAACCACCACCCAAAGACACCGTTCACTACCTGCGGATGAATATCCTCCGTAAGTCTTGCCACATGCTGGATAGAGCCTTTCGGTGTTTCGATAACCACCCTTTCGCCTTCTTCTATTCCCCGTTCCTTGGCTGTGCTGGGGTGTATGTGCAACTGCGGGTACGGTACTATCTTCCTTACCCATTCATAAGCCGAGGAACGTGAGAGGTAATGCTCCTGACACCTTCTAGTTGTTAAATAGAGAGGATATTTCTCGGCCAGGCGTGGCGGGAATACTGGACTTTCAGCGCACTCCTTGTATGTTGGCAGAGGCTCATAGCCATAGCGTTCCATACGTGAAGAGTACAGTTCTACCTTTCCCGAAGGGGTCCGGAATCCCTGTCGCACGTATTTCTTATAGCTGGGTTCCCTGATTATCGGACCATTTTCGCAAAGGTCCCGGTAGCTCAGGTCTGAATCGGCAAAGCTCGCCTCAAGGAGTTCGTCGCTATCCTTCCAGGGGATAAGGCTTTTCTGGATGTATTCCTTCTGCACCATTCTCTCGGCTATGTCGTGCAGAATCTGAACATCGTCACGACAGCCTGCTGATGGCTCGACAAGCTTTGGTGTCGCGCTGAGCCAGTTTCCATAAGAGCTAAATGCAACGCCGTTCCGCTCGAATGGGTGCGCTAACGGCAGAATCAGGTCTGCCAAGTCCGAGGTCGGACTAGGAGTATATGCTAGCACCATGAGAAACTCGAGCTTCTTCATCGCTTCGATTACCCTTCCGGCACTGGCATATGTCAGCACTGGGTTGGCACACATGATAATCCAGGCTTTTATTGGATAGGGTTCACCAGTGAGTATCGCATTGATAATCGTAGGATTATGCGGTCTGTGTATAACGGAATCGGGGCCAGCCCATAGAGGAAAGCGGTCCGCCCCCAGGGTTTGCTCCTCTACCTCCCTGGAAACACGGGCACTTTCCATGGCCTTAGTTGGGTAGGCACTAGAGCCCAGCATACCCAAACCAACTGGTGGTTGTTCAGGCAGACGGTTGCCACCAGGAACATCAATATTACCGGTGATAGCAATCAATGCCCCAAAGGCACGGGCTGCTTGAGTAGAATTTGAGTGCTGGCCAAGACCAATATTGCCCCGGTAGCTTGCTGGTCTATTATTAGTATAGGTTCTGGCTACCTCAACGATCTCTTTCGGTGATAGCCAGGTGATTTCGGCAGCCCATTCAGGGGTATACTGCTGTACATGTTCCCGTAGTTTATCAAAACCCAGGCAGTAGTCATTCACAAAATCTGCGTCGTAGAGACTTTCGTTAATGATGACGTTAAGCATTGCCAGGGCAAGAGCACCATCAGTACCAGGTCGAATCTGAAGGTATATATCAGCTGCTTCGGCTGCTTCGCACCGTCTGGGGTCGACAACGATGAGCTTGGCTCCGTTTTTCTTAGCCTGTAAGACATCCTGCCACTGTCCTCCAGCCGAATGTGGCATATTTGTTCCCACTAGTAGAATGCACTTAGAGTTGCGGAAGTCTTCGGAGCTACGGTAGATGGTGATGACATCCCCGTAGGTTAGCGGATCAGCTGTTTCAGATGGCCCTATGCATAGGTCCGTGTTACTCATCTCATTGGGGCTACCCAAGGAACGGGTAAAAAAGGCCATTGATGGGAATGGTAGGGTCGAACATATTGACAATGGACCAAATTTAGTTCTTACCTCGCCCAATCTCTCAGCGGCTACTTCAATAGCTTCTTTCCAAGATATTTCTTTCCTCCCCGAAGCGGTCTTCAAAAGGGGCTGCTTAAAACGCTTGGGATGATAAAGTGTCTGCCATTCGTGACGACCCTTAGGGCAGATATGCCCCCTGGTCCAGGGATGGTCTTCGTCACCCTCAATCTTGGTGACCCTGCCGTTTTCTACCGTGGCGACAATGCCATCGTAGCTAGGACATGAAAACAAGGGACAGATTGTCCTGATTTTGCGTATACCAGTGGTACTCATAGCTTCGCTCCTTCCTTTCTACTAAATAAGTGCCCTTTTTAAAGAATAGTTCTGCAATTGTCTTAAAAATTGAACGAATCTATATTGGATATCTGGTTGTATACAAATTGATTACCATTGAAAAAACATCGGTATATGAGTGTAATGATAAGATTATACTACTCAATTGTCCTCTAGACAATGAACAGTCCGCTAGGGTACTTGTACAGGAGAAAAGGTAGATTTGTTCCTGCAGTGTGAGGTGGGTCATCAACAAAGCACAGAGTGAGGGCGATCAGAACGCGACCAATTAACTCGTCAACAAAGGGTAACTTCTCTCCGGTGTTTTTCAGTGTTCGGATGCCCCTGTACTGTGCCTTACTCAACAGCGCCAGCGAGGGGTCAACGCCATACTCTACCCCCAATGCCTGAGCAAACTGCCCCGAGCCCACTCCAATCTCCAGGCAAGGCCTTTTATGCCTATGAAGAAGAGGTTTAAGGCAATCCACTTCCATGGTAAATATTGACTTGCCTAACTCAGTATCGTACCATGCGTCATACCCGTCGGCATGGGCGTTGAAAATATTATTTTGCATCGGCAGGGTGGCCCCCCTATATCGAACCAGGAGACATTGCCCGCTCAATGATAAGTTTGCCTGCCATATCAATCTCTTTCTGGGTACTCCACCGTCCCAGCGTCAGGCGAAGTGCACCCAGAGCAAGCTCCCGGTCCAGGCCCATTTCCAGGAGCACGCTGGAGGGCTCTGTCGAGCCTGCGTGGCAGGCAGCCCCTGTAGAGGCAGCGATGTCCGGAATCTGGCTGAGCAGTTCCTCTCCCACTATGCCCCGGATGCTTATGTTGAGGGTATTGGGGAGCCTTTGTACAAGGTGCCCATTAAGCTGAAATCTCTCTTTCCCTAAACCCAGCTCGATTCCGGTGTGAAGTTGGTCTCTCAGGTATTTGACTTTCTTTTCGTAAGCGGACAATGCATCTTTTGCGAGATTGCAGGCAGCACCCAGCCCTACGATGTAGGGCACGTTCTCCGTTCCCGCTCTCCTGCCTAACTCTTGTCCGGCTCCATGGATTAGAGAATCAACGTGGGTACCGCTTCTGATAAAGAGGGCACCGATGCCTTTTGGCGCGTATAGTTTGTGCCCGGCAATGGTCAACAAATCCACATTGAAACGGTCAACGTTTACCTCGATTTTGCCGCAGGACTGGGCAGCATCGGTGTGCATCAGGATTCCCCTCTCTTTGGCTATCTCGCCGATTTCCTTAATGGGCTCAATTGTGCCTACCTCATTGTTGGCATGCATCATCGTGATCAGGATGGTGTTCTTAGTAATAGCGCGGCGGACATCCTGTGGATTTACCAAGCCGTACCCATCCACCTGAAGATAGGTGATCCTGAAGCCCAGTCTATCTTCCAGGTAGCGACAGGCATTTAGGACGGCAGGGTGTTCGATGGATGAGGTGATGATGTGCTTACCTTTATCCGCATTGGCCAGCGCAGCGCCAATTATAGCGTGGTTATCGCTCTCACTGCCACCGCTGGTGAACACAATTTCCTCGGCTCTTGCTCCAATAAGAGCGGCAACCTGTTCTCTGGCATTTTTCACCGCCTCTTTGGCATGCTCGCCGTAGGCGTAACTGCTGGAAGGATTGCCGAAGTGCTCGCCCAGGTAGGGCAACATGGCGTCCTTGACAAAGGGATCAATGGGGGTGGTGGCATTGTAGTCAAGATATATTGGTTTCCTCATGACTCCTCCGGTTAGTAATCAGATTAGATTCTTGTCTTGGGAATTCACCACAGGTTCTCTATTCCTCCAGGCCTCAGCAGCATATCACCGCGCACTGAGTGGTGCTAAGGTAGGAAGCCCGAGCTTCAGCCGGCCTAGGGTGAGCCTGCGTAACTCCAATTTGGCAATAAGCGTCCAGTCTGCCCTAATCTCGCTCAAGCGTCTGCGAACATCCCCTCGTGCTCACACTAGCTCTTCCAACTGGTCCAGTTCAAGCCTTTTCCGCTCTTCGTGGTGGCGTTCGGAGGGAGGTTCCAGGTAGACGCGGGGGCCAGGGTAGCCATAGAAGTCCCCGGACCCGTAGGCGGCCAGGCCCTCGCCGACCTCAATGTAGCAGAAGCCCTTGCCATCGTACCTCTTGGACTTGTCTTCTCCCCTGAGCTCGGCCGCTATGTTCGCCGCCACCACACGGCTCTGCTCATCAGCAAATACCCCTGCCTTGGGCAGGAAGAGACCTGTCGGGTTGGGCTGCCGAGCGGATGTCACGTCACCAAGGGCATAGACACCAGGGTAACGTGTCTCCAGGGTATCGATCTCAACAGGAATCCAGCCCGTTTCGTCCGTTAAGCCAGCTTCTCGCACTACCTTGGGTGCGACATGGGGCGGTATGCCCACCAGCAGGTCGAAGGAGGCCTCACCTCCCTCAAAAACAATCGTACGGGACCCACTCTCCAACCTCTGGACCTTCTGTTGGGGGTAGAACTTGATATCCCGCTCCTTCAGCATACCAATGACGGCGTCGCCCATTGCTGGTCCGGCGCTTCCCATAGGCTTCAGTTCTGGGGTGTAGATGGCTATCTCCACCCGCTGCCGGTTCCCCTTGCTCCGGAAGGCCGACTCCATCAGAAAGGCAGCCTCATAGGGGGCCGACGGGCAGGAAAAAGGACTACGGCAGACCAGCACGATAGCTCGTCCTGCATCAAGCTCCTGCAAAGACTTGTGAACCAGAAGGGCCTCGTTAGCATCATACAGGTTAAAGGCCGATTCGGCGAAGCCAGGTATGCCACTCCCGTCCTTCTCGGCGCCCAGAGCGATAATCAGATAGTCTCCCTCCAGCGTTGCGGCGGAGGTGCGCACCCTTCGCGCCGTTGGGTCTACTTCCAGGATCTCGTCGTGCACCCATTCAATGCCCTTACGTGCCAACCCTGAAAGTGCCCGTTCGCCTTCCCGTTGGTCCTCTATCTCCCCAGCCATAAGCCGCATATTGAAAGAGCACAGATAGAAGGTGTCCTGCCTCTCCACCACTACTACGCGGTGCTCGGGCGGTAGCACTCTGCGCAACTGCTGTGCTGTGGACAGGCCACCGAAACCACCCCCCAGGATCACGATAGTTTTGTCTGCCATGTCTCCCTCCTTATCCTAATGTTTTCGTGAAGTTGTAGCGCTTTTTTCTTTCTTAAATGTCCGTGTCCCTTCTAACTCCCATGGTCTTAAATCTCAGCCACGAAGCCCAGTTGGAGCAATTCTGATACGTCTCCTTTGATCAGATCTACGTAGCTAGTTGGTCTCGCCAAGCGTCCTACGTGCCTATCGATAATAAAAACACGTTCAGTGGTGATGTTAGCGTAGGTAATAGCTCTACCCATTCTCCTTATTCGATGGTCAATCGCAAAGATAGCATTGAGGTCTTCCAAACGCACGGGGCGAATCTCAGTTTCCATGTCGGCACTACTCATAACTGCTATGTCCTCTATTTCATGTTTTGAGAATTAGAATATACTACCCGAAGAAGCCATAAGATTTGTCGAAGACAGAGTGCTGCCGGATATGATCTTCTTTCATAAAATCCCGGTTACACTGTGCTATATCTTCAGACTATTCCCAAGAGCACAACTATTCCCAGACTTTCCAAGAGCATATATATCCCCAGCCCCAGTATGATAATCCCGGCTATCAAATGTAATTTGCCAATATTTCTGTCTTTCCATAAGTAAAAGTCGTGTACTCTACCCGTTCCCAGATAAACACCGGTGACTATAGCTATTAGCGGCACAATGAATACCAAGTTGTACAGGAGTAGGGTAGGAATAGTCTCAGCCATCTCAAAGACGGATAGGATGCCGGCGGCTATGATATATGGCCCAATGGTGCAGGGGAGAAGGAAAACGGTGACTAGTAATCCGGTTACGAAGGCTCCTTTAGTGGAGGTGATTGTAGACATCATCTTTTTAACCCTGGGCCGCATAAAGAGAGGCATCTCGGTGCCTATTCCCCCTGGTTTATATCTAACAAAATCCCTGATATTTAAAGCCCCAAAGACTATGGCTGTTACTGCTAACCCACTGAAGATGTAGGGTCTGACGGCTGCGAAGGCTTGCATCACCTGGAAAAACCTGATGAAGAGTAGACCATATACGAAATACATTGCAAATACGGCAGTAGTAAATGCTAGGCCAGCATATAATATGCTCCGCCTATTGCTGGGGTTATAGGCTATGATTGAAACTAGCATTAGCAGCAAAACCGCAAAGGCACAGGGGTTTACGGCATCGGCTACGGCAAGCGAGAGAACCTTTAGCAGGGAAAGCGTTGGCTTAGCTGGCAGAACAGGTTCCGGTGTTGGGGGAATAGGTTCCGGTGTTGGGGGAATAGGTTCCGGCGTTGGGGGAACAGGTTCCGGTGTTGGGGAAACAGGTTCTGGTGTTGGGGAAACAGGTTCCGGTGTTGGGGAAACAGGTTCTGGAGGAGCGATACCCTCGCCGTTCCATTGAAAAATCCAGTCATTGATTGAAATGGCATTATCAAAGTCAATTTCTCCCCCGGGAATCGCAACCTCTATTGGCTCAATGATCTCAAATCCAGTATTTTTCAGAATGTCGCCCAGGTTGTCGTTAAATAGCAAGCTTTTTAACAGTTCACCATTCGCTCGGTGTGGTCCTGTCTTCATCAACACCTTCTCTTGGTGCCAGATGAGAGGATATCCAGGTAGAGAACCGGGGTCTAGGTCACTGAAATCTTGAGAGCCACCGTTAATTAAGGGGTATTCGTTAGAGTCTAGTTCGTCAATTATTCCTCTGATGTTGTTCACAATCGGCGCTTGGTCAGAAAGATATTTATCTTGACCAAAGACTACCAGCGGAATTCTATACCTTGTCTCATAGGAAGATACATATTCATCAAACACGAGGGCATTTTGTTCTTCGCCATAAATTTCATATTCTATCACGATCAGATTAGAGTATTCTCTGGGCAGTTGTTTAAGGACTAATGGAGCCGTTGTTTCGCAGTGACTGCAACCAATTCCCGTAAAATAGACCATGCTAACATAGTCTTCTTGGGCAGCTATGGCCGGAGAAGCCAGACCAAGCCCCCAGAAACAAAAGATTAAAACCGGGCTGATGAATTTTAGTAAATTCCTCTTCATTGACTTGATGCTAATTAGTTAAGTGTTTCCAATGATATGACCCACCGGGCCACATATAATTAGCCTCAGGTAACCCTGATAGTTTTTTCTCTAGTTACCTCGCAACCCTTTCCATCCGTTACCACTACTGCAACGGTATACAAACCGTTTTTATCAGGTAAAATCCATGAGATAACTGGTCCCTGACCTGATATTTCACCACCACTAGTAGTCCATCTGTAGCTGAGTTCATCTCCATCCGGATCTGATGCCACACATTCGACTGGAGTGGATTCAATATCTCGGCAGACTACTAATTTAGAAGATAACCGTTTAATAATGGGGGAGCTGTTTGGTATTACATTTAGGGTTAAATTCCTGGTTGCCTTCCCACCCTTTCCATCAGTTACTATCAACTTAATATTGTGATCACCTGGTATAGGTGGTGCTTGCCAGGTAACATTAGAGCCTTTACCCTTTATTTTTCCGGAAGTCGCAACCCATGTATAAGTTAATTCATCTTCATATGGGTAAGTCACAGTAGCATTAAGTCCGCAAGTAGCCCCGATGCAAAGATAGTCTTTATCCGCCGTCAATTCATCAATAATGGGAGCACGGTTGATTAAAGCACAACTAACACTAAAAATCACAAATGAAGTTGTGACTATTATATTGATCCCCGTTTCTATTTTACGAGTGGATATTCTTCTTCTTGCCATTGAATAATCCCACCCATATTGTAAACTTTCTCGAAATTCAAATTTCTCATAACGGCTGCAGCACCAGGTGGATTAATACTGCACGGATAAGGTGGAGTGCATTTCCGGCAATAAACGAGATACGTCTTTCCTTTATCAAGCTTC
>SDBS01006644.1_pt1 | contig 11254 bp, 6 predicted proteins | sample 2277091 | NCBI WGS metagenome assembly SDBS01 (sample SAMN10404972, study PRJNA504765) | marine sediment metagenome | isolation source: marine sediment core GS10_PC15, 163 cmbsf | place: Arctic Ocean: Southern Knipovich Ridge | collected 2010 | reverse complement strand
GCTATGCCGTGATCGGTGCTGAAGATCAACAGCGCGTTGTCGGTCTGGCCGGCCTGTTCAACGGCGGCGAGGATTTTTTCCATGGCTGCAGCGACTGCGACGATAAGCCCGTGCAGGTCGGCCAGGTCCTGGCGGGCCCCGGAGGTGTCCGGCAGGTGCGCCGGTACGTGGAGCCGGGTCGGGTCGTCGGGCGTGTAGCGCGGATTGTTGAACGGGCGGTGTACTTCGAAGAATCCCAGGCAGGCGAAAAACGGCGACGACTTGGTCTTTCGCGCTCGCAGCCATTTGACGAACTCGGCGCTGACCGTATGGCAGAGGTGTGGGCCCGGGGCATGATGGTGATGCTGGTAGCCCATGCGCAGCGGCTGCCTTTTCTCGTGTTGAAAGCCGAAAAGCACCGATTCGTAGGGGGCTGATTCGTTGGCGGTCAGCAACTGGGCGAGGGTGGGATGGTCATCCGGCATGTCCCAGCCACGGTTAACCAGCCCCATCAGCCCGTTGGTGTGTGGATATAGCCCGGTCATAATGCTGCCGCGGCTGGGGCTGCACAGCGGGGCGGTGGCAAAGTGGTTGGCGCACAGAACGCCCTCGTCCGCCAGTTCGTCCAACACGGGCGTGGTGAGGTTTGGCACACCGTAGCAGCCGAGCCGCCGGCCAAGATCGTGACAGAGGATAACCAAGATATTAGGGGGCTTTGGCATGGTCAACTCCGCGAGGGCGCCGGCTGTGCATCTAACGGCCGGGCGCCGTTGAAGGTCACAGGACAAAGCAAACCGAAATGGCGGTTGAATGTCAAGCTCGGCGTTCGAGCCGGATAATATGGTAGACCAGGATCAGGCTGAGCGGGTCGGGCCTTGTGCATCTGCCCGGTTTTTGGGGGGGTCAGCAGCTCAGCAATCTTTTCCGCGTCCAACGCAGGTTGCTTTCTCTGGCGTTCCACACGTCGATCAGGTCGAGTCGGCGAATCAGCTCATCCCAGGGCTCGCATCGGTCGCCCAAACGCTGCAGGTGCCCTTGAAGTTGGGCGTCCAGCCGAGCGCGCAGCCCGGCGGCTGCGGGATCCTCAATAAGGTTGTTCAGTTGCAGCGGGTCGGTCGAGTTGTCGATGAGCAGCCACGGTCGGCCGTCGGCCCAGCGGGCGTAGGTGTGTCTGGCTGTTCGTATACCCCGCCACTCGTGCAGCCCTTGGTCCAGGCCCTCGTCTACCGTGACCAGGTCCATTAGCAGCACGACCGACGGGGCGTCTGCTGGCCGTGCCAGGATGAGGGCAGACAGATCCGTCCCTTCCATAGCGAGGTCAGGTTCGATGCCCATCAGCGTAAGCAGCGAGGGCGCGAAATCCACCGTGCTTATGAGGGCGTCGGCCCTGGTGCGCTCGGGCACGTGCCCGGGCCAGCGGATCAGCAAGGGAATGCGGATAGATTCTTCCTGGGGCTGTTGCTTTTTTAGCATGCCGTGGGAAAAGAGCATATCGCCGTGGTCGGAGCTGAAGACCACGATGGTATTGTGGTCGAGGCGGCACTGGTCCAGGGTCGCCAGCAGGCGCCCGAGCTGTTCGTCCAGGGCCGTTACGGCTGCGTAGTAGTCGGCCAGACACTGGGCCGGGCCCATTTGACCAGCCCGGTCTTTGGTAGAGGTTTGCAGGCTGCGCACGTTGGCTCGAAGTTTGATTCGCTGCGGATCATATAGGCGGCGGTATTCGGCGGGGACCTGGTGGTACGGATCGTGCGGCGGGCCCCACGAAACGAACAGGCAGAACGGCCGCCGGTCCGGTTGGCGGAGGAACTCGATGGCCAGGTCGGTCTGGGCCACGGGTTCGTAACCTTGGATCTCGATGGGTTGGGGGCTGTCGCGGTGGTAGCGGGCGTCGAAATACTGATGCGAGCAGTTCCAGGCGGCCCAATAGTCGAACCCGCTGCGGCGCGGGCCCGGCGGCGTGAATCGATCTCGCGGCACGCCGTCCAGGTGCCATTTGCCCACGTAGCCGGTGCGATAGCCGGCCTGTCGGGCCAGTGTGCCGATGCTGGGGATACCAGTCGGCAGGGGCAGGTCGTTGGCCACGGCCCGGTGGGAAATAGGATAAAGGCCGGTCAGTATGGTAGCGCGGCTGGGCGTGCACACCGGGCAGTTGGCAAAGGCGTTGCTGAACATCACGCCTTCACTCGCCAGTCGATCCAGGTTGGGTGTTTGCACATCGCCATTGCCGGCGCAGCCCATATCGTGGCTGCGCATCTGGTCGGCGAAAACGAAGAGCAGGTTGGGTTGGGGCACTACATCAGCTCGCAAAACACCGGGCCAATTCGATAGCCGACGCTATGGCAACGGGCAGCGATCTCGCACCAATTTAACCAACTCGCGGGCGACCGATAGCGGCTGGTCGCTGCCCAGGTTTTCCGCGGTCATGGAGATTATTACGTTGTGTGCGGCCAGCAAGTCGATATTCGTAAACACCTCTTCGGGGCGGGGATAGATCATTACCGGCACGTCGCCACAGGCCTCGAGCAGCTCGCCGTATTTGTCGGCTGTTCGCGGCACGGACGGGTCGTCGGTAATCTCGAGCAGTTTAAGGTTATCGATTCGGCAAGTGGGTCCGATTACGTGCCAACCGACATTGTGCAGGTGATAGGCGGCGCCGGCGAACCGGCTGGCGAAACGTTGCTCGCAGGGCAGGACGAATTGGTTGATCATCTTCGGCGAGACCATCACGCCGTAGTCTATGGTCGTGTGACCGGCCACCTCGCCCGGCAGCCACAACCCGAAGTACGGTAGTATGGTCCCCCCGGCCACCTGTCCGGCTGCTGACAACTGCTGCTGCATCCACCAGGTGGCGGCATCGGTTGCCAAGTCCAACAATCGCCGGGCTGCAGTTGGATACTCGATAAGGTCGGTCAGGAAGTCGTGGCCGCGGACGCCGCAGGCCAGATCGAAGGGACCGAAAATGCCGCGCGGACCGGTCGGTATGCCCAACTGCCTGAGCAGCCGGATGGCCTCGATCGGGAACCGCGACCAGAGCCGACCGGGGTCGATGCTAAGGCGGGCCAAGGAATCATCGCTCAGATCCGGCAGGAAAGGGCGAGCCCAACTGGTCTGGTCGGTGAGGGTAACCTGCCCTCCCCAAAAGGCCACCTCTTCGGCGATACCGCTGTAGAAGAGCTTGCAGGGCAGCAGGTCGTCGTGCAGCTCGGGGCGGTCCTGCCAAACGGCCAGAAAGGCAGCGGCCTGCTCGGCGACCAGACGTTGCAGGTCATGGGCCAAGTCGGCTTGTGAAAGCGGCGTGATAGGCGCCTGGTGTCGGGCCGGCAGGTGGGTCTGGATCATCAGGCGCCCTCGACCCGGGGCGGTGAAGAACCATCGGTAGCGATCGATGCGCTGTGGCAGGATGTGGCGGCGAATCCGCTCCAGCAGATCCGCGTAGGGCGCCAGCAGGCAACTGACCTCCTGGTGAGATTGGCAGCCGGACCCGCTCGCTTCCACGCCCTTACCTCGCAGTTCAACAGCTACACGCTTGCGGCTGGTCGATCCTGGTTCAACTGCGTATGGAACCCGCTGGTGCAAGCGACAGAATAGCCGTGCCCTGCTCGGTCGGCAACGTCGGCCAACACTTGGTAGTCTAGCTTGCTTTCGCCACCAGGTGGATCAGCAGCGAATTGGTCGCCCCCGGTTGTTGAAGGCGCGTTCCGGCGGCTATCACGATCAGATCGTTGACCTTGGCCAGCCCTCGTTGCAGAAGCACTCGGTCCAGTTGGTTGAGCATGGCGTCTTGATGGTCGGGGCGACCCATTTGGATTGGATAGACCCCGTAACACAGCGCCATCTGCCGGCAGACCCGCTGGTCGGGGCTGAGCGCCACGATCGGCTGGGGCGGGCGATGCTTGCTGAGCAGACCGGCGGTATAGCCGCTTTCGGTCCACGTTGCCACGAGACTGGCCGACAGCTCGCGGGCGAGCAGATTCGCCCCATGGGCCACGGCCCAGGTAAAGCCGACCTTTGAGCCCGACGGCTGCTGGCCGCCATGGTCGGTGCGGGCCAGGAACTGCTCGGTTTCGGCCGCTATGCGATTGATGGCGGCCACGGCCGGTACGGGGAACTGCCCCACCGAGGTCTCGGCCGAGAGCATTACCGCGTCGGTCGAATCGAGGATGGCATTGGCTACGTCGCTGACCTCGGCCCGCGTTGGGAGGGGTGAGCTGACCATGGACTGGAGCATTTGCGTGGCGATGATGGTGGGCTTGCCCGCCCGCTGACAGCGTCGCACGATGTCCTTTTGCAGCAATGGAACTCGCTCGGCGTTCATCTCGACGCCCAGGTCGCCGCGGGCGACCATCACCGCGTCGGCCTGGGCAATGATCTGGTCGATATGCTCTATGGCTTGGGGCTTTTCGATCTTGGCGACCACCTTGGCAGCGCTGCCGCGTTGGGTCAGCGCCTCTTTCAGGGCACGCAGATCGTCGGCCGTTCGCACGAACGACAGGGCCACGAAGTCCAGGTCGGCCTGAACGGCCCACTCGAGGTCGCGCAGGTCCTTGGCGGTCAGACTCGGGGCCGATATATCGCTATCCGGCAGGTTAATTCCCTTGTGGTCGGCCAGACGACCACCGATATCGACCTGGCAGACGAGTTCGTCGGTCCTGGCCTCGACAGCCCGCAGGCGAATCTGACCGTCGTCGATCAGCACCCTCGCCGGTGGTTTGACCTCGTCGACCATCGCCGGATAGTTGGTGCTGATGCGCTGCGGACCACCCTCGAGGTCGGCGCGCTGAATGATTAGCGTGCCGCCCGACTCGATCCGGCAGCTGCCGCCGACGATGCGACCGATGCGAACCTTGGGCCCGCACAGGTCGCCCATGATGGCCACAACGGCCTGCTCTTGTTTGCAGATGCGGCGCAGGCAGTCCACGGCTGCGGCGTGTTGTTCCAACGTCCCGTGCGAGAAGTTCAGTCGCACGACGTCGACACCCTCGCGAATCATCCGTTCGAGCGTCTGCTGGTCGCAAGAGGCCGGTCCGAGCGTGGCAACGATCTTGGTCTTTATCATATTGTGCACCCTACGCCGGCGGGTTATTCGGCAGGGTCTTGGTCGGTTTCGGCGTCGTCGGCAGCGCCGGTGCAGGGCCTTTGGTTGTGGTATCGCAGCTCCGGCGGTTTCATCACCACCGTGCAGCCGTCGGGGGCCGATTTGGTCAGAAAGACCGAGCCGTTGACGATGCAGCCTTGGCCGATGACGGTTTCGCCGCCCAGCACGGTCGCGTTGGCGTAAATGGCGACGTTGTCCTTTACCGTGGGGTGGCGCTTGTAGCCGCGGATCAACCGGCCCCGCTCGTCTTTGGGAAACGACAGAGCGCCCAGGGTCACGCCCTGATATAGCTTTACGTTGTCACCAATCTGGGTGGTCTCGCCGATGACCACTCCGGTGGCGTGATCGATGAAGAAGTTCCGCCCGATATCAGCTCCGGGATGAATGTCGACCCCGGTCATCGAATGTGCCCACTCGGTCATGATGCGGGGCATCAGCGGGACCGCCATGTCGTGCAATTCGTGGGCAAGGCGGTAGACGGTCACCGCCAGAACCCCCGGATAGGCCAGGATCACCTCGTCGGTGTTGACCGCAGCCGGGTCGCCGTCGTAGGCGGCCTGCACGTCGCCGGCCAACTGCTGGCGGACCCGGGGCAATCTTTCCAGGAACTGGGCGGCTATCCGGTGCGACTGGTCGCGGCAGGCTTGGCGGTCGTGGAGCTTATCTGGTTCCATCTCATGCTGATAGCAGAGGCATTGATAGATCTGGCGGAACAACTTCTGACCGACCCGAGGCAGCAGCTCGCCGACGTGATAGGCGACGTTGTGGCTGGTCAAGTCCTGTCGGCCGTGGTAACCAGGATATACAAGCTCCAGAAGCAGTTGGACTACTTCCTCGATCTCCTGGCGGCTGGGCAGCAGCGGCTTGTCGATGCGGTGTGTGCGCGGATCGCTCTTGTAGCTGTCGACCATTCGCTCGACCAGCTCCGACAGTTGGGGCCCGATCTGGAATTCAGCGGGCATCGGAAATCACCTCCTGGGCCGATCCTTGCTTTACGGAGCGATCGGCGGGTCTAAAGAGACAGCCGGTAAAACCGAGAACAGGGCACATTACTGCGACGAGCCCGGCAACGGCCGGCGGGTGACGGCGCCGCCGACTATGGGGAGGCACCGCCCCCGCTGGAACAGCAGCAGGTTCTTGCTCTGGTTTTGCCGGTCCGGCCCATCTTTGGTTCTCCCAGACTCTTGTGATTATATCGCTCGACCCCGGCCGGGCAACGAAGCATCGCTGCTGGCCCCAGAACTTGCCGACAGCACACCGGATGGCGGGCAGTGCTGTAGATCCTCCGGTCGGCTGCAGCGTTTCGGAGCACCGGTCGGGCTTTATCTACTGTTGACCTCGTCTGGGGGTTTTGCTATACGGCATGGCATGGGCTTTTACCAGTGGCATCCCGTCGCCCAAGCCCTGGCGGCCACTTGCTTTACCTGGGCTATTACCGCAGCCGGGGCCGTACCCGTCCTGTTCACCAAGCGGTTCAATCAGAAGGTCCTTGATTGCATGCTGGGCTTTGCCGCCGGCGTGATGATCGCTGCCAGCTATTGGTCGCTGCTGGCTCCGGCGATCGAGCTTAGCGAGCGGTTTGGTGCGTGGCGTTGGTTTCCGGCGGCGGCTGGGTTTCTGGCCGGGGCCATTTGCCTGCGCATTATCGACGCTATTTTGCCCCATCTGCATCCGCGCCTTAGCGACGGCGGCGAGCCCGAGGGCATTCACACCCGGTGGCGCAGGAGCGTGCTGCTGGTGTTGGCAATCACGCTGCACAACTTTCCCGAGGGATTGGCGGTGGGGGTGGCCTTCGGCGCCGCCGCCAGCGGTTATGAGGGCGCCACCGTGGCTGGGGCGGTTGCCCTGGCTATCGGCATCGGCCTGCAAAACTTTCCCGAAGGTCTGGCGGTGGCTATGCCCCTGCGGCGGGAAGGGGTGAGCCGCCTGAAGTGCCTGTGGTACGGTCAGCTCTCAGCCGTGGTCGAGCCGGTGGCCGGTGTGCTCGGCGCCACGGTGGTTTTGTCCATGCACGCCATTTTGCCTTACGCCCTGGCTTTTGCAGCCGGGGCGATGATATTCATCGTGGCCGAGGAACTCATTCCCGAAGCCCAACGCAAGGGCAACGTGGACCTGGCCACTATGGGCGTCATTGGGGGCTTTACGGTAATGATGATTCTGGATGTGGCTCTGGGTTGATGCGGCGGCGGCGCGGGGGTTTTGCGTTGGCCGGTCTTGACACTTGGCCCCGCCAACCATAGTCTGGTAATCGGACGGGGTCAGTTGCCCCGGTGTCCTTGGGGAATGGTGTAACGGTAGCACGGCTGACTCTGGATCAGTTAGTCCAGGTTCGAATCCTGGTTCCCCAGTTTCCCACTCTAATAATCTGCAAGAGTTCGGCTGGGCATACCACGTCTAGTAGGGCAGGGCTACCAGTGAATTGCTTAGCGCGGCTATGGCGGCGAACAGGCCTATTACCACGCCCTCACCTACGGCCAGGCCGGCGACGATGATGTTGCGGTTGGCGGCAAACCACTCGGGACCGGTCTGGCGAGCGACGCGCTTGGCGACCACCCCACCGATGAACAGCGAAACGGCAAAGGGGATGGGCATGGCCATGCCCACGGCCAGGCCGATGAGCGATAGTTGCAGGCGCGGCACGATCCGGCCCAGCACGTAGGCGGCGGTGAAGATGCCGAAGGTTCCCATTATCCAGTGCAGGTTGAACAATTGGTCCAACATGCTCTGCGTCTGGGGGCTGACGTTGTCCATCGACGCGGAAATCCAGATACATAGCTGATTGGCCCAGACCGGCAGGATCACGTCGGCGTAAGGATATGCGGCTGAGGGAATCGGCGCGATGGACCAGTAGATGCTGATGAACAGCAGGTTGGCGGCCATGCCGACCGGGTAAGCAATCAGCTTGGCAATGATCAGGCTGCGCGGCGTGCAGCCCACCAGCTCGGCGGTTTTGAAGTCCTGGACCCAACTGCTCGAACCCAAGGCGATAGGCCAAGGGGCGAACCACACGCCTATGTTGTCGGGCTTGATGGCCAGGATCATCCCCTCGCGGACGTAGGGCGGATCGACGCGGAAGCCCGTGGTGCCGATGGCCCGGATGTCGATCAGGCTGAACAACAGCGACCAGAACAGGGCAAACGGTGCTATCACCAGCCACGGGAATTCGGGTATCAAAATCCTGAACAGCAGCACGCAGCCGAGAATGCTGGCGACGAAGATGGCCAGCACCGGCCCGATGGCTACGGTCCGCTCCTGGCGTATGCCGCGACCGGTGGCCCTGAGCCCGCGGAAAGTGCTGATCAGCTCTCGCGGCCTGGCGAGAATATGCAGCAAGCCGGCGGCGACCATTCCGCCGATGAATACGGGCATCCACACAAACAGTTGGTTGGGCACCATCTGCTTGATGCCCATGCCCTGGACGTAGCGGTCGAAGTATTGTCGGCCGGTGTCCGAGTTGATCCCGTCAAGCCAGGGCATGGCCTGTACCATGCCGCCCAGGCCGATGTTACCCAGAAAGTCGTCAAGACCGCCGACCGCCCAGGAGTTGCCCACGAATTGGATCAGCACTGCCCCGATCAACATGCTGACGATCACGCGGAAGGGGATGATAAACCCGCCCGTAAACGCCAGTATGTCGGTGGCGATCCCGAACGACGCGCCGCTGAGGGTGTTGTGCAGGCTGCGGTTAAGATCGACCCATGGTATCGGGTAATTGATGATCTTTTTGCCCAGAGCGATCGGGAAGTAGATGATCAGGCCCCAGACCGTGCCGATCAGCCCGCAAACCGTGAACGTCTTCTTGGGCTCCGGATCGTCGCGGGTGAGGGCTTTGCAGGCGTCGGCGGGCGGATGGGCGAAGGGGAACGGCAGCTTCTCGACCTTGATGAACAGCTCGCGGCCGATGATGCCCATCGACAGATCGGCCAGCATATGGAATATCCACGAGGCCGTGCCTACCAGGAGGGGCAGCAGCCAGGCCCGGTTCAGGAAGCTGCGCTGCTCGACCACCTCTCTGGGCGGGGCCCACCAGGTGGGTGCGGCCTCGGCGAAGGTCACGTTCCGGCCCAGTTTTTCGTCGAAGTAGCTGAAGAGTTCCGAATTAGCGATATCGCAAACGCGGAAGTACGCCGGATGGATGGCGTACAGATAAAAGATCATCTGCCCTGCCGCTACCGCCGAAACGGCGTATACGATGAACGCCTCGGCTGTGGTGAGTGGGCGACGCGACAGCCTGGCTGCCTCGACCCATAGAATCAGGGCGATGAAGCTGATGGGTCCGAGCAGGTTCTGGCCGGCCACCAGCATCAGGTAGATGTTGGCGGGCATCAAGATCATCGCGCCATAAAGGATCACCGGCCAGGTGCGAGAGGTAAGCCCGCTTTCCAGTCGACCCGCCAGCTCCGGCTGGGGCGGGCCCGGGTAAGCCTGATTGTCAGTTACTGCGTCAGGCATTGGCGGCGGCTCCAAAAAGCTCCGACGCCCGCTCGGCAAAGCGGTCGCACTGCTCGTCGTTCATGGCCCGCCAGTTCAGCAGGTGCTTGCGCAGAGCGTCGACGAACACCCGCGTTCCTTTGCGCCATAGGTAGTCCGGTCCGCTCAGTCGCGTCAGGGCGAGCACGAACTGCCAACGATCCGCCTCGACCGGCGCCGCCAGCAAGGCTGCGTGTTCGGTCACGTTCCGCTCAAACGGCGCCAGCCATACATCCATATCGATCTTGTGCCACCCGTCGTCCCGCCCGGGGCTCGGCGGCGTCTGGCAAACAAACCGGCCCGACCGCTCGCCCTGGTGGATCATCAGGAAGTCCCACGCATAGGTCATGATCCCATCCAGTTCTCGCGGGCTGGTGGCGATAAACGGCAGCGGGATCCGCCAATGGTTGCCGTCCGGGGCGGTCTCGATCTGCCAGTTGCGCTCCAGCGACGGGTTGACCGTGCGCGACGCCAGCATGATGGGATAGATGCTGCTCAGCAACATCGCCCCCACCGCCACAAACGTGGAGATCAGCACATAGACACCGAGGTAGGTCGGATAGAAATTGGGCGGCAGCAGCTCCGCTCTCGACAGCAGACGCAGGATTATGATGCCGATGAAATAACCCAGCACGCTGGCTATGCCCGCGTAGACCAGCGCCTCGACCAGAAACATCCCCGCCACATGCCCCGGCGCCAAACCCACCGAGCTGTAGATGTTGATCTCACGAATCCGCTCGTGCACCGTCCCGGTCATTATGGCCATGATCATCAAGACCGCGATACCCAGCATCAACCACATCATCCCCGAACCGCTGACCTGAGTTGCCAGGCGCATGGAGATCATCTCCACGCGGTCCTGACCCGTGGTCGGATCGACGTAGTGGCTGAACACGTCAACGTTGCGGATCTCGTTGCTGAGTCTGTCGGCCAGCGTGCGAATCTGCCCGGTATCGTGGGGCATGACGATCATCGACATCACCACCGTCGGCAGCAGTCGATATTGCTCGATCAGCCGCCTCGGCAATATGACCATCTTGGTGCTCTGGCTGTGCAGAGGACGTAGAGGCTCGGCCGTCCGCCAACTGGCCGAGTCGATCGGTGTGATGGGCAGCCCGTCCAGGTCGGTCAGTTGATCGAGCGGGCCGGCGACCGCTACCCGGCTGCCGTCCGGCTGGTCGATGAGTCTCTCGTCCTGCCAGATGCCAATCACCTCCAGCTCCAGGGTCATCAGCCGCACCGTCTGGTGCAGCCCCACACCCAGTTGCTCGGCCATGGTGCTGGGCAAGATGATCGCATCGGCCTCGTCCGGCCTGAACCACCGCCCCGCGACCAACTGATCGATGCTGACGCTCCGGCGTTGTCCGTCGGCGGCAAGGTAGCTGTAACGTATCAGCGGCTCGTTCTCGCCCATGATCTGTAGATAGGGCACGGGCACGGCCTGGCCGTTGGCCCGCACGTACATCTGCCCGTTCAGCGAGTACTGGTCGTAGCCGTAATTGACATACTCGCGTCGGATAACCGTGGCCTCATCCCGCAGCAGGCCCTCGTACAGCCGGACCATCTCTTTCTTGAGGCCCTTATTGTGATCTGCTGTGTTGTAAATCAGTATACCCAAGAAGCTCGAGGAGTCTCTCTCTACCGGCTCACGCAGTTTGAACTGGAACGTGCTCGAGGGAGTCGGCAGTACCAGAGCGGTCCCAAGCACCG
>SDBS01006643.1_pt1 | contig 11254 bp, 13 predicted proteins | sample 2277091 | NCBI WGS metagenome assembly SDBS01 (sample SAMN10404972, study PRJNA504765) | marine sediment metagenome | isolation source: marine sediment core GS10_PC15, 163 cmbsf | place: Arctic Ocean: Southern Knipovich Ridge | collected 2010 | reverse complement strand
TCTTTTGGTTGTCTTTGCTAATGATCTTTTTATTCATTATCGAGCTACTTATATTTCCACACCTGCGCACAATCTCCGAAGTAAGAAACTTCTTCTCAGAGGGAGGGTGGTGTTATATAGGTGGAGATGTAATAGCAGAAGTAACCTGTGAAGAGAAGGCTACCACTAACACTCCCCAGCTACTTGTTGAAAAGATATTGAATGTGCCTGCTCAATATATATTTATGCCATTTATTATCCCTTTAGCCACTCTTGATACAATGCAATTATTACTGTCCACCACCACTCCACCTGGCAGACAAGAAATTAATTCATTCAACGATGTTAGTTTTATTGTTAAGCTGGCTCCAATATGGTTATTCGCTATGATTTCTGCACTCTACTATGTTTGGAAAAGCGTTATAGCAATCTTGAGAAAATTTAGGAATGGCTAGTAAATAGGTTCTAACTTGGTCCTTCCACCCCTGCCAACCAGAAAAAGAACAAAGAAAAAAGACCGAGTGTTAGTCGGTCATTCTTTTTTATTCTGACTGGGATATGCCAGAGCAATTTACTTCAGTAGTGGGTGTGCAATATGGTTCTGCCAGCGCGTTGGTTTAATTGCACTTTCTGATCTTTTGGATCAACCAATCGAGCTGTAATGTCTTTGTTGGTAATGCAAGCACATCCCAGACATTCAAATGCAGGCTCTTTCCAGCCTGAAAAAAACTTACCCAGTGGAATAACGCTTTCCGATCCGCACGCGTGTGTATAGACTACTTGTGGCTGATCATGGCTACTTGTTTTTCTGATAATCCACCAAGCTAGTCTGCGTAGCAAGTTTTTCATTTGTTTCTCCTCTCCCTTTGTAAAGAACGGTGGGTTAAAGTGATAAAGAAAATTAGACTATTTGGTATGTATTGTCAAACACATCTCCGTAGATTAAACTCCCAAATATATAAAACAAGTAAAACCTAGTGTGCAGGGCAAGACAACTGCGTACGCCTTTGCTCTCAAGCAAAGAGCCAGCAAGCCGGCCCTGACGCGCCACATTTTTAAATTTTTTGGGCTGGGGGACTTTTTTAATAAGGAATCGCGCGGTCAGGGCCTCGTCTGCTGGCTGCCCAGCTTCTTGCCTGCTTAGGAAAAGGCTGTGCGCGTGCTCGAGAGTTGCTCGCGTGCTAATGAATGCTTGGGTTACTCTCAAAGAAAGTTCGAGCTTTGTATAAAACGCTCTGCCAGCTCGGAAAAGGTGACGTATAAAAAAAAGAACCGCAGGGACACGTAATGTGTTTGCGGGTGGTTGCTAAAGCAAAAGTGAATGCCTTATTACTTGTAGTACATAACTGTTCCATACGTGTTTGGCGATTGTGGCTCAAAGCACACTTTCGTCCCCATCTTAACGTATACATGGTCTCCTGGATTCATTATTCGTTCCGAGTCACCAAATTGACACAGCATACTACCGTTAAAAACCTCCACCAATTGCACCCGCAAATCAAGCTCAGTAAAATGTTCTAAAGGTTCCAAGATGCGGGACAGTCGTTCAGCAGCTGTTTGACTAGTCCATGATTCAAAGCAGAACCCATATAGAAAACCGCCAAGCCCTTCATCAGTTCGCATTCCTTCACCTGACCATAAGATGGTGCAGCCTCGTGCTTCATCATGATCAGGTTCAAGCTCCCAAGATCGTGATGCGTCTGGTGGAAATTCAACTACACTACCAGGAAGCAAACTAAACCGAGCGACTTGATCATTATTGCCTCTTTCTATGGCTACAAACGCACCTTGCATCATCAAAACGTACTCCCACATCCCCGAGTCACATCGATCCTTAAACGGATAAGATCCTGGTCGATATTTATCCTTTCGGGCAACCCACGACTTATATTGCACAATACTTGAATGACCTGGCTCATCAGATGTGAAGATGTCACCAATCATCCATTTGCCACCATTAGCACATTCATCACCAGTCAAAGATCCAAAGAGCAGTCCATCATGATCCCATGAAGTATTCAAGGTTCACCTCGTTGGTTCTGAGGAAAGATTGGTTATTAAGGTACAAATCTTGACTAAGCAAGACCTGTCATTTATACAAATAATCAATAATATGTCAAATGCACTTTGGTAGATTAAAACCCCAAGTGCATAAAACAAGTGAGACCTAGTGTGGAGGGCGAAAACAGCGCACGCCTTTGTTCTCAAGCAAAGAGCCAGCAAACCGGCTCTGACGCGCCACGTTTTTTAAATTTTTTGGCTGGGGGACTTTTTTAATAAGGAATCGCGCAGTCAGGGCCTTAGTCTGCTGGCTGGCCAAGTCATTCTTTCGAGAAAGAGCGACTTGGCGCGTGCGTCGCGTAGCTGTTCGTGTGTTAGTGAATGCTTGGGTTGTTCTCGAAATAAGTTCGAGCTTTGTTTAAAACACTCTGCGGATAAACAAAATAAGAACAAAGAAAAAAGCCCCCACATATTTCAGCTAGGGCTTTGAGGATTAAATCACAGACAAACGCCAAGTGTTTGTGACTCAGCTCTCAATCACTCTTCGGCGAGCCAATTGCCGAACCAAATCAAGAACCTTATCCCTTGTTACAACATCAAGAGTTACATCAGTGTCTAAGGCAGCTCTACATTCCTCTACGGCTACATCAAGCGCTTCTAAAACACGAGCCGCACTGCCTAAATACTCAGCGAGCATTTCTGCCTTCACCGCTGCCAGAAATACTTCACTGGGTTCTTCGTCCGGCGCTTGACGCACTTTTTCACGGGCGCTGCGCAGCACTTCAAGAAACCAAGTATCAAAACCACTCATAACAGGAAGCTCTGCATGACTATATGCCGAAGTGACATAAGACCGCAAAAACTTCAAAAAGTAATCAGGTAGACGTGGCTCTGCCTTTGTCAGACAATCTAGATTTTCAGCTAATACGTGCAAGCCAATCGCTATGCTTGCAGCTTGCTCCTCCGTCAAGCCAGTTTGTTCCAGTTCATGAACAGCCTCATCTAAAAGGCACATGAATTACTCCTCAATAGTAAGGGTGTATAGTTATTTGTAAGAGAACAAGATTATTATAGATACTATAGTAGAACTATATTGTCAAACGACGACGACACATTCTGGTGAATTAAACCCCCAAGCGCAACAAACGCACATTCCCTACAAACTCACCTAAATCAACCTTATCTAACCACTTAAAAGTTCGATAATCATCCCAGCACCCCTGCCAATTTATTTTAATTGCTCAAACAGCTAGAATTATCTAGGGTTAAGAGGAACATCTTAGCTTATTATAATAAAAACCCATGAAAAAAAATAAAGTCGTAATATTTGATTTTGATGGTGTTATTGTCGACTCCTTAATGGCTGCCTATACAACTTGGACGGAAGCCGGAGCAACTCTATCCCTTGACGAGTACACAGCCAGGTTTAATGGCAATATCAATGATGCCTACGAGCCTGCCCAAATAGATTTTTTTAAAGAATACGAACATAAGGTAAAGGATTTGAAAATATTTCCAGGGATTGCAGACGCTGTCCGAGAACTAGAAAATAAATATCACTTACCCATAGTGTCCTCAACAATAAGTGATTTTATTTCTCAAGCGCTTGCCAACAATAACCTGAGCAAGCAGTTTACAGATATCTTCGGTAATGATATTTCAACTAGCAAAGTTGAGAAATTTAAATTGATATTTCAGAAATATAATGTAACTGCAGATGATTGCGTCATTATTACTGATACTTTGGGAGATATGAAAGAAGCTGCAGAAGTAGACATGCCTTCTATTGGAGTAACATGGGGTTTTCAAAAACCTGAAGTTCTACGTCAAGGAACTGCAGTAGCCATCATCAATAAACCCCAAGAAATCATAACTGAAGTAGGAAAACTATTCAGTTAACGATGAAATAATGGAACCGTTATCAAAAAGTTACTTCCAAACAGGTTCTAACTTGGTCCCTCCACCCCCGCGGATTATTTTCACAGCTCAACAGAGTGAATATTTTTAGGGTGGGAGCAAGGACGCTTGAACCTTTATGCTATCCTATACACATGGAAAAAGAATTAACAATTTCAATCCCAAAAACAAAGTATAAGATTTACGCCAAGCAATACGGCAACCTAGATCGTCCAGTAGTAATTTTTATTCACGGCCTAACTGGACATATGGATGAACATTTATTCTTTAATGGTGCGAGGTATTTCCATCAGCAAGGTATTACTTCGTTTAGGTTCAACCTTTATGGATCAGAAGAGGATGCACGTAATCTAACAGACTGTACACTCCAAACACATGCTCATGATTTAAATATAGTCATTGATTATATTCAAGAGAAAAAACCTAATAAATTATTTGCCATTGGTCACAGCTACGGCGGCCCCACAATCTTACTAGCAAATCATCAAGAATTAGATGCAGTAGTTTTTTGGGATGCCTCATACAATTCTCGTTTAGAGGATTCTAAACAATTAACCAAAACAAATTGGCGGTATCTTGATTGGGGTGTTTGGCCATTAATTGGTGATGATATGTATAAAGAAGCACAAACATTTAACCAAAAGAAACTATTTAAAGATTTCAACACGCCTATAAAAGTCATAACAGCAGGCAAGAGTTACTATGAAGATCGTAAAAAGAATTACGACTTAGCAAATAAACCCAAAGCATATTATCAGGTTAAAGATGCAGGACATACATTTACAGAGGAAGACAAGGCAGAAGAATTATATAAAGAGTCATTAAAATGGTTAAACAAGTATATTTAGCTGTGTGGTAATAATCAGGACAAACATGCTTAATAAAATAAAGAAATTTGTTAACGACTCATTCAACATGAGTGCCAACGACAATGGCACTAAACATTTTGAGAGAACTATGTATTGGGCTAAGCAACTCAAGCCAGATGCCGATGAACCCATACTCATTGCTGCTTACGCTCACGACATTGCCAGAGCCTTTAGGAAGGACAACACTCAACAAACGTTCAAAGACAAAGAGTTTAACGATCCAGAACTTCTCGCACAACATCAAGAAGAGGGGGCTACAATTATCTCCAACTTCCTACAAAAGGAGAACTATGACGAAGATGCAATTAAAAGAGTTCAGAACATAGTACTCAACCATGAAGTAGGAGGAAGTAAGGAGTCAGACTTAATCAAGGACGCCGATAGTATCAGCTATCTGGAAATAAATGCAGTAAAGCACGTTAAACTAGCTAGTGACTTAGGAAAAGAAAAAATAGGAAACAAGATAACGTGGATGTATGACAGAATTACTTCTCCGAAAGCCAAAGAACTCGCCAAGCCTTTTTACGACAAAACTATACAGAAGCTAGATTCGGAATAGACAAACTGTCGCTAACCTGTTCTAAATAGGTTCTAACTTGGTCCCTCCACCCCTGCCATCCAGAAAAACTTTTGGTTTTCGAGCGCGCGGTTGACATATATATAAGCGACCCTACACTCAAAGTATGAAGCAAAAAAGTTATATTATACCGGTAATTATAACAATAGTAGTCATTGTCGTTGGGGCAGTTATATATTTCTCTAGACAAAATGATGGGGACAATAGTGGCGTTTATGAAAACAACGAAGTGAAATCCGAAAAAGAGAACAATATTTTTACTGGCTCGGTGACTGATCTCTTACAAAAAGGGCAGAACCTTACTTGCACCTATAATCAAGCGGGCGCAATAACCACAGCAGGTACTGTGTATGTTGCCAGCCAAGGTCAGCAGGTTCGTGGTGACTTTACCTTCAATCAGCCCGACGGCACGGAAATAAATAGCCATTTTATTCAAGACGGCAATTATGGTTATTTCTGGTCTGATCAACTACCACAAGGTATTAAAATTTCAATCAGCGAAGAAGACAGAGAAGCACCTCAACAAGATACTGGACAAACAGTATTTGATGACTCTTTTGATTATAATTGCCAACCCTGGATAGTTAATAACAACTTGTTTAATCTTCCATCCGATAAGGAATTTTTTGATACCGAGCAAATGCAACAGAACCAATGTTCAACTTGTGACCAACTTCAAGAACCTAGCAAATCTCAGTGTTTGCAAGCACTTGATTGCTAGATATTTTTCCCAGCATTAGAAATCCCTGTCGATTTAAATAACTGCGCTGTTGAGCAGTTATTTGTTGGGTGGGAGCAAGGACGCTCTAACTTTCAAGACAATGAAGCTAGAAGAAATCGTGTATAATCACAATATGAGAAAAACAACCCTTTGTTTCTTGATAGATGAGAATCATATTTGTTTAGCAATGAAAAAAAGAGGCTTCGGAGTTAATAAGTGGAATGGAGTAGGGGGCAAGGTTGAATATGGAGAATCCATTCCAGAAGCCGCTGCTCGAGAAATTTATGAGGAAATAGGTGTAAAAACAAAAATAAGGGATCTGGAACAAGTAGGTAATATCAAGTTTTACTTTTCCAACAAGCCTGAGTGGGATCAGCAAGTTTATATTTATTTTACAAAACGCTGGCAAGGAGCACCTGTTGAGTCAGAGGAAATGGCACCTAAATGGTATGATAAAACCAAACTACCTTACGACGAGATGTGGGTTGATGATATTCATTGGCTACCAAAAGTATTGGATGATAAGAAGGTTAGAGGTGAATTCTATTTCAATGAAGATGGAAGTGAAATAATTAAGTTTAATATCAGAGAGGAAGAGCAAGTTCCACTAGTATTGCCACGTAAATAGGTTCTAACTTGGTCTCTCCACCCCTGCTTACAAACAAAATAAGAACAAAGAAAAAACCGCAGGGACACATGATGTGTTTGCGGCTGGAGGACTAACTTAAGTGGACTCTACAGTTCGGAAATAGGCTGACTCAGAAATTCGTCTTTTTCTTCTTTTGTCATACCCTCAAATTGCTTTTTCCACTTAACCAGTCTTACAAGCTCCATCTCCATAATCTGATTAGCGCCTTTATGATCACCCATCTCTTTGAACGCAAGCACAACTTTGCGTCGCTTAATTGAATGCAGCCAATGCTGTGTATAACCAGTCTGAGGCTCTATATTCCCAACAGCATCAATTGCAAGATTATTCAAATCAGCGATGGGCACACCCAAGTCAAGGCGTTGCTCCACTGTCAGATCAGATTGAATCACGGAGTATATACTATTCACCACCATCGATTTTCTATTAAGTATTTCAGCAGTAGCCTGATCCTTATTCTCAACACACTTTTGTAGTGCGACACGATACTCTTTAGTAGCCTGCGAAATATCTTCAATAGTCTCCTTATCTACATGATATTCAGGAGGATCCTGACTTTTTCTTGTTACGAAATAGATGCTAAGAAAAATAGAAGCTGCAAACAACAGAGGTCCTATACTTTTACGAAACATGCAATACTCCTTTTGTGGTAAAGAACAAACCAAAAACAAGTAAAAACACTATATATTTCTACCCCCAGCCAGTCAAGCTACAGTTTCTAAAACTAGAGCTGCGTAATATTAGTAAGTTCCGCAGTTACTAATATTCGCTTATCTGTAGACCACAATGGCCAACAAGCCATAAGTGTTACGGTCGGCACCGGTCTATCTGAAACTATTTTTAATCCTTCCTCCGGCCTTACAATTTCACTTTTAAATATTCTGTAGGTATAACGCGTACCTTCATAATCAAGGTGTATTAAATTATCTTCCGCAAGTTCATTAATTTTAAGAAAAGCAAACCGATACTTTCCTTTCCAAGGCTCGCCAGTACTATGAGCTGAAACAAAAACATTGCCCAGACGTCCAGGCAAAACTCCATTAGGATATAAAGCTGCTCCTTTGTTTAAAGTTTTCAGTATGTCTCCATCATCTATTGAAGCACTCAATACCAATGGCACAGTTGCTCCAATTGAAGGCACACGAATAAAGTTTCCTTCTCTAGCATCCTTTATTTTTTTTGCATCAAGTGGGAGATAAGGCTGCTTTTCATCAACATCAGCCGCTCCGCGCTCTTCTGATACAGGCAATTGAGGGATATAGTTATTATCTTTAATACTAATCACCATAACAGGCCATACCATTAATATAAGCGTCATTACTCCAAAAAACAGCATAAAAGCTGATGCAAACGCAGTTACAAAAAGCTTCAATTGCCTTATAAATTTTATATTAACAACCATAAAACACTTCGCAATATTTAACAGATATAGACATAAGTGTCAATGAAAAAACCCACTTCCTAAACAGAAAATGGGTTTTTTCTATAATAATACGTTCCGCTTATACGTCTTGTGGCTTAACTGTAGCACGCTTATTAGCCTGTGCTCTTGATGCTGCGCCATCCAACAAAACCTTAACTTTACCACTCAAAGCACCAATCAACTCCCCAGACATTTTTACGCCACGTCCTTTTAGATAAGCTCGTACTTTACTAGCTACTACTAAAATTTCACCTTCTTCACCTTCCATAAGAAACACCTCCTTCTGATTGAAAAGTAATATTTTTCCACATCGCGCTGATTGTACCACTGAAGCCCTTAATTCTTCAATTCTAGCTTTACACACCCTCTACCACAAAAATATAATACTCGCCAGTAATAAAACCACCGAAGCACTAACAATCATGCGTGGATGCTGAATACGAATCTTAATTATTATTGCTGAAATTAATAGCAATACGATAGCAAGCATAGATATAAGCGCTATCTGCTTTGCAAAACCAGACAATCGAGTTGGCGACTTCATAAAGGATGCGTCACGCTCTACATGGAAAGAAGGACTTATAGCCGTGTTGTTTACTACACTAGCGTTACCAGTCTTATCATAAAGAACCACATTCATAGTCCCATTTAGTAGGGGAGATACTATCCAGTCAGCCGGATCATATGATTCGCTATAACCATCACCACCACTAACTTCAAGTGATGCATATTCATTACTCCGTATTCCTATTGCTAGCATAGGTGTATCAGTTGCCGGCGAAATAATAAATGATACACCTTTCTCTTGTATAAGAGGTCCTTTAGTATCCTTATTCGCAACTAACGCTGTAGACAGACCACTTCTATTACCATCACTATCTTCACTAAAGGCTTTTACCGTCAATTTACCGTCAGGTAAATCATCAACACTAAACTTAACATTTTTAATACCGCCGGCAGGCAATGAAACTGTAGTACGAATCTGATTATTTACTAAAATACTTATCATTTGCCCCATCTCACCTTCAACCGTTATCCCAATTATGTCTTTTATGCTATTCACACCATCTTTAAAACTGATTATTGGTGTAGCGGGAAGAACCTTCGGTATGGTTGTTGGTATAGGTGGTGTTTGAGAAGGAGTTTCCGCAGCTGTCACTTCAGGGGTAGTTGTTTGTGACGACTGCACATAACCTATCGGTAATCCAAACATTTGCACAACCACAGTCGAAGTTCCTCCTTGAAACTCACCTGTAGCTGCCGCCACCCCTATTTCGACATAATCAGGATGAACAAGATTCTCCTTATGAGTTGGGCTGGCCATCCAGGCACCTACAACATCCTCCGCTTGCACAAAATCAATGGCCAGATTTTCTCCAGCCACCTTATACTCATAACCCTCTTTGCTCATCCAAAACCACGGTGTAACTCCACTAGGTGAAATATGGGCAAAATAGTCCTTTTCCAACATATCCTGTGCTTTTTGTTGTGCGGCCCTTGCCAATGCATCATTAACAACTAACTCATTTAAACCCGCCTCTTTTCGCTCAACATTTGTTAATTGCACTATACGTGCCGTAGTAATAGTCGATAATTCGGCTTGTAACGGTGTTAAAGCAAACGCTCCTAAAGCAACCAGTTTAGCAGTAATTAGTAAAGCGGAAATAAGTGCCAGTGGGCCACGATTTAAAGCCAGTGGCCTATAATTATTAGTGTGATGGGGGACAACACACATTCGTGCCCCATGTACACATTTTGCAGCAATATTCATATAGTTTAATTATGGATTATCGAGCACAAATAATGAAATACATTTGAAACTATTCTTGATTCTTAGTCCTTGATTACGTACTCTTCATCACATGAACATAGTACTAATGGCTGGTGGTGGGGGAACAAGGCTTTGGCCTCTGTCACGCAAAAGCAAACCAAAACAATTTATAGACCTCGGCACCGGAAAGACTCTTTTAGAAGATGCTTTTACTAGGGCTAAAAATATTACGGATATCAGCAACATTTATATTGCTACATCAATTAATTATTTAGAGCGCATCAAAAAGATGCTGCCGGATATTCTTGAAGAACATATCTTTTGTGAACCGGAAAAGCGTGATACCACTGCCGCTTTTGCTTCTGTTGCTCTCCGCTTGAGACACATTGGACAGGCGGATGAACCAACTATATTTATGTGGTCTGATCACGTTTTTACTAATGAATCAGACTTTATTAACGACTTGCGCCTTATTCCAGAACTAGTCAACGCTAATCCAACGTCTATCATTATTGTTGGACATGTTCCTATCACACCAGAAACAGTTCTTGGATACATTGAGGCGGGGGAAAAAGTTAGCGGATACAAAAATATTTATCACGTAAAAGGCTTTAAAGAAAAACCAAATATAGAAAATGCCAAGAAATTTATTAATGCCGGCAACTACTTTTGGAACCTTGGCTATTTTTCCATGAAACCGAACTACTTATTAACCGAACTTCAAGAACAAAGTCCAGAAACTATTCCAGCCATTAAAAACTTTGCCGCCGCTTTATCTTCAGACAAAAAGAGCGCAGTTGATTCTGCTTATGCAGATTTCCCTAAAATATCCATTGAGTACACCTTAATAGAAAAAACCAACCGGATTATTGCTGTTACTGGTGACTATGGTTGGAGTGATGTTGGTAACTGGGGGACTGTACAGGATATTTTTGGTTCTAAAGGCGATCACATGCCGCATGGTCATCATATTCATATCGATTCACAGCACAACTACATTTACAACACTACCAACAAAGCAGTATCAATAATTGGTGTAAAAAATACTATTGTAGTTGTTACTGACGACGCCGTGCTGGTAACTAAAAAAAGTGACTCTCATAAAGTTAAGGAGGTAGTAGCAAAACTAGAAGAAGATAATAAGATGAATCTTATATGATAAAAATTGAACGACCCAGCCGATTCATTCTCTTTATTGTCATTGTTTTAGTAATTCTAGTTTCTTCTGGCAGAGGACTTTTCAAGCTAGCTTGGGGAACAACAACCATTCAAAAAAATGGTGATTTCACCATAGAAGAAGGAGTTGCAACATTCTGTGCTGTTTGAGCATCCTCTACTGTATCATAC
>SDBS01006642.1_pt1 | contig 11258 bp, 9 predicted proteins | sample 2277091 | NCBI WGS metagenome assembly SDBS01 (sample SAMN10404972, study PRJNA504765) | marine sediment metagenome | isolation source: marine sediment core GS10_PC15, 163 cmbsf | place: Arctic Ocean: Southern Knipovich Ridge | collected 2010 | reverse complement strand
ACGCCATGTCATTGTCGTCGGCCACCAGCAGGACATTTTTCCGCGCATTCCTCCTTTTCCTCCTTTCAAAGCGTGTGATCTTATTGATCCCGGCAGCAACCATTTCCGCGCTGTTGGCCGGTATTCGTCCGATGAACATGTCCGGAAGCAGGTCGTCCGGCCCGTCCATGCAGACATACCAGTTGTCCTCGGGCATCGGGCCTATACTCGTACGGCACAGTGGCGCAGGGACTATGTTTCGCTTTCCGGACAGGGCATAGTCCCTGTAGTCCACATTGGCGTCGCCGATAAGGAACACATATATTGGCGCGGGCCGTTTCCAGTCCTCGTATGCACACTGCAAAAATCGCTTAATGGCCTTTGGCTCGGCCAGGCCATAATTGAATTCATTATATATGTCCTCGATGCTCACCGCCTTGACACGGAGCCCTTGTCTTTGGCGTAACCGGCACAACGGTTTCACCGAAGGGAGGAAGTCTCTTACCGTAATAACGATCCAATCGGCCCTGTTTGCCGGGCTTTCCAGGTTTGTGGAATGCCACAGAACCGGGTTTTCGGGTTGCCCCATCCGGCCGGCGGTCAACACATAATAGGTCTTGGCGCCCACCACCTGGTCCTCAAAGGTAGCCTTGTAAGCCGACCCCTCGGGCTGGATGGAGATGTTTACCATCTCTTTAACTTCATCAGGGTCGGTAATGTCAAAAAGCTTGATGTCAGGCCCGCTGAGTCCTTGCACCTCGATCTCCATCGACTCGTTTCCGGTGACTGTAAACTTGAGTTGATCGTCCACCGCCTTAAAATACCGCGCGTATTCGACTTCGATCCAGTTGAAATAGACGGTATCCACAACAGCGCCCGTGTCGCCCAAGCAGTCAATGGTCAAGGTATTGGGACCGTCGATAAAGAGGGTCGGAGAAACCGTCATCTCTTGAACATAAGAGATGTCCCCGTCCCAGAACGCGTCCCCGATGTTTGTGCCGTTGAGATAGATCAGGGTGTGATGGTTCGGATGAGGCTCGGCCGTGGTTCGTCCCCGAAAGCAGACCTTCACTGTTGCCTCTTCTGCTGTTGTGTCCGGGGGGGGGATGTCAAACACATATTCGGCGCTCTTGGGTGCAGTCAATTTTTCCCAGAACCAGTACTCTTCCTCAGGGGCTTCGGGCATGCTTCCCCACATGGTATGGTTTTCTTCAACATGAATGTTATCTGAAAAAGAATCCGGCGGGGTTCCACCCCCGGTGGCCATCCCGTCAATTTCCCCCATCCGCTTTCCAGGCTCCTCTCCCCAGTACAGCCAGTAGACATTGGTGCCGGTATATTGATTATCAACCGCCCGGGCGTAGAACTCCATGTAATCTCCGGCACCGAAATCGCCCCCTGCCGAGACCACTTTCATGGCCGCCTCATTTCCCAGATTGAACAACCGGAGGGTCATGGGGTCGATACCCTCGGGAAGGCCGGCCCCTATCAAGTCCTCATAGGTCAAGCAATAGATTCCTTCCTCCCGGATCTCGATTCTCAGGGCCTGCTGGTGAGTTGAAGGTTGAAGATTGAAGCCTGCCCACTCAGGCGAGGCGGGCGGGACTGAAGATTGGTACACCCCCGCTTGCGGCTCTTCTGTGTAATTGATGATGATCCTTTTCTTGAGCCTCTCAAACGCCGTGTCCGGGAGGTAAGCCATGCCCCCGCCCCCGTCTTGCGGAGGGACAGGGGCCACAATACCGGCATCAGCCACAGTGGCTGACACAGGCCCGTGAAAGGTGCTTACGCCGGCATAATCAATATCCTCTAATTGGTAATAGCACGTCAGGCCGGCCTCCACGTCAAAGTCCTCATAATCATACACAGCCCCCCACGTGGCACAGCCCTCGGCAGGGATAAGGTAATCGGTGATCCGGACATGTTCCCCGTCTTCAGTCTCGCTCCGCCAGAGGCGAAAACCTGCGTTGTCAATCTCAGAGGCGGTTTCCCATGTCAGGAGGATGCAGGTTTGGGGATCACACTCGGCGGCTGTGAACGAGACAAGCTCGACCAGGAGGGGATCGTCCGCAACGCCGCCGGTCCACTTTGAAAAACTGCCGATGCCCGTTTGAGTAATGGTGTTGTTTGCCGTGTCACGCGACTGATTGGTGGCGTCGCACTGCCACTTCTCTTTGGTCGTGTCCCACCTGAAAAGCACCAGGTCCTCCTCGGGGATATTCAGTTCGTCCACGTCGTAGTGGAAGACGAGGGTCGCATCGAGACTGGTGTTGTTTGTGGGCGTAATTTGATAATATCGGTAAATGCTTTTCTGCAGGCCCGACTCACTGGACACTGCCGAGTGTCCCCGGGCTATTGTGGTGCTCCCCATGTTGGCCGTTGTTGTGATCTCCGCACCCATCCCCCCAACATCCTCGGACGAGATGTCGTCCAGATCCCTGGTCGTGGTGATGGTGCCTGATATGCCAAACACCGTCTTGGTGGGCGTCTCGCACAGGGTGGCTGATGTTCCCAGGGTGATGATTTTGCCGTTCAGGTCAAGATCATTGTTGGTTGCAAGCGTGGCGTTGAGAGTGAGGTTAGAACCCATGGTCAACGTGACGTCCGTGCCGATGACAAGGGAATTGACCGTTGGAGAGCCGGATAGGGAAGGAGAGTTTCCGCCGGAGTAATTTATAATACCAACATTATCCGAAGAACCGGGGACAGCATACCGGCTCCAGTTGCCGGCTGTGGCCCAGGCCGTGCTCTCGCTGCCGATCCAGGTGTTGAAGGCCGAGGAGGAGACCCAGTCGGAAGTTTCATCCATATCGGTGAGGGTACCGTTGTTGCCGTTGCTGGTGAGGTCGTAGAGGGGGGGGGGAAGCACCGGCTGCCGATACCTGGTCAAAGCGGTAGTAGGCTTGCAGGTTGGTTTCGTCCCCGTCAAGGGTGCGGAACATGTTGTCGCGGATTTGGGCTGCCGTGCGGGCCGTGTTCCAGATGCGCACCTCGTCCAACTTGCCGGAATAGTTGTCACCGTCGGGAGTTGCGCCACCACCTGCTTCCTCTCCAATAATGGTGCTGTTGTCAATGTCATAAGTTATCGAATAGCTGCCCCCTGCATCATCGGTGTCTCGCAACACACCATCTACATACAGCCTGGTGTATTGCCCGTCGAAAGTACCCGCAATGTGGTGCCAGCCTGCCGCCAGGCTTGAAGTGGAATAGTCGGCTGTACGCCAATCACCGTTCGCATAAACCTGAAATTGAACCGTAGGCGTACTCAAGATCTCGATACCGTATCCCCCGGACTCCTGGTTGCCTATGAACTGCTCGGTGCCTGCCGGGGTCCAATCGTCTGCGTACGCCCACACTTCCACGGTCAGCGCGCTGGTGGGCTTCAGGTCGCCCGAGTTTCCCAGGTTGACGTAGTCATCCGACCCGTCGAAGTCCAAGGCGTTGCGTGAGCCGGCAAAGGCGCCGGAGGTGACCCAGTCGCTGTTGTCCATGTTTTTCAGCGTGCCGTCAAGAGACTCCCCTGCGGCATTATCAGCGGTATCTCCGGTAGTTTCGTTCAATTTGTAATAGGCGACAAGCCCTGATTCTGATCCGGCAAGCTCTTTATACATATTCGCCTGGATGTCAGTAACGCTACGCGCGACGTTCCAGATGCGCACCTCGTCCAACTTGCCGGAGAAATATTCACCATCAGGCGTTGAACCACTACCTGCATCCGCTCCAATGAGGGTATTATTCGATACATAAGATATTGAAGAGCCGGCAGGACTAGTATTTCGCAATGCACCATCCACATACAGCCTGATGTCCACCCCGTCATAAGTACCCGCAATGTGGTGCCAGCCTACCGACAGGCCGCCGATTTCAAAATGTGTAGCCGTACACATACCGCCCGCATAAGCCGTAAATTTAAGTAAAGTCAGGCCTGCGCCATAGAAGTCTATGATATCGATACCATACCCCCCCGTACTCTCCAGGTTACTGATCAGCTTCTGTATGCTTCCCGGGAGCCAATCGTCTGCATACGCCCAGACTTCAACGGTCAGCCCGCTTGTGGGCTTCAGGGCAGAGGAGTCTGTCAGGTCGACACAGTCATCCGACCCATCGAAATCCAGCGTGTTGCCGGCGCCTTCGGTGGCGGCCCGGGCCGCTGTGACAGGAGACATTGCCAGGAGCCCCGCCAGCAACACGGTGACCAGGAGAAGGTGTGGGGCCTTGTTGATCAATCGAGCGTACTTTTGAGCCGGTTTGCTATTCGCGCTCATCGTTTCACTCCTTTGTTTGATAGCGTTTGCCTGCTACTGTAATTGGCCGCCTTATAACAACTCCCAACACGAACCCACGGAAAGTCACGTACCTCCGGCAAAGCAGCGAGACCTTTGAAAAACGCCCCCTTTTGCCCAATCCCGGCGTCAGGCTCAAATTTCAATCCTCGAAATACATACAAAGGAAGCCCCGTACCAAGTCGCCGACGCGCCATCCGCCTTCGCGAGTGCACCGTAGCCGCTTCGGCGGAGGTGCAAGCCGTTTCGGCCTCCGCCATAGGCTTCTGCCGACGGGGGATGGCGACGGTGCGCTACAAGGAATCGTCAAGTTGATATAAAGGGTTCTCAAACCGAATGATAATGCGCATTTTCTTATGGCAGCGCAGTTCTTTGGTCATCGCGTTCCACTGGAACGGGTGTATCTCGAGCCGGTCAACAGAGGTACCGCGCAAAACAGACCGCGAACCCATCGTAGCCAGTTCCTCCGGATAAAGGATTGAAGCGCTATAGGCATCAGCATCCTTGACAAATTCCGTGGTCGGTTCTCCTCTCTCCGACCGACCCAGCCTGGGGACCGGATAGATCCGACAATTCGTCAAGGTTTCATGTTCATCTTCAAGAACCTGAACCTCTACCGCTCCTTCTTTGGGCACCTGCACCAACACGGCCTTCAAGGGGAGCTCCGGATACCCCACCCTGGATGTCTTTGCCCATCCGTCCAAACAGATCTTTTGATACATGCCATCAGGACCCTGTACGGTCTCCATCTCAAAGGGCGGCAGTGTAAACTCCAGGGTCACCTCACGATCGCTCATGGAAAGTAACCTGACATCCTGCTCCTCTGCCCGGGCCAATCCTGAAGACCCCGTTCCCCAGATAAGCAGTAGACCTAAACCTATAACGCACCTAAGAATTGCTTTCATCATTTACCCAATCCTCCAGTCCCTTTGAATACCTTCTAGCTCGCCTAAAGCAGTCCACAATCACTGCCCTCACATCTTCCAATCATCAACCCACCAGTCCTTGAATCAACCCTACCATCCCCTCCAGCTTCCCCACCGAGAGTTGATAGCAGGGAACGCCTTTTAGAAGCTTGTTCAACTCCACAAAAAACTCGCCAGGAGCGTGCCGGTGAGCATCCCCGTTTTGAAAAAAAACCGGTGCCTGTTTCAGATCCCGCAGCAAACGAAAAGCAGCCTCATGGGTGGGGATCCTGCTCAGGACTGGATCTCTCTCAAAATCCGGAAGAACTGTGTCCACCCGGTACACGTTCCATATACGCTGTTCATGCGTTGCCAGCAGTTCCCTGATCTTTGGCGTCAGTCCCCGTCCTGCGGGATATTGGATACGCCACCCTGAAAAGCCCGTGCCAAGGCTTGTCACAGTGACGTCCTGCAACCGCTCCAGGTCTTTCAACACCCGATCTGTCCCTGTCTCCTTCAGGCCGATTTCCAGTTCGCAAAATTGATTGACATCCCGACCCGGATCAAGGCATATGATACATTTCGGCATACACGGATTACTGGAGACTCCGGATGGAAGTTGATCCGGTCTTATGGGGGATTTTCCCTTTCTCCCGGTCATTTTTCCTTTATCAGGGCCGTCATCCGCCACCCACACGCTTCGGGGGAAAGGGTAAACACGTCTCGTCACTTTGTGAACAGGACAGTAGTCATCCGAAAAGAAGCCGTATCCATCCTTCAGAAGCTCGAACACCAGAGTGGTTTTTCCGACTCCCGGGGGCCCGGCCAAGATCACGGCCCCTCCGTTCCTCTCCACCACTCCAGCGTGGAACACTAGAAAATCCTCAATAGCATTGAACAGGTCCCGGAGGACAATCTGACCGGCATAAGAGATCGGGTTAGGGTGACCCCGCAAGGATTGATTGTTGATTATTGAAGCCCGCCCTGGTGAGACACGCTTTGAGGTTGCACTTGCCTCTGGTGCTCCACTATCTTTGACTTTCGACCGCTTGATCTGGGCAGACCAGGTCTGGGCCAGGGATTGAAGATTGGATGAGTGGTCAGTGGTGGTCTTGGTTGTTTGGACAAAACTCTCTGCCACACTGTTCAACCGGACAGAGAAACTGAGTCGTTTCTTGCCATTCATCGATTCGTCTCTGAACCAGGCATAGTCTTTGTCAAAGTGCTCCACGAATTCCCTTGAGTCAGACTCCAAGGATACGTCGAGGTCCAAGATCCGGTACGATGATTGATGCATCAGTCGTCAATCCTCAATCGCCAATATCCTATCAAACGCCTCCTTGTAGACTTTCTTACGGTAGTCGCATAAATCATCCGTATCCCAGATGGTCCCCTTGTACTCCAGGGCCTGGCCCATGCAACCGGCCTGGCAGAGGTTCCGCCAGGTGCATGCGGCGCACTCCTTGATCTTGGTCCGGCGGTCCGAGAGGGCCTGACATACACCGGCCATTGATTTCGACTGAATGATCTTGTCCAAGCTGTCATGAAAGGCATTTCCCAACCGGAACTGGTGCTCCATCATCAGGACACACGGATACGCATCTCCGTTGAAATCAATGACCAACCGCGTTCCCACAGGGCACCATGTGTCGTCATCTTCGAACTCTTCAGGCATCTTCACCAGAAAACCGCTCAGCCCGCAACTGATCTCAACCCCTGACCCCCCATTTCTCTGTAAGCGGGAAGTATACTCATAAAAGCGTTGGGAGTCCCTTATGGTTAATCCCGAGCCGATGGCTTCCCATTCCCTTTTTGCCATCCCTTTCCTGCGAAGGGGCAAAAACCGGACTAAGGGCAAACCAAGCCTTTGGGACAATGAAATAATCGACGGCAAATCATGAAGGTTTTGATTCATCACAGTGGTGCAGAAATTTATCCTGTCCCCCAGACCCGCTGCCTGGAGATATTCAACGGCTTTGAGGCTCTTCTCAAATGTGCCTCTTCCCCTGATACTGTCGTGGATCTCCTTGCTTGACCCATCAATGCTGATCTGGACATAGATATTTAGGTCAGCCAGAAAATCCGCCCACTCCCTGTCAATGAGAGTGCCGTTGGTCAGGAGTCGAACCCCCGCCTTTGGAGCGGCTTGCTTGAGGATATTCCTGATCTCGGGATGGAGCAGGGGCTCCCCGCCGCTCAGGGTCATGCTGGTTCCGCCGTGATCTGCCAGCTCATCAATGATGCGGGATATAAAAGGACCGGGAAGGTCCCTGTTCGACTCATGTTGAGACCCGGATGTGTAGCAGTGAAGGCAGGAAAGGTTGCAGCGGCTCGTAAGATGAAGAAACACGGACTTGAGGACGGGAGACCTTGAGGGCTTGGACCCTTGTGCTGGTTTCAGGAAACCGTGCTGGGCTAACTGATCCCGAACGTGCAACACGTCGCGCCGGGCAACTTCATCAACAATCCCGTACTTTTCCCTCAGGTGGAGGACCGCCTCTTGAACGGATTCACCCTGGTCCAGATGTCGTGCGATCTCCAGACCTGTGTCGTTAACCTTCACCCATCCGGATTCATAAGCGTGAAACAGGATATGGGCCTTTTGTCCCACGCCATTACTTTTACAAGGGAAATAAGTGAAGAAGGACAATTTCCGTCTCCAATTCCTAACCCCGATAAACCGGAAAAGCGCAATTCCGTTTGTAAGGGACTAAGGAAAGGTGGGGCAAGGATCCGGACTGCAAGCCATGACCGGGCCAATCTGCTCCAAGATCTCGTCACCGGTGTAGGTGATAATCTTGGGTGGTGTGTACTCCGGTACTGTGCTTTCCCGTGTTTCCGTTATGCCTTTGGTTTCCTCCGGTTTCTTATCGATCATGATCTCTTAATACCTCCTCCAATGGCTTTGATGATAATAAATGCACAAGCCCTGTTCAGGATCCTGCCCATGCGGCTGACCAACCTGCTCAGGATCGGCAAAGGCCGGTCCACCGCAACACACGCCTTCAATAAGCGCGCCTCCTCCACAGCACTTACCCACAAAAGCCCTGAAATCCCCATGACCCGGTTAATCCATGGCCATGGCCGGGTATCCATATTTATCACCTTGCCCTGGCCCCGGATTGATTCAACCCTTCCAAGCACCCCATCTTCCCGTAGCCAGCCCCAGCCTGAGAGATTATCTCCTTTCTGGCACAACCTCCAGGTTTTGTCAGTCCTCCGTTGCTTGATCAACCGGTGGACTATCAGGTCTCCATCCTGGCGAAAGGCGATAAGGTCACCTGTCCTAAGCTCATCTCCATCAATTAGGCACAAGGAAACAGTGTCTCCGGGTCTGATTAGCGGCCGCATGCTGGAGCCTTCAATCCTCACATCAAGGGGCCGCCCTGCCTTTTTCCAGAGTTCAAAGACAGATGATTCGTTCACCTCTATTGCGAGCCTTTTCACACCCAAATCCCATCCACAGATTTCGCAGATTATTACGCATTATCAAAGATTACTAAGATGTTAAACCATTAGTGTCCAAGATAATTTAATTTCCGCTTAGGCACTCATGCGTCCAAAGCTATGCATTGAGCCACTGCTCGAATTTATTGGGGGAAACCTGGGGACATCCTTCACTGAGTTGAATAACTCTCTTGTGTTTTCTCTGGCACGGATGAATGCGCATGGCGCAAAGCGCATAGGGCATAGCGCAGATACAGCTCCGCTGCGTCGATTACACACCGACAAGGATTGTAACTTGTTGAGGTGCTTAGTTAATTTGTTATTAATTATTGGTTATACGTTATCGTTAATTAACAATTTAGGAATTGAGGAGTTGAGTGCACTGGCCTCTCCCGCTCTCCTGGCATTATCGGTCGCCTCAGTCGCTTTTTCAGCAGCAGCCTCGGCTTTCTTTGCTACCGCCTGCGCCATTTCCAGAGCCCCCTCGCACCCCACCGTGCCGCTTTTATCAGTCTGTTTGCTCTGGGCAATTCGAAAAACCTTGGTGTCTGATTGGCCAATGGCCTTACTCCGGAGGCCTGAGGGCTCAGCCATCGGCGTTGCGGCCTGGCTTTGCGAGGCAACAAAAAGTACCCCCAGAAACAAGACCAGAAATACTGTCATCATTCTGAATTTCTGATGCATGATTGTCCTCCTCTAAGACGAGTAGTAATGTCTCTGCCTATCCCCCTTGTTCAAGTTGCTCGTACTTGTTGACCCATATCTATGGAAATAGTTCCATAGAAATAATTCCATAGATTTATAGAGAAGATTCCATGATAGTCCCGTTTTCTCACTTGCAAAAAATCCCACTCTCAACGGATATCCAACGGCGTAGCTTTCATCGTGAAAAATAGCTGGGTCCAAGAAACTCCACGCGTTTCAGTCATGGCAAATCAGTAACAATATTCGTGCCAAGTGTGCTGTATCAATAATGGCTTTTTATGCGTTCAACGTCTCATGGATTTCACCCTCCGTGGAATGAGAGCAGAAGCGAAAAATCATAGGTGTTTTGTAGTGAGGTGGGGCTCGGCTCTTGATCTCGCGCAACCCATACCATCCACCTGGTCCGTCCTGATACAAATCCACAAACACCACGTCCAGGTCATCCGCAGCAAGAATAGCAGCCATTGTGTTTCCTCCATCCTAAGGCATTGGAAATAGGCTAAACTCGGCCTTCTCTTTCCCGTCAGGCAGGCATCATACGTAGTGATCTCTATAGCGGTTCTCAAAAATATGTTCCGTTTACGGTAGTCTTTGCAAGCTGTCAGGGGGCATCTCTTTTTGAATCAGGTCAATCCCCGTCTTCGCTCGTTGGAGACTTAATGCACCGGACCCTACAGGCTAGGCACACGGCAACATCCCCTATACGCTTGGTTGCCTGTTTGCAAGTTGGTCAAGACTGTGCAGAAGACAGTGCCGTTGTGGTACCTGTCAGGGAATAATCAGTGCCCTGACTTCAAAAAGAGATACCCCCTGGCAGTTCCTAATAATGGTTTAAAGCGGAATATATTTCTGCAAACTACTCTAAAACTCATATCCCAAACCAAAAAGAGCGTGGAAAGCCGCGTTTGGGACTTCAGCATCGCCGTCTGCAATCGGCACGCCTGTAGCATACGACGCAGTCAATTTCGTTTCCAGAACTCCGAACAATCCCCGCCACAGGGGAAATCTTTTTCCCAAAGCAACCTGTGCCGTAGGCCCCGATATATAAAAACCGTCCGGGAATTCCTCATGATGACCTCTGGACTTGTTTCGAACCGTGGTCTCAGGATGAGCCAGAACAATGCCGGCTCCCAGACGGAAGATGAAGTAACGGTATTCCCAAGCACGATTGATGGTAATAAGATTATAACCGTGGGATATCTCGAAATGCTGCACTTCGTCGGGCTTGTTTTCTAAGATGATCTTTTGATGAATAAGCTCCAGCTCCCAAGCTCTATTGTTGTCCCACAACCCGATTCGCAAAGCATAATAAGGGGAATCGAGGCCGGTGAAAGCCTCAGAATCATATTCCGCGCAGTCCACTTCAATCTTCTCTTCACCCTTCTGGTCTATGGTCAATGGCGTACGTGCATTGAATTGTGTTCCCATAAAAACCTCAAAGGAGTACTTCTCCGCAGCAGCAGCGGGATAAACAACCAGTATCAACGGTAATGCCAGAATCACACTCCATAGTCTTTTCATTAACACCTCCATTTGATGCAAAACCCAGTGGGCGTGCAAGCCAAGCCCCATTATAGATAGGGGCAATGACAAATCTCAACCAGTCCACAGTAGTACTATACCAGAGAGTAATATGAATAATACATTAGCCAGCCAGGCTGACACCAGCGGCCCCAGGACTCCATGATATCCCAAAGATAGGCAAAAGCTATAAACAATCCAGTAGGCAAAGGCTGTTCCAATGCCGTAAGTGATACCCATGCCCAACCCCTCTCCCCTTTTGTTCCGCAGGGCAATCGCTGTTCCCGCCAGTGCCATGATAAGGCAGACGGTTGGAAAAGCCAACTTGGCTTGCCAGTCGACCTGATAGGGGGTGACGTCATATCCTTCGTCCTTTACTTTTTTTATGTAGGTCGCCAATTCATTGAAACTCATCTCC
>SDBS01006641.1_pt1 | contig 11258 bp, 6 predicted proteins | sample 2277091 | NCBI WGS metagenome assembly SDBS01 (sample SAMN10404972, study PRJNA504765) | marine sediment metagenome | isolation source: marine sediment core GS10_PC15, 163 cmbsf | place: Arctic Ocean: Southern Knipovich Ridge | collected 2010 | reverse complement strand
GATTGCCCGCTGGAAGAAGATTGCGGCGGCAAGGCACGCAACGGTGCGGGCTTTTTCAGTATCGATGATGCAATTACGATCAAGGCCCGAACTTCCCGTGCGGCATGGCGGTCGGAGATGCTCTGTCTGCAGCCGCAGCGGGACTGGCTTGTCTTCAATGAATTCGACTCATCCATGCACGTCAAGCCCGTTAGCTACCAGCCCGGCTGGCCGCTATTCCGTGCGATAGATTTCGGTTATCGCAGCCCGTTGGTCTGCCTGTGGATTCAGCTCAGCCCAGCCGGCACGATATGCGTGATCGATGAGTACGTCAAAACGCGTCAGCCCATCACAAAGCACGCACTGACCATTCTCGCTCGCGACCCAGGACACGTAACGGCTACTTATGTTGACCCTGCGGGCAGGCAGAAAGAGGCTACTAGCGGGACGGCCTGTACCGAGCTGCTGGCCGAGGCGGGGATCGTCTGTCAGTCGCGGTCCAGTTCGATCGCCGAAGGCATAGAGCTGGTAAGGGCTGCACTTGCCCCGGCGACTGGCGAGCCGTCTTTAGTAATCGATCCGCGCTGCAAGGATTTGATCGAATCGTTCAATAGCTATCACTTCCCGCCGCCCGGTGCCAGTGGCCTTGCGGAAAAGCCGGTAAAGGACGGGCCTGACCACGCCATCGACGCGTTGAGATATTTCTTTGTCAATCGCGCCCGGCCAAAAATTGCCATTCGTCGGTCCAGCTATTAGACTTATCAAACCATGCCAGGAAAAAATGTATATCTAAACGGCCATATCGTCCCCGCCGCAGATGCAATGATCAGCGTCTCGGATGTGGGGTTCCTCCACGGAGCTTCTACCTTTACGACCATGCTGGCTCATAACGGCAAGGTCTTTCGGCTGGACCGCCACCTGTCAAGGCTGATGGCGACCGTTGAGTTCCTTTCGATGAACACCGATGCGACCATGGCTAGCCTTGCAGATGCGGTCGAGCAGTTGCTTGACGCCAACGAGCTTTCGCGGGCAAGGCTGCGGATAACGCTGAGCCCCGGCAGCATCCAGACCGGCGGGCCAACAACGCTTGTAACGGCTGAGCCTCTGCCGGAGTATCCGGCCGAGTGGTATGAAAAGGGGATCACCGTCGTGATATCCTCATTCCGCCAGTTGGCGGGCGACCCATCCTTCGGCCACAAGACCGGCTGTTACTTGCCGCGGATCATGGCCCGGTCGGAAGCTGCCGCCAAGGGCGCTGAAGAAGCTCTCTGGTTCACGCCGGAAAATGTTCTCGCCGAGGCCTGCTTCAATAACGTGTTCCTGGTCCTCGACGGAGTGGTCTGTACCCCGTCGATTGATACGCCCGTCCTTTCGGGCATAGTTCGTGAGACGGTTTTTGAATTGTGCGAGAAGTTGGGCATCGATTTAGATTGCGAATCCGTCCTGACCGTCAAGGATATGCTCGCGGCACAGGAGATATTCGTTACCGGTTCGACGACAGGTATTAGGCCCGTAGCGCGGGTGGAGCGGCACGCAGTAGGCGCCGAAAAGCCCGGCCCGGTAACGCAAAAACTGATGGCAGCTTATAGAGATCTACTGGATCGTGAATGCCCGGCCTGATCGGCCGACCAAAGTAAGGGGAAGATGATGAAAGTTCAGGATGTCGCAGATGCACTCGCCAAAATCGCGCCGCCATCGCTGGCCGCCGATTGGGACAACGTTGGCCTGCTGGTGGGCAGTTCAACCGACGACGCCAATCGCGTTATGCTTTGCATTGACCTGACCGAGAAAGTTCTCGCCGAGGCCATTCGCGCCAAGGTCCAGATGGTGATGGCCTACCACCCGATCATCTTCAAGCCGATCAGCAAGTTAACCGCCGAAGCTGCGCCGGTTGTATACTCTGCGGCCAGGGCAGGTATTTCAGTTTACTCCATGCACACCGCGCTCGATGCGGCGCCCGGCGGGACCAACGATGTGCTGGCGGAACTGCTGGGCCTTGTCGATACGCATCCGATCGAGCCAATTCGCCAGGACGACAAGTGCAAGGTCGTTACGTTTACTCCGCCGCATGATCTTGGGGACGTGGCGCGTGCTGCCTTTGCAGCCGGTGCAGGGCAGATCGGCCATTACTATGACTGTGCATACTTCGGCCATGGGATCGGCTCGTTCTGTGGCGAGCAGGGGACGAATCCGACCATCGGCATTCCCGGTAAGCACGAGACGGCCGAGGAATTGCGGCTGGAAATTATTGCGCCAATGTCTGCTGCCGCTGCGGTGTGCGGGGCCATCCGCAGAGCCCATAGCTATGAAGAGCCGGCTATCGATGTCTATCCGCTTGCGATTTTCCCCGACAGTCTCGGCTATGGTTGTGTCGGCCGACTGGCCAGGCCGGTAACTGAAACAGCTCTTGTAAATCGCATCAAACGCGCGACCGGCCTCAAGAAGGTTCTAATCGCTAAGCCCCCAAAACGAAAATCAACTTCCGCCGGTCCTAAGGTTCGCACCGCAGCATGCGTGGCCGGGTCGTGGGGTTCGCTCTGGAAACCTGCGGCTAAAGAGGGGGCAACGTTCTTCCTTACCGGTGAGATGCGTCACCATGACGCTCTGGCAGCGGCGGCTGCGGGAGTGACGGTAGTTTGCCTGGGCCATTCAAATTCCGAGCGGATGACGCTGGCGCGCGTGGCAGAAAAACTTCGCCGAATGCTCGATGGAGTCAAGGTTTCGCTGTCGAGGGCGGACGCTGACCCATTCGAGATTGTTTAGAATAGTTTTTGGTGCGACTGGGTCGCTAATCCAGTTCAAATAACTTTCGCAGGCTGGCTACGTGAACTCTCGCGGCATCCGAGCCGGCTTCAGATTTCAAATGCTTTGCCGCAGGGTGCAGAATCCGCCTGACCGTTCGCCGCAGTGCAGCCTGGAGTATCACGATATCGATTTCGGCATCGTCATGATTGGCAAATTTCTTGGTAGCCGCGGCAAGTGCTTCGTCGCTGATGGCCTCCATCTTCTTATAGAGGGCGTCTATCGTCGGTGCTACATCGCGGACGCTTAGCCGGTCCATCGTCTCGGTTACGTGCTCGGCTATAATGGCCATCGCCTTTTTCCGCTGGCCCCTTCGCCTGTGCATGTTCGTTTGGACGATTTCCTGCAGATCGTCGATGTTGTAAAGATGCACGCCCCGCAAATCGCCTACGTCGGGTGAAACGTCGCGAGGCACGGCCAGGTCTACGATGAGTTTTTGCCGGGTGGAAGATTTCGCTGACGATTTAACAAATTTGTCTCGGGTGATGATAGGGTTCGGCGAGGCCGTCGATGTAATAACTATGTCGGCTGCCTTGAGGTGCGTACCCAGTCTGGCGAAGGAGACGACCCTCCCCCCGCAAGTAGCCGCCAGTGCCTCGGCCTTGTGCTTTGAGCGGTTGGCAACGCGAATTTGCCCGACGCCCAATTCGCCAAGGTACTTCAGCATCAGTTGGTTCATTTTGCCGGCGCCAATGCTCAAGACGCACTTGCCGGTAAGGCTGTCGAATATCTTGTCGATGCAGTCGATGGCGACGGTAGCTACCGAAACTTTTCCTGTCCCGATTCCCGTTTCGCTTCTGACGTGCTTTACAACGTGCAGTGCTTGCTGGAACAGTTCGTTTATTGCTCTGCCGGCTGAGCCTACTCGCACGGCGGCCGCGTAGGCGTCTTTTACCTGGGCGGCAATTTCAGCCTCGCCTGGGACCATGCTATCGAGTCCGGCGGCGACTTCGTACAGATGCCCGGCGGCCTCGGCGTCGGTAAATTCGTAGATGGATTTCGTCAGCTCACCGGTTTCGACGCTATGAAAACCAGCGAGCCAGTCGCGAAGCTCTTCTGCCCTTGGATGGCTGTGAACTGGCCTGGCCGTGTAGATTTCCACGCGGTTGCAGGTCGAGAGGATGGCGAACTCCGCGGTTGGCCATTTACGCTTGAGCTGGCGGAGAGCTCGCGATCGCGCAGAGCCATCGAAAGCCAGCCGCTCTCGCAGCTCGACGGGCGATGTTTTGTGAGATATGCCGACACAGACGATACGCATTTATTGGGATTCCGCCGTAAGTTTAGTTACTAAGTTATATACCGCCTCAGCCCCGCCGGCGAGGAATGCTTGAAAACCTTCATCGCCGCAAAGTTTTTTTAATATCTTCGCGCGCGATTCGGTAGTTGGAAGTCTTTTTAAGACGAGTGAACGTGCCTCGCTAGTCGGTAGGTTTTTTGAGACCTTCGCGATAGCCTCGCTAGTTGAAAGCGTGCCTTTGAGTTGGTTTCTGATTTGGCCAATCAGGGCTGCGAATTCGCCCATCTCCGGTTCGATGGCTGCCGAGATTTTTTCTTTGAGTTTGCCGGCCAGGGCAGGGGCAGCTCCGCCAGTGCCGATAGCTATCACCAAGTCGCCATAGCGAACAGTCGCTGGCATGAAAAAGTCGCATGCGTCTGGCTGGTCGGCTGAGTTGACGAAAATGCCCTTATCACGGGCAGCTTTCGCTATCGCTGAGTTGGTTGCCTCATCATCCGTACAGGCGAAAACCAGCATCGCGCCATCGAGGTGTTCACCCCTGAAGGGTTCGGTAATTACTTCGGCCGTTTCAGGAGCATCGCCTGTTAGCGTTTGGGAAACGATCCGCACTTTCGCACCGGCCTCGGCCAGGCTGGCAGCTTTGCGCATACCAACCGCCCCGGCCCCGACGACCACGGCCAGTTGATTACGAACATCCAACATGATGGGAAAAGTTTTCATATCACCTATGAGCGTTCAATATGTTGAAAAATCCACATCTCACCTATGAATGCCTAATTCGCTGAGAAAAAGTTTTCATATCAGTCGTATCACGTACAATAACAGAAATTCGGCTGCGGTCAGCTATCTGTTGTTAGCTTTTCTTTGCGTGCCTGCTGGATCGCTTCCAGCATTGCCCTGGCCTTGTCGAGCGTTTCGGCGTGTTCGCCTTCGGGTGTCGAGTCGGCAACGATCCCGCCGCCAACTTGAATGTGGGCCGACCGGCCGTCACAGATCATCGTTCGGATGGCGATGTTCCACTCGCATGTCCCATCCACGCCGACCGTTCCGACGCAGCCGGTATACACGCTGCGGGCACTTGGTTCCAGTTCGTCGATTATCTGCATCGCGCGGATTTTCGGTGCGCCGGTTATTGATCCGCCCGGGAACGTCGCTTTCAGAAGCTCGGCCGGCCCGATTTCATCTCGAAGTTCACCTTCAACGGTGCCTACGAGGTGGAATACGGTCGGGTGCGTCTTAAGGCGGCAAGGTTCGGTAACTCTTAGGCTACCGAATTTGCAAACCCGGCCGAGATCGTTCCGCATCAGGTCGATTATCATCGCCAGTTCGGCATTGTCTTTGGCGCTAGCCAGCAAGTCCGCCGCGGCGGCTTTGTCGGCTTCGGCATCGCCGGTCCGCCTTCGAGTACCCTTTATCGGCCTGGTTAGTACCTTTCCGTCGCGGACTCGCAGGAACAGTTCGGGGGAGCTGGACAGGACGGCGCATTGACGACCTTGCGATTCAAAACTCATATACGCGGCGTGCCAGGCGGGGTTACGTCTTCTTAGGGCGCGGTAAATATCCAGCGGCTCGGGTGCCTGTGGTACGGTGATGCGCTGGGAGAGATTGACCTGAAAAATGTCGCCGGCGGTAATGTAATCGACGCATTTGGCGACGGCCTGGAGATAGTCGTCGCGCGCGAAGTTCGATACTGCATCGCCCGGCAACTCAAGGGCAGTCGCATCTGCCAGGTGGGGCGGGGTAGGGCGGCTTTCAGTGCCATGAGGTGTTGCGATAACTTCTCGAAGGGCAAGGCCTGCCTTGCCTGCGCCGGCGGGAGGCAGGTCGAAAACAAGCTCCATGATCTGCCAGCGATGACCCAGAGCGTCGTAAACCAACACCGCATCGTAAAAGCCAAGCCTCAGATCGGGAAGAGCGGTGTCTCTTACAGCGGTATGTGGCAAATTCTCTACAAGTCTGCCAATTTCATAGCCGACATAGCCGAACCAGCCGGGAAGATAGGGCGTCGATCGCGGCGAGTCGGCCTCGGCGAGGTCAATGCCGCCAAACGCGTTGGCGAGGGCATCCCATATAGCATCGGGGCCTTCGGCGATTATCGAACCCGCCCGGTCGGTCAGTGTTTCGCCCCGGATCGTTATTACATCGATGGGTTGGCAGGTGAGGATTGTGTATCGGCCGAACTGATCACCAAGTGCGGACGAATCGAGCATGACCGGGTCTTTTTGTTGGGCGAGGTTTTTTAGAAGCGCACCTGGGACGCTCTCGCACGGTAAATCAGTGACGAGAAGTTTGGCCGAAAGTTTTTCAGGTGCTGATATCATCTAGCAAATCGCTTATGTCTGGGCATATTTAAAAGGTTATCTTGCCCTTGTATCATTTCGCAAATCGCTTATGCCGCGATTATTTTAGAGGCTCGGCCAGGATCATTACGCCCATGCCGCGCGGATCGTAGTAGTGTCTCGTCGCCGGTGCCCAACTGGAACTTTCGGAATCGCCGGTGGAGAATCTCATGAAATTTGCACCCCAGAGTCGCTCCTTACCCGCCGCGCCGAAGGCCTCTCTTGGGATAGCAAGTTCGACTACCCACCCATCGCGGGTCTTGCCGATGGCTACCTGGCTCGCTAGGGGCCAAGGCTCAGTTCGGCCAAGTGGAGGCTCACAGGTAATGCCACGCTCAGCTACGGTAACGCCATTTGGCTTTATAACCAGGTGATAAAGATCCTCCGCCGTTGCAGCCGAGTTACCGGGATCTAGCAGGATTTCCACCATGTCCTCGCCGTAAAGCATGAGCTGCTTGCAGCTCAAAACGTTGCTGGGCCTCGCAACCATAGCCCCAAGGTTCGGCTCGCGGCAGCGGATGGCGAAGTAGAGGTTCTGCTCATCGTGAGTGACAAAAACAATTGTTTGGCGATTAGCTTCAGTTGGCTTGATGCCGGGTTGGGCGCCCAGCAGAACGAAATTTCCCGCGGCGTTGCCCTTACGCAATGGCCAGTCGTCCAGCGACCCGTCAATGGTGGGGGCCTTGGTTGCCGACCCTGAGATTACCATCGCTATTTCGCAGTTGAATCGTCTTCTCTGCTTGCCTGATTCAAGTTCAACTGTAAGGGGCAGTTTCGCTTTCGGTGCCGGCGTGAGATAGGGGCTCCGGCTTCGCAAGGTAAGTGTGGTTCGTTCGCCGGGAGCGAGCGCATTTTCAAACGCGCGAGCCGATGGCTGGACGAAGCCTTCGGGCAGTTCGATCAGGCCGACCGCCACCCGTGTCGGCCAGGACATCTCGTTGTAGAGATCGACCTCGACGATAGCATCGGCCCTGCCGGTGTCGGTTACGTCGGCAATTCTAGCTCGAATCTGTTCGACTCGAACCGTTTGCGAAATGTTTCGCAGCTCTTGCCAGTTCATGCTGATAGCCAATTTCTGCTGCCTGGTCAGCCTGTCAGGGTTGATCGCTTTGGTAAGCTCATCTGCGAGGATTCGCCTTGCAAGGAACCACGCCCTGGCCGATTGGCTCCAGCCGTGAGCCCTGGCATCTTGATAATGGTCGCCGGCCGCGTCTGACCCTGCATACTTTACGATAGCCTTGACGACTTCATCTGCGATAGTGCTGCCATTGTGTTGCTGTAATAGCCAAATGTAGGCCGCGTCCTGCATTGCTCTGCGGAATCGTTTAAGCCTTGCCGATGCGACCGGGCCATCGGGGCCCCGGTAGAAAAGCCCAGTGCCTGTATCGGGTTGGTCTGAAGATTTGTCCCAGTTCAGCACTTCGTCGATCATCACACCGCTGCATCCGTATCTTATCGCAAGCCAGGTCAAGGCTCGGATATCCGACGGAGTAGCCAGCAGCCCCAGGCTCGGTGCGTATGGAGGTTGGCCCGGCCGCAGCCATGTGCCGGCGAGATTATTGCCGGCGAGGTCTGCCTTGTTTGCCTGGTCCGATTTCGCCCTGGTAAAGAACTTGCCGTCGGGGGCGTAGATATCGGTAAGCTCATCGAAGTCGGCCGGCACTTGCCATCCGGTCAGCTTCGGAGGGCTGGCAGGCAGGGTAGAAAGAACGATCATGTCCGGGTCAATCTGCTTTGCAATACGAGCAAGTTCTGCTGAGCGGTCGTAGCCGAGCTGTCCGGGTTTACCTCGCCACGGCCAAAAGAAAGTTCTCCTGCTCTTGGTCAGCTTGCCGAAGTGTTCGCTTGTGATGGCCAGCACCTGGCGGATAGTATCCCGATAGCTATCAGAGTCTGGACCGCCATAGTGTTGCGGGTCGGGCCAGGTTGTTGATATCGGGGTGGGCCAGGCCGGAACTGGTATGCCATTTTCAAAGGCCGAGCCATCGAGGTATGTACCTACGATTGCGTCGTAATCTGTGAAGTCTAACTGAACCTTACCCGTGCGGTCGCGTTTGATCTTAGGGGCAATCCGCCTGTCGAAAAGATCGAGCCGGTGATTGTGTGCCAGTTGCATTAACTGACGCATTACAGTCAGGCCCTTGCGGACGAGCGGCTTTCTGGAATCCAGCCGCGACGGTAGATATCCCTGCCCGTCACGTTTTACATAGTGACGGAAAAGGTCTGCATGATCGAACCCGCCGACGACGACAATTGGCTGGGCGTCGGGCAGTGTAAAATCATGCACCTCAAGAGTCAGCTTCTTTTGCCAGATGGCTGAGCCGTTGGAGGTTACTTTCAAATCACCACTGTAGGTGCCGGGCAGTGCGTTGCGAGGGATTTCAAGGTCGATCCAGATTACAACTCGCTCGCCCGTCCTAACCGAAATCGAACCGGTGAAACTGCTACCTTCGATGGGCCCAAGTGTTTGGAGCTCTTGAAGTTTGTCGTAAATAAGCTGAGCCTTTGGGGGCCTGTCCGGCAGGCGAATGTGCCACGGCGGAATCGGCGGGCTATCGACCGGTAGTGCATGGAACGTTTTAATCCGGCCGGCTTTGATTGTTTCCGGCCCGGCCAGATCCGACCAACTGAAAATTACTTCTCCTGCGGATGCATTGGCGGGGTCTATTACCAGTTGGAAGCAGAGAGTCTCATTTGCAGCCCCAGCCAGCGTGATTGCCTTGCCGGATGGATCGATGAGCATGGGGTCGGCCGAGGCGGCCGTCACGTCGGTCAAGGTCTCGCTGTCAGGAGCGACCCAGACCTTCAACTGCTGGGGGAGGCTCTGGCAACCGGCGAGTATCGCAATGTATGCGATCAATACTGCGCCGAGGAATTGTGTTGATATACGCTTCATTTACAGGCGAGTTATTGTAGCGTCGCGGCCGGTCTGACAAAAGGGTGCAGGTTAGTTTAGCGTCAATCGGGAATTTTTTCTAGGACGCTCCTGCATTGTTCGGGCTGGGCAAAATAGCTCGGTTTGCATAGAGCAGGTCTTAGTCTGGTATCTTTTCTAGGACGTTCTAGTGTTGGTTGGGCTGGCCAAAGGAGCCAGGTATGTTTGGAAAAAGTCTTACCCGGGAAGCTTGTAGATCGTAACGACCGGCCAGGTCTTGGGGCTGTCTACCGGTTGCGTTGATACTTGGGGGCTCGCAGCTGGAATGTGCAGGTGCTTTACTACTTCCAGGCCAAGCAAATCGAAGGTATCCGTGCCTATCGGCCCTCCGGCCAGGCGGCGATGGTAACTATCGCCCACAAGTTCAGGCGGATATCCGTAAGTGCCGGCCAGTCGCCACATTTCCGGCCAGCTTACCCAGATATGCGTTATTCCCCGGTCCCTAAGCCGGTCGAGAATTTCATCGGTCCCGAGACCAGCTTTGACCATCTCCGCCAGCGGATGGGCGTCGAAGGCTGTTGCATAGACTGTGCCTTCGGGGAAATAGAAACCCTTTGCCTCGCCGATGAGCATAATTCGCGAATCGCCCGGCAATTGGTGAGCTTCGTTCCACGGCCAGATGTTCTCGGCGACGTAAGAGCCTCCCAGCCCGTGGGCGGGTGGTACTTGCTGGGTGGAGAATTTGTACCACATCCCGCAAACCAGCAGGTTTACGATCATCGCAGCGCCGAGGGCCGTCAATGCCGGCGCTGCGCCCCAAGGTCCGATGAAAACTGGTTTAGTCAGCGGAGATAGTGGGCTGGATCTTACCCTGGAAAAGTCGGCCAGGGCTCCGGCGGCAAGGGCCGCAAGCGGGACGGCAATCGGCACTATAAACCGCGATGGCATGCCGCGGGTGAAAAATATCCATACCCCAAACTGAACCGCTACGATAACCAGCATCGCCGCGTTGAAAAGATCGGTCGGCCCGGCCCGTGCGACCCAAACGCAAAACGCCAGAGCTGCCAGGACCATGGTGATGTGGCCGAGCTTCTCATTGGCCAGGAAATTGCTCACGAACAGATTCAACCTTGTTGGCGTGGCGGCAGGTTTGTACCAATCGGGTGTCGGTACGGGTGGCTTGGCGCGAGGGCCGTGGCCGTCAACCCAACGCTGTTGGGTTTGGCTGTCCCAGTCGCCCGCCCCGAAAACATTAGTAGCCAGTGGAAAAATCGGATTGCCCGTTAAGCTTGCGTTGCGAATCAGCCACGGGCTGAACATCAGCAGTGTCGTTGCAATTGCTACGCCCACACCGGCGAGGCCCTTGGCGGATTTTAGCGACACAAGCATCATCGCAGCAAGAACGGGCAGCACCACGAAGCCGGCGGCGAGATATTTCGTCGCACACGCAGCTCCCAGCATCAGTCCAATAATCGCAGCCGAGCGCATCGATCTATCTTTTAGCCACTGCCACAGCCACCCGGCGGCGACTGCAAGGCAAGCGACCTGAGCCAGTTCGACCATCGCCAGCCAGCTGAGGTAAACTAAAAACGGCGTCGTCGCCAGCAAGCCAGCGGCGAATCTACCGCGAACGTCATCATCTTTTTTGAAAGCCGCGTAGATACCTGCTGCCGCCAGCGCGCCGTAGATCAGGTGCATGAACTTGGCTAGGTACATCCCCTCGTAGGCCCCGCCACGCAGGCACATCCCCAGCAGGAATAGCATCTCAACGCCGAGAGGGTAGTGGCTGTAGACATTGCCATCGATCGCGGCGATATGCCCGTCGGTGTAGAACTGGCGGGGAATCTGCAGGTGATATTCGAGTACGTCGTATTCGTCGGCCAGCCCGGCCCACCAGGCAGGTGGGTGAAGAGCTCCGACAACTGCGATAGTTCCCGCGGCCGCGATTAGCATCCAGATGAAAACGGCTGCCGGGTAAGTGCCGGTGAATTTGGCTGAGCGAGTTTTCCTGCGTCCCTGCCACCCA